>ENA-OQCK01001220-OQCK01001220.1-human-gut-metagenome-genome-assembly--contig:-NODE-1220-length-10064-cov-1.866861_pt1 | contig 10064 bp, 12 predicted proteins | sample MGYA00242498_ERZ504578 | MGnify/ENA primary metagenome ERZ504578 (study PRJEB26092, sample SAMD00036229) | human gut metagenome | host: Homo sapiens | study: EMG produced TPA metagenomics assembly of... | reverse complement strand
ATTTGAGCAGCAGGCTGCAGTTCTGAGGTATCTCCGTGGCCACCAGTTCCCCGGCACGCTTAATCTGATAGAGATTCTGCATGGCACCCTGTGCATTGGAAAGATATTCCAGCATCTTGTCCTCCACACTGTGTACCCTGTCGAGTGCAACCGTTACGGCAGTCTCGGCAGCAATGATTTTCTCGTGTGCCTTCTGACGTTTGTTGTAGATGTTTTTAAGAGTGGAAGTCTGTGCAAAGACAGCACCCGTAAGAGTCGGGTCTGTCTGTTGTGCAAAAGTGTCCGTACCTTTCAGCAGAAAAACCGCAAAGACAGCCACTACCGTTATTCTTAACTTGATTCTGTCCATATCATTCAGATTTTACGTCCTTTATTCCTTTGTTCGCTCAGATTCTGTTCACGTTCCTCTTTGTGTGGTGAAATCACCGGCTCCATCGGCCTGTTCAGCAGACAGTCGTTCCAGTCCTTGAAAGCCTTCGGAGGAAGCCACTGTCCCATACGGTACCGGATGTTCAGCTGCCTGGCAACCTGGGCCAGTAGGGGACGCTCCATGTCAGGCTCGAATACCTTTCCCTTCGCTTCAATCCGGATGCCGCCGTCAGTCCTGCTTATCTTCATCTGAATACCTTCCTGCAGGGCCATCATGCGCAGTCCGTATATCCTCCCGGCCAGGTCGTTGTCAAAACAGTCGAAGGCACGTGCATTGGGAAACCGTTCCATGACTCCGGTTATCTGCCGGTCTGAGAATGTGCCGCCCAGTGAAACCAGAGCCGCACCGTCCCCAATCTGTATCCGGTTCATCTGGTAGAAGGCCATGGCATCAAATGCAGATTCACAGAAGAACACGCTTCTTACATTGTCCGGACTGATACCAGAAGGAACAGCCACCCATGCCGAAGATGACGAATCCGTACCGGCAGCCTTCGACTTGTAGCCGCCAAGTCCTCTGATTTCATACCCCCTGACTTCATTTCCCTTTCCGTCAGTATATGGAAATCCGATATTGTAGCCTTCAAACTTCCGTTGTTCCTGTCCCTTATTAGGGAAATAAAGGACGAAAGAGCCGTTACGGTCGCTTTGGACAGTCCGCGCCGAAAAACAGTCCGGGTATTTTTTCGGTGTCAACCGGCTTCACCTCATATCTGGAAGGTTCAAACACGCCTGATGATTTTCCTGCCGATTTAACATACTCCCTGTCCTCCCTGTATTCAGGTTCAGGCATGTTGGCGAAACGTGCCATGACCTTGGCTATCTTCTGCCACTCATCCTTTCCTGATACCGTAAAGGAAGAAAGATTCTCACGGATGAGTGTCACCACATCGCCCTTGGAACCGTCACGCCGGAAGAACGTCTGTGCTGCCTTGTCGTTGGGATGGCTGACAATCAGCGTATCCTTCTGTTGCCGCCTTCACCGAGTACCAGCTCGATATAACGTCCGACACCGGCCTTCCTGTCCAGACGGTATCCCAGGGCGTATGCAATGTCATCAATTCCCACACGGGATTTCATTTCCCTGAAATTAACCTTGTAGTCACTCATGCTTTCCGATTTAAGATGTTATACAGAATTTCATATACCAAGTCCTGTACCGGCATTCCGGTTCCTGCCCATCATCGTAATCTCCGGTTCGTATGTCTTCCGTGCCGTCATGTTCAGGAAAGCCTCCTTGTCCTTCCAGTCCGTAAGCTGGAAGAATGTCCTGGCCGTTTCCCTGGAAACCTTCTTCAGCCCCAGCTCCACACCATCGTATGACGCACGATGGCATAGTCTCCGGAACGGGTCTTGACAATGGCCGCATTTTTGAAAGGCATCTCCTCGTCCGCACTGACAGGAGTGAACGGGTCATTCTTTGCCAGATAAGGCTGCTCGCCGAGAGCCAGACGCTGTTTGTCCACATGGTCAAGAATCAGGTCTGAAGCCCTGTTTACGTCAGCCATGACCGATACGATAAACTTCGGTTCCTGTTTCAGTACACCGATCCACGAGCCAGATAGGCAGCCGAGTTGTCCGTTATCCTGGAATCAAAGCCCATGGAATGTCTGATCATGGCAGCCGTAAGTTCCGCCACCAGCTCCTCCTTGGCATATTTCGGGTCACCGAACCTGCCGCCCATATCCCTGTTCAGACGCTCCGGTGTCATGGTGGAGTGAGTCATTTCATGGAGCATGGTAGAATAATACTCCATTCCGCCACGGTAGGTTTCTTCCGGAGAATCACCGATATTGAACTGCGCCTTCATGGGCAGCACCACAATATCCTTCGAGGGAGAATAATAGGCACCGTTCTCACGCTTGTCGGCACGTATCGGACAAAGCCACTGCTGCGTCTCCACCATACGGTCGAGTGCGGCATGGGTGTACATACCTTCCGTATCCCTAAGTTCCGGAACCTTGAATCTGTCCATGAGCTTCTGCATCCTCTCCGGCTGCACTTCTGCCAGATTGGTCTGTGCCACATTGTACACCGGGAATGACTTGATGAAAGGAATGACATCCATATCCTTCTTCTCTTCCTTGCTCATTGCACGGTATTCCTCCGTGCTTATCCTCTTGCCGTGACTGTCCTTTATCATCATATCCCAGTATACTACCGGGAAGGCCTTTTCACCCCTCAGGACATGAGCCTTCAGGTATGTGCCTGCTTGAAGGTCAGATATACCGGAAGCTGGTAGTTCATGGCTGCGGTATGCATCTGAAGGAAGAAGGAATTTGAACCGGAATAGTTGCGGCCACCCACATTCTGCGGCAGTCCGGCATAACCTGATGCGCCGCCAATCCATCCCTGTTTCCATCCGGTATCCTTCATCTGCTGCATACGCTCAATCATCATTGCAGCGAAGCGGTCTATGGCCGCCTGTCCGCTGTTTCCCTGAGATTCAGTTCCAGATGCCATAGCTGTCGTCATCCATTACCTGACGGTCCATCTGCTCGATGTCCGTCTGTTCCACATAGAATTCAGCCGATTCATCCGAAGGGTCCGTACCGTGTGACCGGCACCACTCCAGATAATCATCTGCATTCTCACTGTCCATAACAAAGCGGAGGAAGCCTATCTTACCCTCCTGCAGAAGCTCCACAAGCTCCTCATGATTCATTTTAGCTGACATATAACTTGTATTTTAGTTTTCTGATTATGTTACATTTTCATAGAAGCCGATTTCTCCACCTTTGCGGTGTTGGCGGCAAGCATACCGGTTATCTCCGTATTCAGATATTTGGCTGCAATCTGTTCCCTTGTGGCCGTCTTTGTCTTGAAAAGCGAATAACCGTCATCAAAGGAGATTTCATGCCGGGAAGTCTGTCCCTTTTCTCCGAGGTCAACCGACACCTTCCACTTGTTGTCGTTCCTGTCCTTGGCCACACGCACACCCTTGGGGTCAACACCTTCAGGAAGCTGATACTTCTCGTATGCGGATTTCAGATGCAGACGTTCCCCGAAGTTCTTCTCAATAAGCTGGTTCGGAGTAGCCACCCTGTCAAAGTAGGCATTCAGGTCCTGGCGTGAAGCACGGCAGACATGTTCGTATCCCCAACCTGAACATAGAACTTGTATTTCCCAAAGTCAGGACGCTGCTCGTCCTTCTCCTTATAGACATTGAACTTGTTTACGGTTATGGAACCGTCCGGTCCTGCAATCTCCATTGGCATACGGAAGGCTTCCTCAGATACCTTCGGCATCAGCTTTGTCGGATAGTAGCGTTCCATGAGTTGCGTACCGTCATTTCCTTGTTCTGATAGGCCGCAAGGTCGGCTGCATCCATCTTCTGGGGCTTGAGCTGTGTCCGTCAATCTTTGCGGTAAGTACCATTCGGCAGGATTGGTAGTACTCTGGTAGGCATGACCATGAGTCACCTTTTCACCGTTGGCAGTCACCATCTGCGGCTCACGGGGCTTTCGTTCCTGGGCTGTTTCCGCTTTCTGTCCGTCCTTCTTTTCGGTCTTTACCTCATTATCCGTCCCGGTCTCAGCTTTGGTTTCAACTTTGGCCTTCGACTTCTTTTCCCTTGCAGGTTTTACATCAACAGTGTTTTCCACTGTTCTGTCAGGAGCTTCCTGCGCATCCTGTTCCTTTTTCTTCTTTCCCATATCTGTACTGTTTTGAATGGTTCTGTCATTATTCTCAGCCTTGTCCTGTACGGCCTTCTTCTTCAAAGGACTGTCCAGTGCATCACAGATTGCAACCCTTATTCCTGAACGTATCAGCCTGGCAGATAAACGTCAAGTGCCGATTGTGGAAATGATGCAACCTTTACAGGTTTCTTGTAGTCAGGCAGAATTCTGTCTGCAATCTCGATGGCAAGTACTGCGGCTGCCTTGACGGCATCCTGCTTATAGAGTTCATAGAAAACTGTTCCGTCTGAACAGCAGCATGGCATCCGGATGCTTCTTCTTCAGTTCGTTGAACTGCCGTATGATACCGGTATCATTATCTGAATCTGTCTTTTTGGCCATAGAAATCAGTATTAAAGTTTAAGGCTGTTTGCTTTTGTTTCCTTTCGGGATGGAGAGAGTGAAATGGCACGTTCTACGGACTGTCTGTCCACCACCTTCTGATACTCCCAACGGTTCTTGTCAGTCATGACAAGGCCGAGGTATTCAGGATGAATCTCGTCATAGCGGAGCTTCTGCTGTCTTTCCCATTCCTTCATGTCTCCCTTGATAAGCTTGAATCCCTGCTGCTCCTTCAGGTCAATGCCGACTGAAACCTTCTCGCCGCCCACATTCAGCTCAACAGGTTTTCCCTCCCGTACCTGCTGCTTCTGCTGCATACCCAGTTCAATGTCGTTTACCTTCTCCATGTCCCTCAGACGTTGCTCCAGCTTGATGTCTGTGACACGCCTGTGAATGACGGATTTTGTTTCCGGATCAAGTTGGAGATACTGCTGAGTCTTTTCACCGTTTACGTTGACCGCCTTCTGAATTACCTCACCTCTGGCCAGACGTTCAGCCTCCTGCTGAGTAAGGTTGAGAACCTTGTTGCGTTCCCGGTCCAGTTCTGCACGTACCAGATAGGCAATTAGAGCCGGAGCACCGTTTTTGTCTGTAGTCATCTGGAGCTTCATCGGCATGGTGATAATACTTCCGTTCCTTGTGTTGATGGATACCTGCATGATGGGAGTCACTTCACCTGCCATCAGCTTCTCCTTCACTTCCATGGGTAAGCTGTCCGCCTTTTCACGGTCGATACCCAGTATTGCCAGTTTTTCGTATGGCAACAAATCGGACTGATTTCTGTTGTGCATTTCCATATTACTGTAATTAAGCTGTTATATTTGCGGTTCTAACCGCCTGAATGCCACAAATGTATTTACGGCAATCCCCTGAAAAAGAAATGCGCAACACTATTCTGATTTCACTGATGTTAATGCTGCTGCCGGTAAGCGTATCGGCACAGTTCTATACGATAACCAGAGATTCGGAAATTTTGCCAACTGAAAGACGAAAAGAGGCCTATAAGCATGTAGGAAAGGATGTTACAGAAGGGAAAAAGAATAAGATAATAGTAAATGATACCCCGACAGTTAGACCTGACAATCAGAATAAATCAGAAGATAACAGCCGGAATAGTGACAGAAAAGCATCCCTGAAAACAGAACAACAGCAAAAGAAAACAGATGATATTACTAAATCAGAAAACAATCTTCCTGAACTTACCATCCCTAACCTTTATAAAGAAATCATAAGAAACGGGATCCTATATCCCAAAATCGTATTGGCTCAGGCTATACTGGAGACCGGATGGTTCCGTTCGTCAGTATGTCGGAATAAACACAATCTTTTTGGACTTACCAATCCACGTACAGGAAAATACTATGAATTCAATCATTGGACGGAAAGTGTACAGGCCTATTACACTAAAGTACAATATAAATACAAAGGTGGTAACTATCTGCTTTGGCTTGATGAGATTGGTTATTCAGAGAATTCAAACTATATCAAAACTATCATTAAAGTTTTAATGATGCTGGAGGTTTAATGTACTAAGTAGCATATATTATAATAGATTATTGATATTACCGCCTAGATATTTATAAATTAGAATCATTTTCTTATAATACTAAATTTATGAATTGTGATTATGATAATTAAATATTAACTTTGAGAGTTGAAATATATTTGATAATAAACATTGGAAATGTATAAGATTTATAAGCAATATTTTCAATCAACATAAAAGAAAAATATTAAAAATGAAAATTCGTAGTGATTTTGTTACCAACAGCAGTTCAGTAAGTTATATATTAACTATGGACGTTGATATTGTAAATTGTTTCTTGAAACATTGGGATAAAATAGACACAATGAAAGATACAGTTAGGCTGGCTGAAGCTCTTAGAGACTTTTTATTAGAAAACGGAACTGTTAATTATCTTCATAATCATGAAATCTATTCTTACTTAATTGAGTTTGCCGATGATGATGGTACGTGTATGACAAAACAAATGCTAGAAGAAAATGGAGATAATACAGATCCTCTAAAAATGAATAAAGAGGAATTGTTTAACTATATAAGAGGTGAACTCATTTATAGAAACAAACTTAGTGAATTAATAAATGGATTTGGCGTAACACAAGTAGAACAGTATTAATGTTAAGAAGACACATTGGAAACTATAATTTTGTTGGAGATGCAAAAACAGGAATAACATTACGTTGGGGTAAGACAATAAATGATAATCCTATTTTTGCACCAGTTCCAGAATTAGCAGATATCTCTATATCAAATCACTGTACAAAAGGATGCTCATTCTGTTATAAGAATAGTAAACCTAATCAGGAATTTATGAGTATTGAAGATTATTGCTATATTTTAGATTCTATGAATCACCATAAATATGGAAATGTTTTTCAAGTCGCTATAGGCGGTGGAGAACCTTTAGAACATCCTGATTTTTTATCTATTATTGACAAGACTTTAGAACATGGCATTGTTCCCAATTTTACAACAAATGGTTTAAATTTAACCTCTGAATTATGTAAAGAACTTAAAAATAAAATAGGGGCGGTTGCATTATCAATAACTTCAAGTGATGATATTTTTTTTGATAAAGTATCCTTACTTATTAAGGAAAATATAAGAGTCAATATACATTATGTACTTTCATCTCAGAATATTAAAGAAGCCATAAGTATTGTTAGTGGAGAGAAAAATAAATATTTTAAAGGCATTAATGCTATTATCTTTCTTACATATAAACCTGCTGGGAGAGCAAATATTGATAATATTTTAAAGGATGATTATAATTTGAATGAATTCTTAAAAAAATAGGGCAAAAAATATTATTAGACCTAAAATAGGTTTCGATGCATGTTTTGTTCCTATGCTATTATATCATACAGATATTTCTCCAGATTTGATAGATACATGTGAAGGCGGATTTTTTTTCCGTATATATTGATCACAATTTAAATGTTTCACCTTGTTCATTTAGTAATAATTCTCATGATTCGTTTAATTTACGAGAATATGATTTTTATGATATATGGTTGGATAAATTAAAAGTCTACCGTATAAAAAACAAAAATAAATGTAGAAGAGCAGATTGTCCTTCGCATAAACAATGCCGTGGATGCTGTTCATATTATCCAGAAATAACAACTTGCTATGTCGGTTAGAATAGATTGGGATAAATTGGCTCAACTTCCAGATGATGAAGATAAGTCATTTGAAAAATTTTGTTTCCACATTGCGATTCACAAATTTGGCGAATGTGGGACTGTTAGTTATTTTTACAATACGCCTGGATCGGAATTTTACATAGAATTAAATAAGCCCATAGAATATGCTGGAATAAACTTTTCAATAGGTGATGTTATAGGGTGGCAGGCTAAATATTGGAAAGCAGTTAAAGATAAGGAAAACTCACCTTTAGATGCAAACCATATAAGTGAATTAGTAAAAGGTTTTGAAAAAACTATTGATTATCGTGCTAAGACTAAATTATGGATTGTTTGTAGTCCCGGTTGTTTTGTGCAAAAACAATGGGATACCCTTATTGAAAAACTTCAAGTTATTAAGAATGATTGTTTATTTGAATCATGGCATAAAGACATCTTTGAACATTTTTATATAGATAATCCAGTCAGGTATAATGGTATTTTTCAGTACTATTTTGGTGTGAAATTTATTGGAAAAGAATTATTTGATCGAATATCAAAGGATACATTGTCATGTTTGGAAACTAAGTTTGACGTTGACCTTCATACTCCAACTGAATTTGAGAAGTCATTATTATCCATTGTTGACGAAGATATAGCTCAGCAGAATTTAAGTAATAGAATAACTTCATTGTACAATCACTTAATTGACGATAAGAAAAAAACAGTTCTTGATGAAACTCTTTGGGGATATGAATATCTATCAGATACGTTTAAGGAAAGCTATATTAATGATATACATATTAGATATAATATAATAGAACAATTATATTCATTCTTATCAATATTAAAAGATTCTCCTGAATATATAAAAGAAATATTTATCCTTATTAATGAGTATGTCGTAAAGAGGAGAGAACGTGTAGATTTGCTCAATAAAGAAATAGGTTTAATGTTGAAAAAGAATAAAAGAAATAATATTGACTATTCTTTACATGAGTTAGTAGATCGTATACACTTTTTAGAAAACAAATTAACAGGAAGTTCAGAGGATAAAGATGATTGTTTATGGTCTCTAATCAAACTGTTATGCCAAAAGGATTTTTCTATATTTGCAGAAGCTGGTTATGGGAAAACTCATTTTGCTTGTTCTCTTGCAAATAACATGTTAAATAGAGGGCTTCCTATATTATTTCTTACTGGTTCTCAATTTAGGAATTGTAGTAGTTGTGAGAGTAAACTTTTAGAGATTTTAAACTTGCCACAAGGAACTTTGATTGATGACATATTTGATTCCATGAACTTTATGGGAGAAATTTTTTCATTGTAAGTTTCCTATTATTATTGATGGATTAAATGAAAGTGCACCAAATGAACAACGTTGGAAAGATGAACTGCCACCTTTAAGGAGAAAAATAACAGAAAGAAAAAATCTTCTATTTATTACCACATGTCGAGAGAAAGATGAGTATATAGAAGTAATATATGGACGTAAAAAATACACTGAAGTTAATAATTTTGTTCATCTAAATGGAATAGAAGAAAAAGATTTAGACAAAGCGACGGAAAGATACTTTAAAAAATACAATATACATCCAACAAATATTATCAGTAGTGGTGTTTTAATAATCCTCTACTTCTTAAAGTTTTTTGTATAACTAATCGTGGTAGATGTGACTTTGAATTAAATGACTATTCTTTAGCTTCATGTATGAAAGATTATAGTGAGCAATTATTGAATATGATTGCCACACACACAACGGTAGAAGTGATAGATTTAAAAGATTTAAAAATTGAAAGTAATCTCAAATAAAATTTCTCAGCTAATTTGGGAAAGGAATAATCGTTGTTTAAATTTCTATACTGATTTTGCATCTGTTTTTGAAGAGGATACTGAGAAATTCCTGGATGAAGGTATGTGTTTTTTGCTAGATAGAGTTGGAAATGAAGAACAAATACAGTTTTCATATGATATGGTTGCTGGCTATCATATTGCAAAATCAATATTGGATAAATACAATGATGCAAAGGACTTTTGTAACTTTATAGAACGTAATAAAGACTATTTATATGGAATCAACAGACATACATTAGCAGAAGATATATCCAAAAGTTTATTCTATTTAGTGCCTTTGAAATTTCACAAAGAATGGTATGAACTTATGCCTAATGAGAATGTTATAATATCTTCTATGGACCATTTGGATATTATTATCGCTTCTGAATCGGGACGAAAAGCTCTTATAACTTTAATAGAAAAGAATAATCTCACTTCTTCTATAAAAGAGAAAATATGTAACAGTTTATTCAAAAGAGTGTATAATCAGTCAAATCTAAAATATATTTCTCTGTTCGTACCTTTCTTTCTTAATCTTACGTCTAAGGAGTTTGATTTGTTTTGGAATTTCCAATTTTTCAAATTATTAGTGTTTTAGAAGCATTGAAAAAGATTTATTATCAGATAAG
>ENA-OQCK01001219-OQCK01001219.1-human-gut-metagenome-genome-assembly--contig:-NODE-1219-length-10065-cov-2.617730_pt1 | contig 10065 bp, 14 predicted proteins | sample MGYA00242498_ERZ504578 | MGnify/ENA primary metagenome ERZ504578 (study PRJEB26092, sample SAMD00036229) | human gut metagenome | host: Homo sapiens | study: EMG produced TPA metagenomics assembly of... | reverse complement strand
CCACGGTTTCCGGGTACTTTTCCGGCTTGGAGTCTCCTTATATTTTTCCTCGTAACGTTTGGGATGGGTTCCCCTGTACCGCACACGGCGCTGGTGCTTCCGTTCTTCCTGTTCCATGCCTTACTCTCCTCTGCTTCTCCGATATTCTCTTTCAAGCTCCTCCCAGTACCTGGTATCCTCCTCTGTGACAGGACGGAGGACACGGCAGGGATTACCGGCCGCAATGACGCCGGATGGAATGTCCTTCGTAACCACGGACCCCGAACCAATAATCACATTGTCCCCAATGGTGACTCCGGGATTGATGACAGTATTTCCTCCCACCCATAAATTTTCCCTTGTCCTGGCAAACAGCTCCTTAAAAAGCTGCACCCTGTACTCCGCCTGTTCTTCCGTGGTCCCATTAATCAGCCGAACCAGCCGCCTGGATCTGGCGCAGTCCGCCGCAAGCTCCTCATCCTGTGGAATATAAAGCGTTTCTGACAACATCCGTTCTTTCTCAGTCATAACCGATTCCTTCCTCCCCCGCTTATCTTTACCATTATACCAAGCATAAGGGCAGGGATGCAATATGTGATGGAAGGAAATCTGTTTCCTCATGGAATATCCGCTACGATTCTCCTCACGCGGTCTTAAACAGCCGGATGGCCCCTGTCTCGTTCAGGTAGCGCAGCAGGGACAGGCCAATGGGAAATCCAAACAATCCCAGTACCCCCAGAAGCTGCACTCCCACAAACATGCTCACCAGCGTCACTACCGGGTGAAGGCCAATCTGGCTGCCTACGATTTTAGGCTCTATAATATTGCGTACAACCGTTATCACCAGATATACCGCCAGAAGCCCCAGGGCCAGACCGTGGCTGCCCATAAGGGCGGTGATGACGGTCCACGGTATCATGATTCCTCCTGTCCCTAACACGGGAAGGACGTCAAAGACAGCTATGAGAAACGCGATGACCAGAGAATTCTCCACCCCAATCAGGTCAGGCCGATGGACAGTTCCACAAAGGTAATGGTCATGATCAGGGCATAGGAGCGTATGCACACAAAAAGGGTGCCCGCCACATAGGACTGTATCTCCATAAAAACCTCCTTTGGCCGTTCCCCCAGCTGGCGCAGGCAGAATCCGGTCAGCAGTTCATAATCAGCCGCAATGAAAAAGGTGGTAATGACCATGAGCAGCAGATTGATAAACATACCGGGAAGAGATGAGGCGAAGCCGGAAAGCCAGCCCATGACTTCCATGGAGATTCCTGATACCATCTGTCCCGCGGACTGGACAAAATGCCCTTCCAGCTCCTCTAAGGTTCCAAGGAGAGACGGATCCATGCGCAGAAGGGACTGTTCTATGCCGCTGAAAATTCCGGTAAATACCGGCTCCACGTAATTGGCGTAAACCGAGGGCAGGCTCGCCACCAGCAATTTCCCGTTAGAAAATATCTTGACGCAGAGGAGGGTAAACAGCAGCCCCGCCGCACTGTAGAACAGAAGCACCATAAGTATAGCCATAACCCTCCTGTTCATGCGCAGACGGCCTGACGCAAAACAGATTGGCCTCCTTAACAGATACGCAATCACGAACGCGGTGACAAAGGGAGCCACCATGCAGCCCGTATTTCAGCAGGACAAAGGCTGCCAGCAGCAGGATTGTAAAATACATACAGTTAATGATAAATATTTTTCTCGCTTCGGTCTTCATATTTTCTTCCTTTCTGTCCGGACAGGTATAACATCCATGGCCGGCGCACCCTATTATTGGTATGCCGGTAAAAAACAAAAAGACACGGCCTGCACCCAATTGTGCGCAAGCATGCCTCATCCCACTTATGTGGTATATTGTATCGAATGTCTATGCTTCGGGGCAGTGCCGCCGAATTCGCCGTCCATGGAATCCGTCTTCTCCTCATGTAACTCTGTTTACGGCCTATTATATTGGATAAGCCCGAATTACACAAGGGGGTGGCCATACTTTAACAAACTTTTAATCCGCACTTTTATTCCGAATGGTCCCGGACAGGACTGTTCTGCTGTTCTCCGATACAGCTGTTTCCATAACCCCGCAATCCGTACCAGCCACCATGGAAAACATCCGGCAGGCCATTGCCCAGGCATGTGTCAAGCTTTGCCGTCTCCCGGAAATACTCCGCCTCTCCCATAAAATCTCCTCATGGGAGGGTCCGGTCCCAGGCCGGACGCCTTACCGTCATGACCTTTCGCGGCATCTGTTCCTAAATCCGCGGACATACAGGCCGGCGGAAATCGGGATGATACCGCAAAAACCATCAAAATATGGAATGACATAGTTTCAAACTATATCATTTCGTGCTAAAATACCTCCATGCATCAAATGCAATGGAGGTATTTGTCATGACCCTACAACAACTGCGCTATATTGTAACCATCGTAAACTGCGGCTCTATTTCCGACGCGGCCAAGCAGCTTTTCATAACCCAGCCCAGCCTTTCCAACGCGGTCAAGGAGCTGGAAAAGGAAATGGGCATATCCATCTTCAACCGGAGCTCCAAGGGTATTGCCCTGTCCTCCCAGGGAATGGAATTCCTGTCCTATGCCAGGCAGGTGCTGGAGCAGGCCGAGCTGCTGGAACAGCATTACACAAACAAAAAACCGGTGAAGCGTATCTGCTCCATATCCACCCAGCACTATGCCTTTGCCGTCAATGCGTTCGCCAACCTGGTATCCCGGCAGAGCACGGACGAATATGAATTCACCCTGAGAGAGACCCGCACCTATGAGATTATCGACGATGTGAAGAATTACAGGAGTGAGCTGGGCATCCTTTATATCAACGATTTTAACCGGAAGGTGCTGGAAAAGCTGTTCAAAGAAAGCGGTCTTGTATTCCATCCCCTGTTCCGGGCCAGCCCCCATGTATTCATCAGCGTATCCCATCCCCTGTCAGCCAGGAAACGCGTTACCATTGAGGATTTGGAGGATTACCCTTCCTGGCCTTTGAGCAAGGCGAAAAAAACTCCTTTTACTTCTCAGAGGAAATACTCAGCACCATACCCAGAAAAAAAGTAATTTATGTCAGCGACAGGGCCACCCTGTTCAATCTTCTCATCGGATTAAACGGATATACCATATGCAGCGGCATTTTAAACCGCAACCTGAACGGCGACTCCATCATGGCGGTTCCTCTGGAAACAGAGGATAACATGCTCATCGGATGGATTGCGGACCCCAGGATCCATCTCAGCCAGTTTGCCAGGAAATATCTGGAGGAATTAAACCGGCTGATTGGCGGACAGCTTAGAGCAAACCACGCGCTAAGACGCCATCAGCCGGAATACGGATTCGTATATCCGGTTAGCAATATAAGGATTGTTCATGGTGTACAGGTGGATGCCGTCCACGCCGCCTGCCACCAGGTCCACAATCTGGTCCACCGCATAGGCGATGCCCGCGTCCCGCATGGCAATCGGGTTATCCCCGTAACGCTCCATCACGGAGATGAATTTTTTCGGCAGCTTGACACCGCACAGGGATACCATGCGCTCGATCTGCTTTTTGTTGACCACCGGCATGATTCCGGCCTCCACCGGAACATGGATTCCCACCAGATCCATCCGTTCCCTGAAGCGGTAAAAATACTCGTTGTCAAAGAAAAGCTGGGTGATGAGCTGGCTGACGCCGGCGTCCACCTTGTCCTTCAGGTGTTTCATATCCCTTACCAGGCCGCCTGATTCCTGATGGCCTTCCGGGTAGCAGCGCCTATGATGTTAAAATCCCCATGGAGCTTTATAAACTCCACCAAATCCGACGCATACCGGAAATCCCCTGCCGGCTCCCTGTCCGGAACGCGGTCCCCCCGAAGGGCCAGTATATTCTCTATTTTCTGTTCCTTCAGCTGTTCCAGAATCAGCAGGACATCGTCCCTTGTCAGGTTCAGGCACGGAATATGGGCCACGCTCTCTATGCCGTATTTATGCTTAATAGCAGACGCAATCTTAAGCGTTGTCTGACTGTTCTCGCTGCCTCCCGCCCCATATGTGACGCTGATGAAATCAGGCGTGATTCCCTTAAGCTCATCCAGCGTATTGTAAATCGTGTCAACGGGCGCTGTCCTCTTGGGAGGAAATACCTCCAGGGACAGTACGGTTTTATGGTTGAACAAGGATGATGTCTTCATATCTGTTGGTTCCCTTCTTTGAAATAAGTCTTGGTCATCATTTATGATTTGTCATGATTCCTGATTGCAGTAATCATAGCACAAAACAAAAAGAAGGGATAATTTGTAAATTTTATGGGCAACTATAGCTTTAAACTATATCGGGCCGTTCTCTGTCACTGTGTTTCCTTATTCCGGTCATAGGCCCGGATATACACAAAATTATCATTCTTTCGTTCCATTCTGTATTCCGGATCCAAAATGGCGTCAATGAACTCCCTGCCTCCTGATTCCACTGCCACCACCTTCATCCCCAGCTCCCGCTCCACATCCTGGACCGTCAGATCATCTAAAAATACCTGTTCACCCACGCGCAGCATATTGGAAGGAATCTGCAGTACCTCTCCCAAATCCTCACCCGCATCCTGCCGTTCCTTTAACTGTCTTATCAGGTCCTGTCCTGTTATGAGGCCGGATACCGTAATGGTCTCCCCAAAGAAATCATTTCTTATAAAGTACACATGAACCGTTAGACGGGGGAATGCAGCCATCAGCTGTTCCGCAAAGCCGCAGATGGTGGAATACGTCAGCTTTCCCGTGGCAATAGTCAGCGTCCTTGAAACAGTCTCAGCCAGCCCTTCATACTCTCTCGCGCTGACCACATCCTCCAGGGCTTCATTGAATTCATTGATGAACATACGCATCATGCCCACGCCGTTCTCCAGCTGGATATAGCCGTCATAACGCTCTTCCTCAGGAAAATCCCTGCCCGCCGTGATGTACCACTCGTCACTGGCATGAATGAAATGAAGGCCGTATTGGTCATAAAACTCCTGCTGGCGGCTTTCCACCATATCAATGACAGCGCCTGCTTCCTCCTTAGTATATAACTCAATGGGAAACAATCCATCCCTGAATTTTGTGATACCTGCCGGAACCACGGAAACACTTCTTAAGAACGGCAGATATTTAGATAAATCTTCAATGGTCCTCTTAAGCTCCGCCCCGTCGTTTACATTCTTGCAGCAGACCACCTGGCCGTTCATTTCCACATGGCCGTCATAGAGCATTTGCAGATACTTAAGCTTATCACCCGCAAAACGGTTGTGAAGCATTTTACACCGCAGCTGCGGGTTGGTAGTCTGTACCGATATGTTAATGGGGGCCAGCTGCATACGGATGATTCTCTCTATGTCCCTCTCCTTCATATTGGTCAGGGTAATGTAATTTCCCTGCAGGAAAGAAAGCCTGGAATCGTCATCCTTAAAATACAAGGTCTCCCGCATCCCCGGCGGCATCTGGTCAATAAAGCAGAAGATGCATTTGTTGCTGCAGGAACGGTAATCGCTCATCAGGCCGTTTTCAAACTCCACCCCCAGGTCATCGTCATATTCCTTGTCGATTTCCAGCAGCCACTCTTCCCCGTCCGGTTTTCTTATGACCACCTCAATATACTCATCCTTAATCAGATACCTGTAGTCAAATACATCCTCAATCACTTCATTATTAATCGAAACCAGTATATCCTGGTTCTATTTCCATCTCCTCCGCAATAGAGCCGGGATATACCTCTTTTATCACATGTTCATTCTTTTTCGTTTTCAACCTATTTTCCTCAATATTATAGTTCTTTCCACAATTCCTGTTTTTATGCTTTTGCTTCCCTGTAACATGCCCACACGCAGCCTCCGGTAAGCGCCGCCGCGAACAACACCGCCGCCGCCATGGACAGCCGGCTGACGCTGCCGCCAAAAGAAATTTCCCGTATAAGACGCGTCGTATGGGTCAGCGGCATAATATTCACCACCCACTTAAGGGCCTCCGGTATGCCGTCCAGGGAAAAGAAGGTGCCGCACAGGAAGGACATGGGCGTTATCACAATATTCGTAAAATTATTCATGTCGTAGTGGCTTTCCATCATCATGGCCGCCAGAAAGCCCAGGGCGGAAAAAATCAGCGAATTCAGGATAACGCTGTCAACAGCCACCCGTTCATGGCCAGCCTGACCCCTGACACGATTCCCAACAGTACAATGAATACGCCGGAATACATGCCGCGGAGGGCTCCCGCAAGGATGTGTCCCATAGCCAGCAGATGCATCCGGGTGGGTGAATACAGATAACACTCAAAGCTCTTTTCGTGGAGACGCATGACGCTGATGCGGGTGGAGACCGATGTGTAGCTGTTGCGCATGGTGGTCATGGCTAAGAGACCCGGTATCAGATAGTAGAGATAAGGTCTTCCATCCATCTCCATCACCCTTCCCAGTCCCATCCCAAAGGTAACAAAATACAAAAGAGGCGATACCATCTGGGAAAATGTGACTCTCCAGAACCTCCGTTTGAGGAACAGCCATTCCCGCCACAAAATCGTGGTTATTTCCATCCTCCCACCCCCTTGCTGGTGTAATGGAAAAATACGTCCTCCAGTGTGGAAGGAAGCACGCTGCACAGCGCGTCAATCCCCCCGGCCCTGGCCTTGGCCGCGGGCAGGTCCTGAAAGAACTCAGCCTTCATCCTGTCTCCGTCTTCGTACTCCACCTTAAATGGTCCGATTTCATCAATCAGTCCTTTTGGCGTGTCCTCCTTAAATATCTTTCCTCCGTCAATGAGCATCACATAATCGCAGAGATGCTGGGCCTCCTCGATATAATGGGTGGTCAGAAGTATGGTCTTTCCCTCCTTATGCTGCATGCGCAGGAAATCCCATATATCACGGCGGGCATTGGGGTCAATACCTACCGTTGGCTCGTCCAGAAATAAGTATCTGGGATTATGAATCAGGGACTTTGCAATCATCAGCTTACGCTTCATTCCTCCTGACAGGTTCTGAGTCACCCTTTTCGGACGCTGTCCAGTCCAAGGAAGGACAGGAGACGGTCCGCGGACGCGTCAATATCCGCCTTTCCCATCCGGTAAAGGCGGCCCGCAAACTCCATATTTTCTTCCACAGTCAATTCCTTGTCCAGGTTGACATGCTGGCTGGTTACGCCAATGGCCTGCTTTACAGCCACGGCATTCCGGTCCATGGCCTGTCCGTCAAAGGCCACGGTGCCTGTATCAGGCGGCAGAAGTCCGGTCATCATCCGCATCAGTGTTGTCTTTCCCGCTCCATTGGGGCCCAGCAGGCCCAAAAACATCCCGTCGGGAATCTCCATGGAAACACCCTTCACCGCTTCCACATCACCGAACTGTTTATGCAGGTCTTTACATAGAATCATTACTGCCTCCCCTGCTTCTTGATGATGACCGTGGAAAGATAAGGTATATCATACTGTTTCAGGTCCTCAAAGTCAGTCACCAGACGCTCCTCACCTGTGCCTGTCTTGGTAATCAGCACAAACCTGTCCTCCAGGTGGTTCTCCTCCAGGGCCCGCAGCAGGGCCTCCGGGTCAGTGGAGGGCTTCATCAGAACCACATTGTCGTGTTCCCTGAGCACCCTTCCCAAATCCTCGCTGCTGTTTTTGCGCACTGGCGCCACCACCAGGTCCTCATTCCAGGCCACCAGAGGCATTTTCATGGAGTCCGCTGCAGCGCAGAAGGATGTAATGCCGGGTACTACCTCCACCTCCACGCCTGCTGCCTCTATGTAGGCAGGGTGTACATAAACGTGCTGTAAACCGCCGGGTCTCCCAGTGTAATGAAGCGCCGGTGCGCTCCCCGCTTAAATGCTCTGCGATGCATCCCGCGTTCTGCTTCCACATTTCACGCAGCTGTGCGCCGTGATAATGCATTGGATATACCAGATTTACGATTTTTGCCTCTGTGTTCTCCAAAAGTCCCTTTATGATATCAAAGGCAAAGCTTCCTGCTCCAGTCTCCTTTTCAGACAAAAAATCACATCCGCCTCATTCAGAACGCGGTGTGCTTTTAAAGTCAGCAGTTCCGGGTCCCCCGGTCCTACGCCGATTCCGTACAGTTTTCCCATTTTTCGTTCCTCTTTCTGTTCTCATACCATGACATGGTACCATATCCGGAGGCAAAGGGCAATTATTTCATTCACCCTAATTATAATTCACCTCCGGGGTATGCAAAAAAGGCCCTGCCGCTGAGTGTACAGCGCACGGCCCCGCGGTATCACGTTCCTGATACGTTTTGTCTTGTCACGGCTCTTTGCCTGCAGCAGATTCATGCCGTTGCGCGGCACTCCCTGGGGATATGTATTCCCCTATCTCTCAGTATCCCTACATATATTTCTTTATGTTTTTGTCCTGGGCTAATCCGGGACTGCACTAATTACTGTGGTGGTTTTTCCTGGTATTATAAAGGCCAAAATACTTCTGTGCCTCCCCCTGATTCAGGGAAAACCTTTGTTTCAGCCGCGCAAGAGCCTGTTCCTCCGTCTATCCATCCTCCAAATAATCCAGGATAAAAGCCCTGATTCCCTCGTTTCTTCCCTCTTCATAACGCACTTCCAGGGCGTCCTCCATATTGAACTCCGTAAACAGCATATTCACCGCCTCCGTTCCATGTTCTCTCAGAAACTCCGCCAAAAAACCCTTCTGCTCACAGTCGGACATGGCGCTGATAATTGCCTCATCGCGGCTCTTTCCCTGTATCAGATAATTCTTTATCTGCTGGATAAACCAGGAATACCCATACAGCGGCCCCCATTTTTTTAGAATCGGGTGGTTTGACGGCAGATTGATATTAATTACCTTTACACTTAATTCTAGCATAGGATATTGGGTCTTTTCAAGGTATGCATCCGAAAGTTTCAGAATTCTCTCTTTTTGGGAAACGTTTGTCACCATTATAGAAAACAAAAAACTCAGGCGTTGGAATCTGAATCCGGCCGGTGCGGTACAGCGCTCCGGACTCATACAAATATACCAGAAACAAAGTCACAACCAGGCACAACAGCTCTGATACAGCAGGCGCCCACCAGATTCCCCCGCCTCCCATTACCGCAATACAGCCCGCTAATACGGCCGCCATAATAATCATGCCTCTGCCCATGGAGATAACCAGTGACTCCTTTGGCCGTTCTATGGCCGTAAAATATCCTGACCCCACAATGTTAAATCCCAGCGCCAGGAATGGCAGGCTGAATATCCTGAATACAGACGCCGAGTAAAGCCTGAGTCCTTCCAGCTTTTCGGAATAAAGAGAGCCACAGCCACAGCTGCAAACAGGCAGAAGTGACAAAATATAATGCTTCACATACTCCGCCGTGCTCTGGGTGTTGGCTGATTGGCCTCCCGCCGCCTGCCCTGCCCCAGGAAAATGACCGCCACCGCGGACAGAGCCATCTCCGATACACCCCTGGCCACAAACATCTCGTCCACCATGGTATACAGCGCAAAAATCCACCGGGCCGCCACGGAGGGCCATACAAACCTCCAGAATATTTTCTTCAGTGACATTCCTCAAAATTCATGATACAGCTCCTTTATGACAACTGGAGCCGGGCATACTGGCCTCCCGCCGGGCCCGCACCTATGTGCCCAGCTCCTTGCCTGTGCCAGGGAATATTCCATGAACATCCGGGGACCGCTGCCGGAACTGCTGTGGATTGATGTCCATACCACTAAGCATGTGGGGGAGCAGGTGACAGAGCTGCAGTTAAAAGCAGAGTCCTCCCCGGCCCATTCACCCCAATATAACCCGGGCTTCATACGGCTTCAGAACGCCCTTTACATGCTCATCATAATTACAAATCAGCTCCTTAGCGCCGGGAAACTCCTCCGTCGCATCACAGGGAACGGTCTGGTCCGTAAAACTGCAGGCAACCAAAAGCCGTCTGCCCTTCCAGCGGCGCTCATAGGCATATACAGAACCGCTGTCCTCCAGCCGCTCACAAATGCGCCATTGGTGTTAGTATATAAGTGTGGACAGGAAAAGTTGAACGACCTATACTATGAAATGAAAGAGTAAAGGAGATGTTCAACATGGCGAAAAATCAAAAATCGTATACTCCGGAATTTAAGCAGCAGA
>ENA-OQCK01001218-OQCK01001218.1-human-gut-metagenome-genome-assembly--contig:-NODE-1218-length-10065-cov-4.977460_pt1 | contig 10065 bp, 10 predicted proteins | sample MGYA00242498_ERZ504578 | MGnify/ENA primary metagenome ERZ504578 (study PRJEB26092, sample SAMD00036229) | human gut metagenome | host: Homo sapiens | study: EMG produced TPA metagenomics assembly of... | reverse complement strand
CGAAGGCGGGCTACGATATGTGGCCGGGACCGTATGGGAATTGGGGAAGCCGTAAATATTTAATGGCTAGCTTGGATCAGAGCTTGAAACGGATGGGACTGGAATACGTGGATATCTTTTACTCCCATCGTCCGGACCCGGAGACTCCGATCGAGGAGACGATGGGGGCCTTGGCCGATATCGTCCGGCAAGGAAAGGCTTTGTATATAGGTATCTCCAACTATGACGCGGACCAGACCCGTAAGGCCTTGGCCGTACTGAAAGAACATAAGGTGCCTTGCTTGATTCACCAAGCCCGCTATTCGATGTTCGATCGTTGGACGGAGCCGGATTTATTGCCTGTATTGAAGGAAGAGGGTGTGGGTATGATAGCGTTCTCGCCGTTGGCGCAAGGTTTGCTTACGGATAAGTATTTGCGTGGAATCCCGGAGAATTCCCGTGCGGCGAAATCGACCGGTCATTTGCAGACCTCTCAAGTTACCCCGGAGCCGTGGAAAAGGCCCGTAAGCTAAACGAGGTAGCTGCCCGCCGTGGACAGACCTTGGCGGAGATGGCGCTCGCTTGGTTATTAAAGGACGAACGGGTAACTAGCGTATTAATTGGCGCTAGCTCTGTCGCCCAATTAATGGATAACCTGAAAGCGTTAGATAATATCTCTTTCTCCGGGGAAGAATTGCAGGAGATAGAGAACATCTTAATATAACAAACGTGAATCGTACCCGATTGTAGAGACGGGGCGTGCCCCGTCTCCGCAGCCTGTATAAATTTTTGAATAAATGAAACCGTTCTTATATCAAGTAGCGTCTCTTTTTTACGAGAAATGGGGAGCGGAGGTTAGTCGTTTGGCCTTTGTTTTCCCAAACCGGCGTACGGGACTTTTCTTCCAGAAATATCTCTCGGAGGTAGCCGATACCCCCCTTTTCTCTCCGACAATCCTTACGATCAACGATCTCTTTATCCAGTTGAGCGGAAAACAATCCGCCGACCGGATCAGTATGCTTTTTACCCTGTACGACATCTACATCCGCCAAAGCGGTTCCACTGAGACTTTCGATGAATTCCTGTATTGGGGCGAGATGTTGCTCAACGACTTCGACGATATCGATAAGTACATGGCAAATGCCCGCATGCTATTCAGTAACGTGACGGACCTACGGGAGATAGAGAATGATTTCGATTTCTTAAGTGATGAGCAGATCGCCGCTATCCGTAGTTTCTGGTCCAGTTTTTATCCCCGGGGCGATACGCCGAACCAGCAACAGTTCTTGGCGGTCTGGCAAGTGCTATACGATCTCTATGAGGAATTCCGTGCGACCTTGGCCGCCGAGGGAAAAGGCTACGAGGGCATGATCTTCCGGGAGGTCGTGGAAAGCATGGAACGGGGCGAGTCTCCGGATTTACCTTACGAGCGAATTGTCTTCGTCGGTTTGAACGCCTTGTCCGTATCGGAAGAACGTTTCTTAGCCCAATTGCAGAAGTGGGAGATAGCGGATTTCTATTGGGATTATGTATCCGATAAGGTAACCGATCCGGATAATAAGGCTTCTTACTTCGTCTCCCGTAACTTGAAGAGCTTCCCTTCCTCGATGAAATTACCCCCCGAGGAGAAGGTAAAGACCGAGATCGAGGTGATCGGCATCCCTTCCGGTATCGGGCAGGCCAAGCACGTCTACACCCTGTTGAGCGATTGGTGCAAGGAAGCGGAGATGAGCTCGGAAGAAGCCCTGCGTACGGCGGTGATCTTGCCCGATGAACATCTGCTGATCCCGGTGCTGAACGCCATACCGGAGCAAATCCGGCGCATCAACGTCACGATGGGTTATCCCTTGGCGGGAACCCCGGTCGCCTCGTTGATCGAGTATATCTTGGCGTTGCAGAAGAACGTACGCTACATAGACCGGAATCCGCTGTTCTATTTCCGTGACGTGCTGCCGGTATTGAACCATCGCTATATCCTCTCCACCTCACCGGAGATTATTTCCTCCTTGGTGAAAGAGATCACGGAGAACAACAAGATCTATATCTCGCATACGGAGTTAGAGAAAACGCCTTTGCTAGAAATCCTGTTCACGCCGGTGACCGGGGTGGAGGCCTTCTCGGACTATCTGATCAAGGTGTTGGAAGAGCTGAACAAGGTTATGTCCGCCCTTTCCGATGAAGAAGAGGAGGACGCTACCCTACGGACGAACGATTTGGAGCAAGAGTTCATCTTCCATTATTTCACCACGGTAAACCGCATGAGAGAGGTAATGAGAGACGCTTGTGTAGAGATGAAAATAGATACCTTCTTCCGCCTATTGAAGCGGGTAACCGATACGATCACGATCCCTTTCCACGGCGAGCCGCTTTCCGGCCTCCAGATTATGGGTGTGCTCGAGACCCGTGCCTTGGATTTTGACCGTCTGATTATCTTATCCATGAACGAGGGCATTTTCCCGCAGCGGAAAGCGGCGAACTCCTTTATCCCTTATAACCTACGCAGAGGTTTCGGGTTGCCTACCTACGAGCATCAAGATAGCGTATGGGCCTACCATTTCTATCGTTTGATAGAGCGTGCCAGCCACGTGAGCCTTTTATACGATACCCGCAGCAACGGATTGCAGACGGGAGAGGTAAGTCGCTTTGTCCACCAGTTGCATTATCATTATGAGGTGCCGATGCGAGATAAATTGGTGGTCTATAACGTATCTTCCTCCAAGACCCCGCCATTGGTCGTGCCGAAAAGGGAGGATATCATGCGCCGTTTAGACGCTTACCGGAAAGGGGGGAGCAAGGCGATCTCGGCGAGCGCTATCAATACGTATCTGGATTGCCCGTTGAAATTCTATTTTTCCGTCGTGGAAGGTATCCGAGAAGAAGAGGAGGTGAGCGAGACGATCGAGAGCGATGTATTCGGAAGCATCTTACATAAAGTGATGGAGGAGCTTTACAAGCCGTTCCAAGGGAAGATGGTTACCGTGGATTTGCTGAAAGCGATCCGTAAGGATACGGCCTTGCTTACCGGAGCTATCGCTCGGGCTTTCGCCAGCGAGTTTTTCAAGACAGAGGTGGTTCGCTCCCTTACCGGACAAAACTACCTGATCGGCGAGATGATCCGCAAATACGTGGAGAAAATCTTGGAGCGTGACGGCAAGCTGACCCCTTTCGTTTACATCGAGTCCGAGCGTAAGATAAACGGCTTGATCAGCCTTTCCGACCATTCCGAGATCCGGTTGAAAGGCTTTATCGATCGTGTGGACGAGGTTCTCGACGCTATCCGTATCATCGATTACAAGAGCGGTAGCGGAACTACGACTTTCAGTAGTATCGAGAACCTATTCAACAAGGAGGAGAAAGATCGTGCGAAAGCGTGATGCAGGTATTCATGTATTGCTGGATGTACGCCCATCTCACCGAGAACAAGGGAAAGACGATACAACCGGGCATTTATTACGTCCGTTCCCTCTTTGCCGATCCGTTCGATCCATCTGTCTACCATCGTATCGAACGGGGGAAGTCGGAGAAGGTAGAGGATTTCTCCGGTTATGCCCAAGCGTTCGAGGAGGGGTTGCGAGGCTGCTTGGACGAGATCTTCAATCCGGAAATTCCCTTTACGCAAACCCCAACGGGGAAGGCTTGTTCTTATTGTCCGTTCAAGGGTATTTGCGGTAAGTAGCATTTGTCCCGGTACTTCTGGGAGAGTACCGGAGTACTCCTTGTAAAGTACTGTGGTATTTCTCCGGATAGTACTGGAGTACTCCTTACAAAGTACTGCGGTACCTCTTAGGCAGTACTACAGTACTTCTTGCGAAGTACTGAGGCGAGGCTTACTGATGAGGAAGCAATTCCACTATCTTTTCCAAAAAGATCTGATCAGTCTCATCGAAACTATCCGGTTGATCACTGTCTATATCAAGGACAGCGATTACCTTATCTGCCATATCACGGGAACTACGATCTCAGAGCGTGACGCCGAGCTACAAGCGATATGTCCCGGGAAAGCGTCTACGTCCGGTACGATGATCGTACGAGCCTCCTTCCAGGCCGTGCCGCATACCCCTTTTCCGTATTTTATACGTGTACAGGCGATAGGGCCTTGAAAAGGCGCTAATACCAACTGATTGTCTATGACCCGGTAGAAACCTACCCAAAAGAAACCGAAAGTCTGCTTGAGTGCTGCGGCGATGTTCGCCATGTTAGCGATTAGGTCGGTCTCGTTACCTACCAATGAGGCGATTTGCGGGAGCAATGTCTCATACATCTCCTGTTTATCACCGTTTTTAATCCGTAGTTCCTCTGCCATATTTAAACTATTATAAGGTCGCGAATATACGAAACTTGTTTACATATGAATGATTTTTGCAGAAATAACTAAGCGAAATTATATGTCAGAGTCAGTGACTTTAAAAAGTTATTTTTACGAAGTACTAATCCCTTCGTCGCAGAAGAACACTTCAAGTCCCATAGAAGATATACTTCATCACGTAAGTATATCTTTTATGAAAAAGCTTGCGCTTTACAAATGTTTCAATCCACGCACCCACACGGGGTGCGACTCATCCGGAGTTTCAAAAAAACGTGGATGACTTGGTTTCAATCCACGCACCCACACGGGGTGCGACAAATTTCTTCTTGTACATAATCTATTAGTTTAATGCTTCAATCCACGCACCACACGGGGTGCGACATAATCTGTACCCTTGAGCCTCTACCGCCTTCTGGTTCAATCCACGCACCCACACGGGGTGCGACACCATCAAGGCGATGAGAAAAGGAAAAGATATCGGTTTCAATCCACGCACCCACACGGGGTGCGACGTACGCAAATTATCCTCATACTCATGTGTAACGATGTTTCAATCCACGCACCACACGGGGTGCGACAATCTCGCCGCTTATGGATGTAAGGATTATAAAAGTTTCAATCCACGCACCCACACGGGGTGCGACAGTGTGCAAAGTTACATATTATAAGTCAATAAATTAGACCTATTAATATGCGAATTCTCATTTTTATTTCAGCTTAATGGCTGCAATCGCCTTAAAGACGGGTTAATCTGCTAATTATTAAGGGGTGCGAAAATACTACTTTTTTCGTAATACTCCACATTCGCATAAATTATATGATAAGAGCATTATTAACTTTGTAAGCAGTTTCAACACCTATCACTTTTACCCTTTTATTCTCGTTTTTATTGAGAATATAAAATCTAACGCTATCAAGAGACATATCAATAATACGCTTGATTCGTTCAATCAAGAGACAATATTGTGCTTCTGTCACCTCACACTCAAAGACAGAATTCTGTACCTTTGGCCATAATCTATGCAAGCCTTAGCCACATGTCGTAGGCGGCGAGCTCCTTCTTTGCTCGTAGTATCCACATCATAAGTCACAAGAATATGCATAATCGTAAATCATTTTATTAGAAATACCGGATAATTATCAATATCTTGCCTGATATATCTTGCCATCAACATGGCCTGTACATAAGGCAGAAGCCCTATCTCTATTTTTTCATTAAGATAAGGATGAATTATCACCTCCCTTTTCCTTGCCTGCCATGCGGAAATAAATGTCTTTTTCCCTTTATCTGTCATAACAACCCCATTATCACCTTGAAACAAAAAATCCTTGGATGTTATCTGTCTTTTATTAATCAACGACAAGACAAAACGATCACCAAGATAGGCTCGCAATTCTTCCATCATATCCAATGCTAAGGATGTACGTCCCGGACGAAGTGTATGGAGAAATCCTACGTATGGATCAAGGCCAACTGTTTCGAGTGCGGCAGATGTATCATTAGCAATCAAAGTATAAGCAAAAGACAACATGGCATTCACTGCATCTTTAGGAGGACGGCGATTCCGGCCATGAAACGGGAAATCAGCTTCTGATTAAGTATCAAAACAGGCAACACTTCAAAATAGGCATTTGAAGCCATGCTTCATACCCTATTAGGGTCGTCTTATCTTGGGTCGCCAAAGCTTCACGCTTGGCATGTTCCAACACTTGTACCGCCCGATTAATGTTTTCATTCTCTCCATAATCACGAATATATCTCTTTAATATATTACGATAGTTTTGAATCTTACCACCAATCATCAGTCGTGCCACATGTAATGACCAGGATTCATCATCCGACAATTGATATTGTCTCTTGCGTAACAGTACATTCCCTTTCGTTGCGCTCTGTACCCTGCTGATAAATCTGCCATGAGGAGATAGGAATGTAAGTGATATGCTATTGTCACTGCACAATTTCATCACGCCCGGACTTGCGCCCATATATCCGAACGTCACAATGCCTTCTATGTTTATCGCAGGAATACGGAACACTTCCTCTTGCTTGACTGATACTACGACATTCTGCCCATCCTTACTCAGATAGGCTTCAGGTGTCGTCACATACAAAGTATTCAACAATTTTCTCATGTATATAAGTGTTTATTGAGGTAAGTATCTACCGTGGTACAATTCTTGGCTATCGTCGGCATACAGATTTCTTTCAATGAGCATTTGTCGCAATGTCGTTCATATTTTGCTTTTGGGATAACAGCCTTACTGAATATTTCATGCATATCCCTGGCGCATTGTCTGACGATATTGCGCAACTCATCTGTTATAGCCACCTCTATCCGATGACGAAGTTCTCCATAAAAGAACACACCGTAGGGTATATGGATTGCGTACATTTCTTCAAGACACATTGTTTGTGCCGCCAACTGCACTTCATCCACTTCATCCTTTTTGGGTCTGCCATGCTTATACTCCACAGCCACCGGTCGCCAACGTCCTGGATATTTAGGATGCAAGATCGTATCTTCCAAAGATGGAGAAGGTAGCAACTCTATGGCATCGGAAATGCCATAGAGCCCCAACTCACGCGAAGCGATATTCACTGCACGCAATGTTATTTGATCTCCACATTTCTGTCTATAGAACGGGTCATCCACATGTTTATGCAGAATCTGTCCCTCTATGGTGAGACGGTTATCATCCCATTGCTGCTCAATGTGAATCAAAGCCCATTGCCGGGGACAGAACCTGAAGTGCTGAATCCCCGACAACATGAGCATATCGTCTTCGCTATACATTGTCTTTTGTTTTATATCAGTTCCTCTACAGTAACATTTGATGGGACATGTTCCTTGTCTATCGTGACATGGTAATCACCGAATGAACGTGGTGCTCCATCGCACACCTTCTCCACCTTAACCAAATCAAATAGTTTGTTGGCAGGGGCATTACCCAATACGGAATCATGTTTGAAAACAATCAATTTCTGTGCACTCATCAATCCGCGTGCAGCCGAACGATCCATATCGAACATGTTCTTCAGGCTTCCCAGAACAGCGCAAGGTCTTCTTCTGAAAAGCCTGTTTGTTGGGCAAGGTTGGCAGAAATGAAGCCGTGACAGATGTAGAGACCGTAAGGTACGGTAGCTTTACGTCCCATTGTGCGGTTGTCACCACTTTGTTTCTTAGCTTCAGCGTCTGTTGCCACAGCCATACGGGTTATAGAATGTTCTGCCGCAGCAATTGGATCTACAGAACGGGCAAAGGTAAACTGGATTGGGCACGTACCTGCTGCATTCTTGCCGGTTGACATCACAGCACCAAATGTTCTAACATCAAAATAGTTCTTGCACATAAAACGACGTGCAGCATCAGTCTTATCTTTAGCATTTTTTACCTCAGAATCATCATGCGCTTTATCAATCAAAGTGTTTAAAACAGCCTTCTCCTTAATGAATATATCGTAGCCATCTTCCAAACCTTTTGCCACTTGTACATAATTACGTACCTTACGTTTAAGGCAAACATCTGTAACAAGCCCCATACCCGTTTCTGCATCTACACGGGGAAGATTACCTGCATCAGGGTCTCCATTCGGATTACCGTCCTGCACATCAAAGATGTAAACGAAATCGATTCTGTTCTTAATTTCTGACATAACTGTATATTTTTAATTGTTTGTTATTACTCTTCTGTTTCTCTGTTCTCTTTACCCATGAAGAACGCTTGCCGCTGATGATAATATCCTACAAAAAAGCGCCCTTGGTCTTGAAGATCTAGATGTGCAGGAAAACCGTTTGCGTCAAGTTTGGAAATGATTTCCTGTTTCAATTTCTCATAAAACACCTGTTTACCCTCATTCAGCTTCTCCTGATGATGAGTGGAAAGATTTAGGATAGTGGCAAAAATCATAGCCGGAGTGGCCGATGCGGAATTCATGTAACGCTCACGAATGGAATGAATGTTATTTGCGTCTTCCTGTATCTTGTCGAGAACAGCAAACAACCTTCCACAAAGATACCCTTGATTTTGATTTTCTTTGTCTAACATAATATCGAGTTTTTTATTGTTATTATTATCATTTAATCGATTAAGATAAGCCTTGATGATGGCTGCACGACCAATGTTGACTGATTGTTCAGCACGTATGCGGCGAATGCAAGCCTGAAACAGAGAAGCCGGATACGGAAGTCCTTGGAAGATGCTTTTCACTACAGCATCTGGAAGATTGGGCGTAGCATCGCTTGACTTCCCTCCAAGAGTAACATTTCCGAGGATGGAATGTAATCCTACATACGGTTTCTTGTCTTTACGTGTATCAACAATCTCCATATCTGCGAAATGTTTACTGATTAAGCCGGCAAACTCACGCAATGGCAATTCATTCCAATACACCACCGCTATTCGGGCTGAATTGGGAGCCAAACCTAATATAAAGAATTTGTCATCTTTGTTTGCGAACAATACTCCGTTATAGATAGACATGAATGTACGTCGCACCAATTCTATGAGCATGTTAGGATCATCGTTTTCTTCTGTACGCCCCAACAAAGCAAACAAACTATCTTCAGATTTCTTTGCAGCCTCACTATCAGAAGAAGCCCAGAACAGGTATGTGCGTGAACCTACCATAAATTTATTATGCGAATCAGAACGCAATAAATGATTCAATGCTGTAGTATAAGCAAATTCAGCCTCTTCAGATATAGGAGCATTATGCCCCTTTGACTTACCATACGAATCATATCCGGAATTGACTTGAAAAGCGACAAGTTTAGCTGTAGCCTGACTTCCCGGAATCATTGTAGCGGTTGTAACCTCTACGGTTTTTGAATGTTTGCCTATTACTAAACAAAGACCTCCACCAACATCATTACCACCCGATTCTAAGTTTATTAGTTTGCGCTTAGAAGCCACTATTCCGTATCTCCTTCTATAAGAAAAGAGAAAGTGGAATATTTTTTATTGAGATTCTTGTTTATATCATCCCAAAGAGAATCATTCTGCATGGCTTCAACTATATCTGAAGGCTCTTGTTGATAAAACGCATAAACAGCCTGCATGGTTTCATTATCTGAAAACACGTCGTATATTTCTTCAACCTTCGCTTTGAATGTATCAAAATACTTGCGCATGCTTTCCATGTCCCCTTTGTCGGAATAACCAAATACATATTGCTATTGTCGTACAAATAGTTTGCAACAGGGGCACTTGAACGACCTGCACTCTTCTTAACAAGAAACTGTTGCGCAGACTTTTTGTCTATACGCCTGTCTTCAAAACGTAAGAAATTACCACACTTATCAATAACGATGATAAAACCTATTTCCTTTAACTCCATTCCCATAGTGGGTAAATTACCACTCCGATGGTAATAATCATACAATGCTTTTAGTATCATCTCAGCACCTCCTCGCTATCTTTATCTGGTACGACAATCACACCTTGCTCCATTCTTACACGATAAAACATGGCATTAGGTTTCTGTACATTCCCTTCAAAATCCATGTCATAAAGCATGATACCCAAATCCCTATCTTCAGCCAAAGGAGGGGCAAGTTGTTCCGTATTATCAATATACTTCCAATTTGCAGCAAACTCACGGCAACCAAGATACGGCTGGGTGAAACATTGTCCTTGCGATGCCTGCGTTCAACATCTGATAATATTTCATCGGATTCTCATCATCACTTGGCTGATGTTTGATAAAAGCCTCCTTTGGTCGATCTTTACCGGAATAAAAACCAGCTTTGCGTGAACTACGAATAGCGCACACCTTGCAAA
>ENA-OQCK01001217-OQCK01001217.1-human-gut-metagenome-genome-assembly--contig:-NODE-1217-length-10070-cov-3.505180_pt1 | contig 10070 bp, 15 predicted proteins | sample MGYA00242498_ERZ504578 | MGnify/ENA primary metagenome ERZ504578 (study PRJEB26092, sample SAMD00036229) | human gut metagenome | host: Homo sapiens | study: EMG produced TPA metagenomics assembly of... | reverse complement strand
CGCACCCAGCTCCTCCATCTTCTTTGACAGACGGATGGTTTCCTTTGTGCTGCATGCCCCTGTCCCTACATAGACCGGCACACGGTGGTCAACCATCCCGATCACCTTTTCGGCAAATTCTATTTTTCCGCTTCATCGATCACATGAAACTCTCCATTGCTTCCAAGGATGAAGATTCCCTTAACGCCCTTTGCGATCAAATGATCGATCAGCTGCTTTGTCGCTTCATAGTTGATACTCTGTTCCTCATCACGATGAAACGGTGTTACGATTGGTGTTATAATACCGTCAAACATAAATATTTGTCCTCTTTTCTTTATTTTTTAAAGATCGAGTAATCCTTATTGTCAAAGGGCGCCGTCTGAAAGAACATACGGATTCCCTGACTCTGGATATAACGGATCTTTTCAATATCTTCTTCACTGAAATAATCCGAGAGGCTTTTGATCATCATACGGCTTGCCGGATACGGCATTTGAATTTCCTTCGTACGGAACCCGCTTTCACTGCATCACAGGCAACACTTAAATTAGGAAAAATAACCATTGCCTTAATATTGCGTCCTTCATTGATATATTCAAGAAATTGTTCTATGGAGAAAATTTTAACCTTCATGGTCTTGGGAAGACAAAGCTGCATTACATCAGCAATAAATGGATCATTCACATAATCCGGATCAACAATCAGTACATTGTCTGCATCGATAAACTGATTCCAGTTCAAAGCAACTGTCGCATGCAGTAATCGTTTGTCTATCCGTGCAAGTTTGATTTTTGTACTCATGCTTCATCACCTACTTGAACTCGTTTCTGATATTCTCTCAATGCATAGGATATCAGCATTAAGAGAACCTTTCCCTGAAAACTTCCCCGGACATCTATCTGAAAAACTTCCTCATATTTCTTAAGCTTATATATCAATGTATTTTTATGCAGAAACAGATCGTCTGCGGCTTGTGTCAGATTAAAATCATTCACAAACAGTTTATCGCAGATGTCCACCATTTCCTCAATATCGACACCTTTTCCGCATTCCCTATAATAATCAAACACATCCCTGATATCATCCACCGCTACCTTTGACAGAAAATAGTCATAGAGATAATCGGAGAAAAATACCGGAACATCCTTCTCGTATGTTACATGGTTCTTCAGCCATAGACAATTCTGATAGCTGATTGCATACTGCCGCAGCTTTTTCTGAATGGAACCGACAAAATAATAACAGTCTGTCATCTCCCATTCCCGCAGACTGCGGATATAGTCACGTATAAACGGCTTGAAATCTGTCGATGACTGGCAGGTTTCCGGCAAATCCTTGAAGATCAGCAGACATTTGCTATTCAACAGAGAATAGATGATTTCCTTACTGTCCGGCTTCATTTTCAATCGCATGACATCCTTTGTATTGAATCCTTCATTATGAACCACATAAATCGCCACCCTTGGTTTATTTTTATCTATTTCCAGTTCATCCAGAAGGCTTAACACATGATTCATATCAAAGTTTTCCGTATTCAGTATATACTTCACCAGCTCGTCATCCTTAGTGACCTTCTGGTTTAAGGTTTTCTGATTGATTTCATACATCAACCGTACGGTAAGGGATTCATTCAAAAGCTTACTGATCATCGGCAGATTTCATCATTGCCACTCACCCACAGGAAGCCGAAATCCTGTCCCTTACACGTACTCAAAAATGCATTGTGCTTATCCGGACGGTTTACATCAATCTGCCGTCCGATTTCCGCTTTATTACTGCATAATGTCACTGTCATATTATCATTCACAAGCCCAATCGTATAGCGATTGTTTTCCTGAACGACATTTATAAACTCCTCAAAAACTTCACCTATCAGCATATGATCTCTCCTTTCGCAAGAGTTGAACTCTCATGAAGTCTGACATCTTCCTGTATGCCAATAGTACCACACGGTAAACCAGAATAATATATCCCCTTCTGCATGATAGTGCTTTCATGGAAATTATAATTCATATGACAGGGTTTGTCCAGACAGCTTTGTTCAGGATTCCAGCTGTGTATTCGTATGAACACAGCTGGTTTGCAGAGTTTCCATCGTTTCCCTCAGCAGTGCTTCCTCATCCAGATCCGCTTCATCCATATTGGAAAGTTTCAGATACAGATCGATCAGCATTGGAAGGTTCAGTCCGGTAAGCACGGGGTAGTGATACTTTCTGCTCATGACGGTAAATACATTGCATGGAGTTCCGCCATACAGATCCACAAGGACAATGGTAAAGCCTTCCTTGGTGCACATGGTTTCGTCCGCAAGCTTCATGTAGTCCTCAAAGGAATATTCCGGAAGCAGAGAACAGCATTGTACATTTTCCAATGCTCCTGCAATCATTCTCGCAGAGTTTACAAGCTCCTCTCCGAATCTTCCATGTGTTCCGATTACAATATTAAATTTTTCCATAGCTCCTCCTGTTTATTTTTGTAGCTCTTTGATACTTTTACCAAGACTTCCGCCCGGATGCCATTTCACATACTGGTTTAAATCCAGCTTCTTTGCTTCCTGCAAGACTACGCTCAGACATTGCAGGATGAGGATCTCCGACAGGATGGAGGCACGCGGCGGCTTGTTCAGCGCATCCCCTTCTTCATCCACATGCGCTACCAGACATACCTCCGACTGCTTTGCCAGCGTCGATTGCGGATTTCCCGTACAGCTGATGATGTGTGCTCCGTTTGCTATAAGTGTCTGTACGGTTGCCTCCAGCTCCATCGTTTCTCCGCTGTTGGATATGGCAATCACCACATCTCCTTTTTTCACCTGACCGCTGGATCCGTGAACGGCCTCTGTTCCATGCAGCTCATAGGTACTCGTTCCTGTGGAAGACAGCAGGGATGCGATATACTGCCACATGCCCCGGCTTTCCGATTCCCGTGACATGGATCCGTCCTCCCTGCTTTTCACTTTCCATTATGATATGGGCTGCTCGTTCAATGCTTTCCATATCCATATCTTCTATATTTTTCCCTAGTTCCGATGCAATATTGCTCAGATATTCTTTTACACATTCTATCATATATTCACCTAGTTCCCTATCAGCTGTTCCAGTATGATGTCCGTAGACATTGCACAGGTTCGCTGTTCACTTTCCATGCTTCTTGCGGCTGTGTGCGGCGTTAACAGGAAATTATCCAGTGTAAGCAGCTTATCATCTTCCCTTGGAGGTTCGCTGCTGTACACATCAAAGCATGCACTTCGTATCTCTTTCTTCTTCAATGCTTCATATAAAGCTTCCTCATCCACGATACCGCCGCGTGCTGCATTCAGCAGGCAGGCATCCTTCTTCATTTTTTTGAATTCCTCTGTGGAAATCATATTCCGTGTGGACTCCAGAAGCGGTACGTGTAAAGAGATATAATCACAGTCTGTAAGGATATCCTCCAGTGTGGAAATCTGTGCATGGTACTGCCTTGCGGTTTCCTCTGCGATTGCAAAGGCATCATAGGCATATACCTCCATGCCACAGCCGTAAGCATACTCGGCAAGATACTTGCCGATCATTCCAAAGCCGATGATTCCCAGCTTCTTTCCATAGATCTCTCTGCCTGTCGGTTTATTCCAGCCATGCTGCTTCACATCCCTTACACTCGTATACAGATTCTTTGCTTCCATAAACATCATGGACAGTACATGCTCGGCAACAGAGCGGGAATTGCTTCCCACACAGCGTCCGACATGGATATTACGCTCTTTTGCATAATCCAGATCGATATTATCCGTTCCGACACCGAACTTGCAGACCGCCTTCAGATTCGGACAGCCCTCCATCATTTCTCTGTCCATTTTATCCACACCGACGATAATGCATCGGCATCCTTCGCCAGTGCTTTAAACTCCTCATGTGTATATGCCTTACCCGTGGCATTGTAATGTACCTCCAGACCCTTGGACTTCATTCGCTCCACCTGATCCAGACCGTAATTCGCAAACCCTCTCGGGTTATCACTACTTTCATACCCCTTCTCCTCACTTTATGATTTATCCTGCATGCTGCTGATTTTACAGCGATTATGGAATCCTTATGCAATTCATGTGTCAAAGGCTCTTTCAAATAAATACTACCTCCAAGGATTTCGCTTTCATCATACTGAAAATGCAAGGTAATATGACCAAGATTTTTGAAATTCTCATTAGCCACACTTCCTACTTCTTCAATCGTATATACATATCCGTCAATCAATAGTAAATCTCCCGACTGTATTTCTTCATAAAGCTCATGTGAATTTAAAATAAAGCAGTATTGACGGAGATCTTCCGGTGCCATATCTCCAAAGAAAAGTATCATATTTTCTTTTACAAAGCCTATAGCATCGGAACCAACTTCCTTCACCCTCGTATTTACTTTGAAATCCATAGGCACTTACTCCTCCAATAGCTGTATCTGATGATCTTTTGTAACTCCAGATACATATATTTCCGGAGTGATGAATTTAGCAAACGGCCCTGCTTTTCCTGTATTTCTAGTATTCACAGTTGGAATGCCTTTTTGCGGATAAACACCACAGCGCACAACACCTCCACAGTCTACGATTGCCACAGCTATCTCCTCATCCGGAACCTTCGTCTTAAATCCATTAACAGGAATCAAGCCTGTCAGTTCAACAATGCGCTTTAATATAGCCGGTTCATTTCCTCCAGTTATATACATCACTTTATTTTTTTTATCTGTAGGCTTAATCACTAACGGGCCGCCATAACCACCACTGCCCTTTGTAATTATAATCTGGTTCATCATTTCCTCCATTCTCTTGCTGTACGCAAGCATACATATTATTAACTGCTCATTTTACAAAGCTTTTATTTCTCTATACGCTACAATCCTTCTAATACAAACCGATGGAAAGTAAATATCCTATAAGCACTCCCAGTGGACCGGTTACTACCCTTGCCATTAAAATAGACGGCACACCAATCTCAATCGTCTCAGGATCAGCATCAGCAAGACTCAAAGCAACCGGAAGAAAGTCCGCTGCGACCTGTGAGTTGATGGCAAACAGCGCAGGCAGAGAGAGCTGTGGTGAAATATTACCACTTCCGATTTCGGTACCGATAAGTACACCTACAACCTGTGCGATTACAGCTCCCGGTCCTAAGATAGGTGATAAAAACGGCATACTGCAAATAAACGATAATACGAACAAGCCCGGAAGTGTACCGGCAAGCGGTGTCAGAAAATGCGCTATGATATCTCCTATCCCTGAAGTAGAAATAATACCTACCAATGCTGATACAAAAATCATGAAGGGAAGCACTGTATGCAGAATCATATCGACAGTATCTCTTCCTGCTTGAAATAATACAGCAGTTACATTACCAAAGCCGTTACCAAACTTCGTTGCTATATTTGAAACCATATCTATAAATTTATTCATACACTCATTCAACCGCCTTTCTATTCCCCGTTATGCAACGCTTTCCGTTTTCTGTTCAACATCATTTTATATACCTTTTCTGTAATAATACCCCTGCATAAGCCCAACAGAATTCCAGCCAGCAAATAGCGTACAGCTAATTCCGTAGTCCCTAAGCCAAGCTTGGTAATACCCTGTGCCACACCGAGAAATACAAACAATTCAGCCGGGTTTGTGTGTGGAAATAATCCTGTAAACGGATGTCCCATACCTGTCAGAGAATCACAATATGCCGGTTTATATTTCTCATCCAATAGTTTTCCCATAGCAAAGTTGGTGGGTGAGCCCATTGTAAAGGTAAATACAATAGGCAGTAAAGAATAACGTATGAGCACACTCTTTCCTGCATATTTAGAAATCTTTGCAACCCGTTCCTCACCAATCAGAGCCATCAATGCGTTTAATACTGTGATAATAACCGCAAGCAGTGGTAATATCCCAGTGATATTTCCAACCAGCGTTTCCGCTCCGGCTTTAAATAACCCTATAAAGCCTTCCGCAAATTCAACAATTACATCCATAAATTCATCTCCTTTAACAATAATTCATAATATTCTCAGCAGCATTCTGCAGAGCACGAAACCCCTTTTCCCCTACTTTTCCTTTAAGGTAATTCTTATGATGTTCAAGTTCTGCGATATCCACCTCCTCTTCCAGATTCACGCGCCTCATCCTAGCTGTTACAAGCAAACCGTCCAGCATATAGAATTCCTGTATCATGTTTCTATGATCTGTCACTAGAATCACAACAGGATTACAGCCAATTTTTTTCTTACGATTCATTCCAATGAAATATTCTCCCTTATATTTATCCGTTAATTCCAGATATTGCTTTGTTATATGCTTCATTTGCAGATATGACAGATAGAACTGCAGTAAATACGCAGCCACAAATAGTCCTGCTATCACCATTACATCCCGTGAACTCATAGATTACCTTCTTTCTCCAATTTCTCAATGACTGTTCTCAAATCGCTTCTTTGTTGTGAGGCTTCTGAAAACTGATTGATAATATCAAAAATATAGTCATAAATCTGAACGATTAGAAATTCCTTTCCATCGCGTACATTCTCCGGTATTCCAATTAAACAAATCAGCTGATACTGCTGCTTTTTCTTTGCGGAAAGATATAGCGTCATACTTAATAGATATTTATTCTGACCCTTTAGAATTGCATGCGGCATATAAGCTGATACATAGCTGAATTTTTTTTTCATCCAATGTAAGTATGACATCTTTGAATTCCTTGTTGATAAGCTCCTGCTTGTAAAGATTTGCAAGTATATCAACGATATTCTGATTATATGCATGTATTCGATCATTCACTTCGATAATATTTTTATGATAGACAATATCACTGTTCGCAAGCAAGGTTCTCTGTTCTCCCTGATTAACAATATGTGCAATGTATTCTGAATCAAAAATATTAGATAAAAGTATAATCGGTATTCTGCTGTCTATGTATATAGGGTTAAGCGTGAAGATTGCATTTATTTCTTCCGGATTGAGTTCACTGATTTGCGACTCTTCTATTTCAATGAATTCACAGCCTTCATAAAACATGAGTCGAATGCGGTCCTCCACTAATTTTGAAATGGATCTCCCAGTGGAGCGTACAACACCGAATTTTTTAGAAGCATTGTACTTCTTCTGTATCGCCATTTGGAAATACAATGCCAGATATGCGATTTCCTGTGCGTTGATATGTACCTGAAGCTTTTGTTCAAGCACATCGCATGCACTTTTTGAAATTTGATATGCAAATGGATAATTCGCTTCTATTTTCTCATCCATGGATACAGACGGCGGCATATGAAACAGGATGCGATTGATCATATAGGAGAGATGACTTTTAATTTCCTCATCTATGAAAACCTTATCCAGATAAAATTGATATTCCGTATAAATCCTATCCAGCATATTTTCCAGCATTTGATCCACTTCACTTTTTTCATTACGCGGTCTTTTTGTCGAACCAAGATAAAGAGGAAAGCACAGAAATTCAAAATCATAATCATTGATTTCAACCAATGCAGAAATACCGGCTTTTAATTCAACAAGTAGTGGATCCTCCTGATAGGAGCTGTGAAAATATGCTGTGGATTGCAGGATATGCTGATTGAAACCGCATCGTATTATCGTTATCTGAATCACTCTTTCGAATATTTCCTTTGTGTGCTGATCTATCATGAAATGATTGGCTATTTCTTCGATTAAATACAGAATTCTATTATGTAAACACACAGGATGAACCTGACTGTCCCTATACAGCTGAAAGAAATGATTTAATATAAACAGCCTGATATTAGTTTCATTCCCATTGATTGTAATTCCCTTTTTGTAATTCCTTTAATTGATAGCTGGTATGCGCTGATACTATGTTTTACAACGCTCATATCTTTGATCAAGGTACTTCTGCTGATAAATAAATCCTCAGCAAGTCGTTCAAGACTGACATACCCTTTCCCTTTATCCTTATATCGTATCAGTCTGTTAACAATCTGATTATAGCGCTCCTCTTTTATGTTTCTGTCCAGTATATTGTCTTTCTTATCCATAAGTGCAAAAAGCTTTTCCTTATCCTTAATTTCAGCTTTCACCACTTCTTTCTTTTTTTCAATACGAAGAATCCCGCGCATATTATATTGTAAATCGTGTAGTGCTGCATCCAGTTCTTCTTTATTACAGCCTGTTTGATTCAGCAGCTGAAAATAACTGCACTTGTTCTGATTCGATAATAGAAATTTTAATATCATATACTGGTTTCTAGTTATGACCATTCTGCAACACCGCCTTTCTTTGTGTCTTCATTATAGCCCGGTTACTCAGGCTTAATAGGTTCTACTTTTCATCAAAATTCATGTAAAAAGATATACTAATACCAATCAGCTTTTCTTTTATAATTCCTATAGGAGGTATGCGTATGAAAATAATTATAAATGCAGATGATCTGGGACTTACGAAAGAGTCCAATTATGGTATTCTAAAAGCTTTTGAACGGGGATATGTCACACAGACAACACTAATCGTTAATTCAAGAGGGAGCAGAGAGGGTGCGGCTATTGCACATAATTATGGTTTTCAAGACAAGACGGGACTTCATCTGAATTTGAGCGAGGGATTCCCTTTAACGGATGATATTAAGCAATATTCAAAATATGTAAAAAATGGTGAATTCTGTTATATACCTGAATTCATGAGGAAAGAGTCTTATACAAAATCCCCCCTTTATACATACAGAGATTCTGTCTCATCACCCGCATTTAAAAAGGAAGTCTTTGCATTACGAAAGGAACTGGAAGCGCAGATTCAAAGGTTCATAGCTTTTGGATTTACCTGCCGGCATATAGATTCACATTGTAATCAGCTTGTTGATTTCCCTGTCTGGCTGGCTGTCAGACCACTTTTACTCCGATATGGATTTACATCGATTCGCGGCATATATCATAGTTTTCTAAGTGACGACATATATAATCATATTTACGCTACCTGGCTGCAATCTGAATTACAGTCAACAGGTCTAAAGCATCTTTCTTATATTTCAAGTATCCCTAAATATTTGAAATATAAGCAGCGATTATCAGGTGAATCAATCATTGAGCTGTATGTACACCCTGTTCTTTTCGATGATGTTCTCATAGACAATTTTACAGGTGGTATCTCCTTAGATGATAATATTTCACAGCTTTCCACTTATGATCCATATACATATTTTCAATTATAAGTGTATATGAATCAATCTGATTGTAGATAATGCCTTTTTAAATTACAACTTGTAAATATTTCCAAATACACTTCAAACAAATCCTAAAAAAGGAATTCAATATCTATGGATGAACACCAATAGTTTGAATTCCTCTTTTCTTAAACCTTATTTAAGCATATCCCAAAAGGATACAGGTCTTTTTTATAATAAATGGTAATGCTGCAGCATCTCTTTGATTTTCTCATCATCCTGTGCACTGCATTCCAGTACCGGCTTTCTTGCCGGTCCGATTTCCGCAATCCCTGCCAGCTCTGCCGCACGCTTCATGACAACCGGTACCGTTCCCAGCTTCAATACGCCGCGCAGTACATCAATGTCCTTCTGCAGTGCCTCTGCTTTTTCTGTTTCTCCCTTACGCAGTGCCCTGTCCAGCTCCACCAGCACCTCCGTTATCACATTGGAGGTTCCTGCCACGGCACCGCTTGCCCCCAAAGCATAGCCATAGCTGATTTTGGAATCCGAACCGATCAGCAGATCAAAATCATCCCGCTTCGCAAGCTCTGCGTATGCCTTCAGATTTTCTTCCTTTCCACTGCTGTCCTTGATACCGCGAATGTTTTCTACCTCTGCCAGACGTCCCACAACCTCGGCGCTTAAGTTACAGCCTGTTGCCTTTGGGATGTTGTAGAGAATGATGGGAATACTTACACTTTCCGCAACCGCTGTGAAATGCTGTACCAGCTCTTCCTCTGTCGGTGTCAGAAAATACGGTGTGATGACACTCAGTGCATCCGCACCCAGCTCCTCCATCTTCTTTGACAGACGGATGGTTTCCTTTGTGCTGCATGCCCCTGTCCCTACATAGACCGGCACACGGTGGTCAACCATCCCGATCACCTTTTCGGCAAATTCTATTTTT
>ENA-OQCK01001216-OQCK01001216.1-human-gut-metagenome-genome-assembly--contig:-NODE-1216-length-10086-cov-2.738428_pt1 | contig 10086 bp, 15 predicted proteins | sample MGYA00242498_ERZ504578 | MGnify/ENA primary metagenome ERZ504578 (study PRJEB26092, sample SAMD00036229) | human gut metagenome | host: Homo sapiens | study: EMG produced TPA metagenomics assembly of... | reverse complement strand
GGCTTTAAAGCAGATGACGGGAATCGAACCCGCCTCCCCAGCTTGGGAAGCTGGTGTTCTACCGATGAACTACATCTGCACAACACTGATATTATATCAATGTATTTTGGAAATTCAAGTCTATTTTCTTATTTTTGTAAAATTAATAATAATTTCTATAAATTTGATCCGGCCATTATCCGGAAGTCAGGAGGGGATCCGGCCGGATACGGGAATTTCTCATGGCCGGAACTTGCCAAAACAATCTAAATATGGTTTAATACTATAAGATGAAACATATGTACGCATCTGTACATAGCAATATGGAGGAATAGAATGGCAAAGGAACAATATAATGCGGACAGTATTACGGTGCTGGAAGGACTGGAGGCGGTCCGTAAGCGTCTGGTATGTATATAGGAGGTGTGGGAACCAAGGGGTTAAACCATCTGATTTATGAAATCATTGATAATGCGGTGGATGAGCACCTGGCCGGATTCTGCAGCAGTGTGTGGGTGACTTTGGAAGCAGACGGCTCCTGTACGGTCCGTGATAACGGCCGCGGAATCCCGGTCGGACTTCACAAAAAGGGCATATCAGCCGCCAGAATCGTACTGTCCACCCTTCATGCGGGCGGTAAATTCGATAACGACGCTTATAAGACCAGCGGAGGACTTCACGGTGTGGGTTCCTCCGTAGTTAATGCCCTGTCAGCCCATATGGACCTTAGGGTTTACAGGGACGGCTGTATCTATCACGATGAATATGAAAAAGGACGTCCTGTCATCAAGCTGGAGAACGGACTTCTCCCTGTGATTGGAAAGACGCGGGAGACTGGTACCTGTATCAATTTCCTGCCTGACGGCGATATATTTGAGAAAACACGTTTCAAGGCGGACTGGCTCAAGAGCCGTCTGCACGAGACCGCATACTTAAACCCAAACCTGACCCTTTACTATGAGAACAAGCGGCCCGGAGAGGGGGAGAAGGTGGCCTTCCATGAGCCGGAGGGCATTGTTGCCTATGTGCGGGAGCTGAATTCCGGCAAGACGCCGGTACACGACCCCATTTATTTCAAGGGGACCGTGGACAAGGTGGAGGTGGAGGCCGCCATCCAGTTCGTGGACACATTTGAGGAGAATATACTGGGCTTCTGCAACAACATCTTTACCCAGGAGGGCGGCACCCACCTGGCTGGCTTCAAGACCAAATTCACGCGCTGATTAACAGCTATGCCAGGGAGATTGGAATTTTAAAGGATAAGGATACCAACTTACGGGAGCCGATACCAGGAACGGCATGACGGCCGTCATCGCGGTAAAGCATCCCGACCCTATCTTCGAGGGGCAGACCAAGACAAAGCTGGCCAGCGCCGACGCCACCAAGGCCGTGTTTACGGTGACCGGGGACGAGCTGCAGCTTTACTTTGACCGCAACGTGGAGGTGTTAAAGGGAGTCATTGGCTGTGCGGAAAAATCGGCCAAGATTCGCCGGGCCGAGGAAAAGGCCAAGACCAACATGCTGACCAAATCCAAATTTTCCTTTGACAGCAACGGTAAGCTGGCAAACTGCGAGAGCCGGGATGCCTCCAGGTGTGAGATATTCATTGTAGAGGGAGATTCCGCCGGCGGCTCTGCCAAGACTGCCAGGAACCGCCAGTACCAGGCTATCCTGCCCATCAGGGGAAAAATCCTCAACGTTGAGAAGGCGTCCATGGATAAGGTCCTGGCCAATGCGGAAATCAAGACCATGATCAATAGCTTTGGCTGCGGTTTTTCAGAAGGATACGGCAATGACTTTGACATCACAAAGCTGCGCTATGACAAAATCATTCTGATGACTGATGCCGATGTGGACGGCAGCCACATCGACACCCTGCTTCTCACCTTCCTTTACCGTTTTATGCCGGAACTGATTTATGACGGTCATGTGTATATCGCCATGCCGCCCCTGTTTAAGGTGATCCTAAGCGGGGGGAGGAACAGTATCTTTACGATGAAAAGGAGCTGGAGCGTTACAGGAAAACACATACCGGCGACTTTACGCTGCAGCGCTACAAAGGTCTGGGTGAGATGGACGCACAACAGCTGTGGGAGACCACTCTGGACCGGAGCGCCGGGTTCTCAAGCGGGTGGAGATAGAGGACGCCAGAATGGCTACGGAGATAACCGGGATGCTCATGGGCACAGAGGTGGGACCGCGCCGCCAGTTCATTTATGAGCACGCGGACGAGGCGGAGATTGACGCATAGACAGGAGACAATTAGAACATGGCTGAAAAGATATTACGGACTGAATACAGTGAGGAAATGCAGAGAAGCTACATGAACTATTCCATGAGCGTCATCACTGCAAGGGCCATCCCTGATGCCAGGGACGGCTTAAAACCGGTACAGCGCCGGGTTCTCTATGATATGAGGGAGCTCCATCTGGACCACGATAAGCCCCACAGGAAATCGGCGCGTATCGTGGGCGATACCATGGGTAAGTACCATCCCCACGGCGACAGCTCCATATATGAGACACTGGTTGTCATGAGCCAGAATTTCAAGAAGGGCATGGCCCTGGTGGACGGACACGGCAACTTCGGCTCCATAGAAGGGGACGGGGCAGCCGCCATGCGTTACACGGAGGCGCGTCTGGAGAAGTTTGCGGAGGAGGTCTACCTTAAAGATCTGGATAAAACCGTGAATTTTGTGCCCAACTACGACGAGACGGAAAAGGAACCGGAGGTGCTTCCTGTCAGGGTCCCCAACCTGTTAATCAACGGGGCGGAGGGCATTGCCGTGGGCATGAGCACAAGCATTCCGCCCCACAACCTGGGCGAGGTGATAGACGCGGTCCAGGCGTACATTGATAATCCGGAGGTGACCACTCAGGAGCTGATGGAGTTTATGCCGGGGCCGGATTTCCCCACCGGAGGAGTCATTGCCAATAAGAGCGAGCTGCCCCAAATTTACGAGACCGGCATGGGTAAAATCAAGCTCAGGGGCAAGTTCGAGGTGGAGCTTGGAAAGCGCAAGGCGGACAAGGATAAGCTGATTATTTCAGAGATTCCCTATACCATGATTGGCGCCGGAATCAATAAGTTTCTGGTGGATGTGGCCGATCTGGTGGAGAGCAAGAAGCTGGCGGATGTGGTGGATATCTCCAACCAGTCCAACAAAGAGGGGATCCGTATCGTGCTGGAGCTGCGCAAGGACGCGGATATTGACAAGATAAAAAATATCCTCTATAAGAAAACAAAGCTGGAGGATACATTCGGCGTCAATATGCTGGCCATTGCGGACGGCCGCCCTGAGACGCTGAACCTGAAGGGAATCCTGAGAAATTTCCTCAATTTCCAGTATGAGAACACGGAGCGCAAATACAATGTCCTTCTCCAGAAGGAAATGGATAAAAAGGAAGTGCAGGAAGGACTTATTGCGGCCTGCGACTGTATTGACCTGATCATAGCCATCCTGAGGGGAGCCAAAAACTTAAAGGATGCCAAGGCGTGTCTGACCACAGGCGATGTGACCAACATCCATTTCAAGGTGCCGGGTTTTGAGGAGGACGCGAAGAAGCTTGCCTTTACGGAGCGCCAGGCATCCGCCATTTTGGAGATGCGTCTCTATAAATTAATCGGACTGGAAATCCTGGCCCTGGAAAAGGAGCACAGGGAAACCTTAAGGAAGATTGCGGAGTATAAGAAAATTCTGGGAAGCAGGGCCCAGATGAACCGCGTCATCAAGGAGGATCTGGCTGCCATCAAGGCTGAATTCGCCACCCCCAGGCGCACCCTGATTGAGGATGGACCTGAGGCAGTGTACGATGAGAGCGCCGTGGCTGTCCAGGAGATGGTTTTTGTGATGGACCGGTTCGGATACTGCAAGCTGTTGGATAAGTCCACCTATGATCGGAACCAGGAAACCGTGGACAATGAGCAGGTACATGTGGTGAAATGTCTGAATACGGACAAAATCTGTCTCTTTGCGGCCAGCGGCAGCCTGTACCAGATTAAAGCCATGGATGTGCCGCCGGCAAGCTGAGGGACAAGGGAACGCCCATTGAAAATCTGAGTAAATTCGACGGCGCCAAGGATACCATTGTTTACCTGACCAGCGCGGAGAACATGAAGGCAGGATATTTGTATTCGCCACCAGGATGGCCATGGTAAAGCAGGTGCCTGCGGCGGAATTTGAGACCAATAACCGGGTGGTGGCAGCCACCAAGCTCCAGGATGGGGATGAGCTGGCGGCCGTGATACCGGTGGAGGGCCAGACCGAGGTGGTGATCCAGACAACAGGAGGTGTGTTCCTGCGGTTTGCCCTAGAGGAGATATCCATGCTTAAAAAGGCGTCCAGAGGCGTCAGAGGCATCCGGCTGTCCAAGAATGAGGAACTGGAGAGGCTGTATCTGATTGGCGAGAATCCCATTGTGGATTATAAAGGTAAGGAAGTCCATTTAAACCGTCTGAAACTGGCTAAGAGGGACGGGAAAGGCAGCAAAGTGAGGCTGTAGAAAAGGAGGTATATGCCATGTCATCATCCAACACACCCACGCCCCATATCGGGGCTGAAAAGGGAGAAATCGCCGGAACAGTCCTGCTTCCGGGAGATCCCCTGAGGGCAAAGTACATCGCGGAGCATTTCCTGGAGGACGTAAAGCAGTTTAACGGGACCAGGAACATGCTTGGCTACACGGGAATCTATAAGGGCAGGCCGGTATCTGTCATGGGCACCGGGATGGGATGCCCCTCCATCGGCATCTATTCCTATGAGCTGATCCACTTTTACGGCTGTAAGAACCTGATACGGGTGGGCACGGCCGGGGCTCTGATGCCGGATGTCCATGTGCGTGATATGGTGTTTGCCATGGGAGCCTGCACCACCAGCAACTTGTGCGCCTGTTGGGACTGCCGGGCGATTACTCGCCGGTGTGCAGCTACAGCCTGCTGGAACGGGCCGTGGCCGCTGCCAGGGAGCGGGGACTGTCCTTCCATGTGGGCAATGTGCTCAGCTCAGATATGTTCTATGCCCCGCCCAAACAGGCGCAGGAGGAATGACCTGGGCGGATATGGGAGTCCTGGCCGTGGAGATGGAAGCGGCGGCCTCTATGCCAACGCGGCGGCGGCTGGTGCCAATGCCCTGGCCGTGCTGACCATATCGGACTCCATGGTCACCGGGGAAGCCACCTCTGCCATGGAAAGGGAAACCAGCTTTACCCAGATGATGGAGGTTGCATTGTCCCTGGTTTCCTGATGCAATGGTGATATTGCATACAAAAAGCAGAAATGTCTTTGTGACACGCACAAATGTACTTTTCTAGCGAATAAATCTTGATTTTTTTCGTTGTTTGGTATAGGATAGGGAAAGATTCGCCGTACCGTGGATTCGATGGGACAGTTCCTAACAGTTCCGTGGCGGTTCCGGAGGGCGGGAAAATCAGGATAATGAGGAGAATGATTTATGGAAAAGAAGCTGAAGGTTGGAATATTAGGCGCTACAGGCATGGTAGGGCAGCGTTTCATCGCACTTTTAGAGAATCATCCGTGGTTCGAGGTAGTGACAGTGGCTGCAGCCCGCGCTCTGCCGGCAAAACGTATGAGGAAGCAGTGGGAGACCGCTGGAAGATGACCACCCCCATGCCGGAAGCTGTAAAAAAGCTGGTTGTGATGAACGTAAATGAGGTGGAGAAGGTTGCTGCGGGGTTGATTTTGTATTCAGCGCCGTAGATATGACAAAGGATGAGATCAAGGCCATCGAGGAGGCTTACGCCAGGACGGAGACTCCTGTGGTATCCAACAACAGCGCCCATCGCTGGACACCGGATGTTCCCATGGTAGTGCCGGAGATCAATCCTGAGCATTTTGACGTGATCCCCTTCCAGAAGAAGAGGCTTGGGACAGAAAGGGGATTTATTGCGGTAAAGCCCAACTGTTCCATCCAGAGCTATGCCCCGGTGCTGACAGCATGGAAGGAATTTGAGCCATACGAGGTGGTGGCTGCTACATATCAGGCCATTTCCGGCGCGGGAAAGACATTTAAGGACTGGCCGGAGATGGAAGGCAACATCATCCCCTATATCGGCGGCGAGGAAGAAAAGAGCGAGCAGGAACCCCTTCGTCTCTGGGGAAGCATTAAGGACGGCGTCATCGTCAAGGCGGAAAGCCTGTCATCACCTGCCAGTGCGTAAGGTACCGGTACTGAACGGCCACACGGCTGCCGTATTTGTGAAGTTCAGGAAAAAGGTGACAAAGGAACAGCTGATTCAGAAACTCAGGGAGTTTAAGGGAGTTCCACAGGAGCTTAAGCTTCCCAGCGCGCCGGCCCGGTTCATACAGTACCTTGAGGAGGATAACCGTCCCCAGGTGGCGGCGGACGTGGACTTTGAGAGAGGAATGGGAATTTCCGTGGGCCGTCTGAGGGAGGACACGGTGTATGATTATAAATTCATCGGTTTGTCCCACAACACGGTAAGAGGCGCGGCAGGCGGATCCGTACTCTGCGCAGAGCTTTTGACAGCAAGGGGATATATTTAGTACTGTATGGAGAAGGAGTGGTGAAAATCATGGCAATCGAGAAAAATTCATTCGGGAAAATGCCCGACGGTACAGAGGTTTACAAGTATACACTGACCAATAAGAATGGGGTATCCGCCTCGTTTATCACTCTGGGAGGGGTGTGGGTCTCCATGGTGGTGCCTGATAAGGACGGAAACATGGCGGATGTGGTGCTGGGATACGATGATTTGGACAGCTACCGCAGGAATCCCGCCCACTTTGGCGCGCCCATTGGCCGCAATGCCAACCGGATTGGCGGGGCCGTCATCACCATCGGCGGCAGGATTATAAGCTGGAGGCCAACAACGGCCCCAACAATCTCCACAGCGGACCGGACCTGTACCACGACAGGGTTTGGGACTGCAGGTCCTCAGAGACAGAGGCAGGCAGCAGGCTGGACTTTTATCTGGAGAGTCCGGACGGGGACCAGGGGTATCCGGGCAATGCAGGATTACGGTGAGCTATACCCTGACAGACGAGGACAGCCTTGTTCTGGATTATCATATGGTCTGCGACAAGGATACGGTTGCCAATTTCACCAACCACAGCTATTTTAACCTGGCGGGACATGACAGCGGCGATGTGATGAAGCAGGAGGTGTGGCTTAACGCGTCCCGCTATACACCGGCGGACGAAGTCTCCGTTCCTACGGGAGAGATTGCTCCTGTGGCAGGTACTCCCATGGACTTTACAGAGATGAAGGCCATTGGACGGGATATAGGCGCTGATTTTGAGGCTCTTGTATTTGGAAAGGGATATGACCACAACTGGGTGCTGGATAAGGAAGAAGGAGAACTGGCCCTGGCTGCAAAGGCCATGGACCCGGCCAGCGGCCGCGTGCTGGAATGCTATACGGATCTGCCCGGAATCCAGTTTTATACAGCGAATTTCCTGCAGGATGAGATGCCGGGTAAGGTTGGAGCACACTATGATTACCGCCACGCGTTCTGCTTTGAGACCCAGTATTACCCGGACGCGGTCCATAAGCCCCAGTTCCCGTCCCCTTTGCTGAAAGCAGGGAACGAGTACAGCGCCAGGACCGTCTATCGTTTTTTGCCTAAACAGGCGTAATTTTGGCAGCATGGCCCTGCTTCAAGGGCTGATAGATTTCCACAATGGCAAAATGGGGAGTCAGGTCTGACTGCTCCGGTTCGGCTATGGTCATGAACCGGTAGTTGGTCCCGTTTACCACCTGTTTTGCCACGGCTATGGGACGGTAAAAGTAATCGGGATGCTCTCCGATTGCATTGTAAAATATGAATGAATCATATGTGGTGAGATAAGGCTGATACTGCCAGCTTCCAGGCATGGAAGTTACCTCCGGAATGTCGTTATAGTAGTTTATGCAGGAAAACCATGAGGGTTCTGCCAGAGTTGGCGCTTCATGGTTTTTTGATTGCGGCAAAGGGAATTTAATGGTATACTATTATAATATGTGCCCTGCCGCCATGGAAATCTGCCGGATAAATCCGGTGTGCGGCGCGTATGAAGAAAGTAAATGAGGGATTGGATGTCAAAATCATTATACATAGCAGAAAAGCCAGTGTGGCCCAGCAGTTTGCCGAAGCGCTTAAGATACGGGGACGGCGGGGCGACGGGTATATAGAGTCTGAGCAGCAGTGGTGACGTGGTGCGTGGGACATCTGGTGACCATGAGTTATCCGGAAGCCTACGACATGAAGTTTAAGCGCTGGAGCCTTCAGACACTGCCATTTCTTCCAAAGGAATTCAAGTACGAAGTAATAACCAATGTATCCAAGCAGTTTGAAATCGTCAAGGGCCTTTTGAACCGGCCCGATATTGATACCATTTACGTGTGTACGGACTCGGGACGGGAGGGCGAGTATATATACCGCTGGTGGCCAGATGGCCGGGGTAAAGGATAAGAAGCAGAAAAGGGTGTGGATAGACTCCCAGACAGAGGAAGAGATATTGAGGGGAATCCGCGAGGCCAAGGATGAGACAGAGTATGACAATCTGTCCGCCTCCGCCTATTTAAGGGCCAAGGAGGACTACCTCATGGGAATTAATTTTTCCAGGGTGCTGACCCTTAAATACGGACCTGCCCTGTCAAATTATCTGGGAACCAAGTTTACGGTTCTGTCCGTGGGCAGGGTCATGACCTGTGTCATGGGAATGGTTGTGCGCAGGGAGCGGGAGATACGCGGTTTTGTAAAGACGCCGTTTTACAGGGTCATTGGATCCTTTGAGGCGGCGGGAAAGGACGGCCAGCCGGTTCCTTTTGAGGCGGAGTGGAAGGCAGTGGAAGGTTCCCGCTATTTCGGAACCCCCTATCTGTATAAGGACAACGGCTTTAAGGACAGGCAGCAGGCGGAGGAGCTGGCAGCCTTATTGACGGCAGAGCCGCCTCTCACGGCAACTGTGCTCTCCAAGGAGAAGAAAAAGGAGACCAAGAATCCGCCCCTTCTCTACAACCTGGCGGAGCTTCAAAACGACTGCTCCAAGATGTTTAAAATCAGCCCGGATGAGACGCTTAAGGTAGTGCAGGAGCTGTATGAGAAGAAGATGGTCACCTACCCCAGAACCGATGCCAGGTCCTGTCCGCGGCAGTTTCCAAGGAGATTCAAAAGAATATAGGCGGCCTTAAGAATTACGCGCCCATGGCGGCATTTGCGGATGAGGTGCTGAATATGGGCTCCTATAAGGGAATCGCCAAGACACGCTATGTCAATGACAAGCAGATAACGGACCACTATGCCATCGTACCCACCGGACAGGGACTTGGAAACCTGAGGGGACTGCCGCCCTTGTCTGAAAAGGTGTATCAGGTTATATGCAGAAGGTTTTTAAGCATATTTTACCCTCCGGCGGTTTATCAGAAATACAGCCTGGAGCTGGAGCGCCTGAAGGAACATTTTTTTGCCAATTTTAAGGTTCTGTCCGAACCGGGATATCTCAAGGTGGCGGATGTGAACCTGGCGAAGAAAAACGGGGTGGAGGAGTCCTTTGACGAGGCAAAGGATGAGGCAAAAGACGGTGCCGGGGATGAAAAAACAGCAGACGGGGACAAACATGGCGGCCGGGAGGATGCACAAAACGCTATTTCTCCAAAAGTTGACAGGACAGTATTGCTCCAGATGCTTGCAGAATTGAAAAAAAATGATATACTTACTTTGGTGGAGCTGAACATAAAGGAAGGCGAGACATCACCTCCCAAGCGCTATACCTCCGGTTCCATGATTCTGGCCATGGAAAATGCAGGCCAGCTCATAGAGGACGAGGAGCTGCGGGCTCAGATTAAGGGCAGCGGCATAGGTACCAGCGCTACCAGGCTGAGATACTTAAGAAACTGTTTAACATTAAGTATCTGAACCTGAACAAAAAGACCCAGGTTATTACGCCATCTTTTAGGGAATGGTCTATGACGTGGTGGACCAGTCCATCCGCCAGCTTCTGAATCCGGAGCTGACAGCAGCTGGGAAAAGGGGCTCACCTATGTTGCGGAAGGTTCCATAACCTCAGATGAGTATATGGAAAAGCTGAATCGTTTTGTTGCCGGCAGGACAGTTCAATGTCATACGCATGGATAACCAGTACAATATG
>ENA-OQCK01001215-OQCK01001215.1-human-gut-metagenome-genome-assembly--contig:-NODE-1215-length-10092-cov-2.555845_pt1 | contig 10092 bp, 14 predicted proteins | sample MGYA00242498_ERZ504578 | MGnify/ENA primary metagenome ERZ504578 (study PRJEB26092, sample SAMD00036229) | human gut metagenome | host: Homo sapiens | study: EMG produced TPA metagenomics assembly of... | reverse complement strand
AGCTAGATGAGGCTTATTTGTTGTGCCCATAATCAAGTGTTTTTTATTTTCTGCATTAAAATATCTGTAAGATAGAACGTTTATCTCTTTTACGCAAGTTTTAGGAATGTGTTTCGCAATTACCTAATATAAATTAATGATTCTATTGGTTTGTTTTATGATTTGTTACTAGAAAAATTTTTTAAAAGTGCTAATAGAGTCCTTCTACAAATGAGGGGATGCTATCAGCACTTTCGTATATTAATTTGGTGGTATTTTTGCTTTACTTAAATCTTTACTATATGATATCGTAATTCGACTAAATAGCAATTTAAACGATGGAAAATACTGGCGTGCATATACAACCACTTTTGCATTTGGTCGAGAAATACCAGTTGATAAAGACATAATATTTGATTTAAATATTAGTTTTCCGGTACGTCCATCTGTACTTGTCATTATTCCCTCTACTGCCAAAATAACAAACGTAAGGTATGATTTTGACAATTCGACCTCGACCAAGACAAGAATCATCTTTGACAACGAGGGAGCGACAATACCCGCAGATGCTATGGTACGTATGGGCGTTATCGCTAACGAATGATTATTTGGTAAAATAAATCATCTCAAAGTAAAATATGCTGTTACCTATGGCCCCTGAATCAATGGTTATATTGCCGGTATTGGCAATAACCTTAAACACTCCATATCCTGTGGTGCCATAAATTAAGCATACTTTTTCTTGTGCGGTCACCGGAAGTCCACTAATCAGTAGTGTATTGTTAATTGTTGTATTTTGCTTTAATGTAACAAGTGCATTTACTACACATTGTTTTCCGATTTTATAATAATTGGCTGATCCGATAGCCTAATCCGCATTTATGGTAGCTGCCCCTGATTCCAGTTCTAAATTGCTACATTTCAATGTGGAGCTTCATAAATACACAATGAAGCTCCATACTTATTCACTAAATCATAGTACTTTATTGAAGATTTTAATAGACAAAACCTCATCTTTTGTTGATGCAGACATGATTGATTCTTTAATTGTTTGCATCTCTTCATAGTATGGTTCTGTGTAGGCATACACAGCAAGAGCAAGTGTAGAAAAATCAGAAACAGACATTGGAGTACACTTAGTACCTTTACTATGCCACTTGACAATATCTTCAGCATTTGGGTTAATTGTCTTATTAAGCTGATAAGCTAGATACTGCTGTGACATTTCATCTCTATCGACTTTTGATACTCCATAATACTTCCCATCAGTATAAAGCAGTGGATTATTCTCAAGAAAAATTTCAAGAGAATCACTATTCTTTTTTTGAACAAACATTTTCAAATCATCCAAAGAACATGTTTCTACATCAATAGTAGGATTAATCTGCTGATTAAGCTGCTCTACAATAACTTTTGTGGGGTCTTCATATTTAAGGACAACAACGATAAGTTCTATTTCCTGTGGCTCGTTAGTCACAATAGAAGCTGTTATATCCTGTCCATCCTCGTCGAATGATGGAATTTCTTCTGCTTTTTTTACTAAAATTGTCACCTTATCTATTGAACGACTTACAATATCTGTATAGTTCTCATAGGTTGTGATATACGATGCGGATGGGGTTGTTTTAATGATTCTTTTTAGATCGTTTTTGGTAAGATTATCAAAAAGATTATTGATATCAGAAAATAAATAATCAGATGGATTAATTCGTATAATAAGTGTTTGGGTAGATTTATTTTCCTGGCTATCATAAATTTTTAAAACACGATTGTTATTAAAAGTAATATTGTACATTTTATTTCCTTTCTTTCAAATTAGTTAGTTTCTAAAGTTAAGAATGTATGATTTAATGAATATTTATGTAGATATAGATTTATAGAAATGTAGCAATTTAGCAAATGTTTCCAGTACTGTAACTACGGTCAACAACAAAGTGCAACTCAATGGCCCAATTAAAATTATTGCCTACGCAGGTGATGGTAGTTGGTCATTTCAGCAACAATATAGCGACGGAAATATATTATCACTCAACATTAACGATACTCAAATAGCTTACGATTACTATGACGGTAAAAACTGGACTCGTAAATGGACTAAATAACTTAACTGCTAGGAGAACCTATTGTTGTCCATCCGCTCCAAACGCCCTCTCTCCGATGCCTGGTAAATAGGTGCGAATCTCCTACAGCCATTGCCAACTGACATAGCCATTGCTCTCCGCTACTGTATGTGATACAAAAGCCGTGACCATAAACTGTATTACCTGTTTTAAACGGGGTATCCGCTGTGTTGGCGTCCCACAACACTAGGTTAACCTTATTTAATACATTTGTACTTATATGGTTAATATAGTTGGACTTAAGTGGATTAATATCACCAATAACTGTATTTAGGTTCGTACTGATATCACCTAAATTGCTATTTAGTGCAGAAATTTTCCCATTGACATCGCTTATTTTTTGATTAATTTTTTCATTAGTAGCGAGTATTTCTTGATCAACAATAACATTATCGTTGACAAAATCCTGTCTTACTGGCTTATCCGATGCTTCCCACATGTTTAATCCTAATGATGTTTTGTTTGTACTTGACATAATAATTCTCCTTTTGTTTTTTAATTTGTTAGTTATCGGGTTACTATTTATAATTATCTGCGCAGATAAAAAAGGACCAATATGCTAATATATGATTAGCAGATTAGCCCTAATACAACCAAAGATTCTTACGAAACCGTTATGGAAATAATTATATAAGAAAATAAGCACAACAGACGGCTTGTAAGTCTCTGTCTTAGTTTCGGGAATGTGTTTCTGTTACTAAAAACAGGAAAGAAGTAAGATGAAATTCCCATGATAATTCCATTCAGTTATATCAAACAGCATAATGGATAAGACTGTTAACAACATGGTATTTTGATTACCATGACTGATTAACGACATAACCTTGCCGTGTGGATTACCACAGTTTAATATGCTTTTCTAGGAAAGTAATACATCGGAGCAATAACCGTGTATTACACTGTACCTTAAATGCAGTCCCCAATAAGGTAGGAGAGTACACTGAGGATCGGCAGTCGTTGACCATCCATTCCAATTCAACTTGTTATACCTTTTTACGGGGTTCCTTCGCTTAGTATTCCTTTGGAATGTGTGGGGCTGATTGGACCTTGTTCATAGTACTTAGGATACGATGAAATCGTACTTTTATTTCACCTTATACCAAACAATCACTTTTTTCTACTTTCGTACCGTTACGTATACTGTTACCAGTTCCGCTTTGGCAGATTGTTATTGAGTCTGTTCCAGCAATTACTCCTCATGATGTTTATTTTAAAACTCCATCTACACACGATTGTTTGTGAACCTTATTATCATTTCCTCTCGTATGCGTGACCATCTTAAAAATCTAGGCAATTTTTAAGTAGCTCTTATTACAGAGCCAATCAAAGTTTTTTATAAATGTGGCAATACTACCGCTTGTAATTATAGTTGGTATTACACCAAATTTGTCAATAACAGTATCCAATATATTAGTTAGAGTGATACCACTATCAGCTAATATTTTTAGAAAATCAGAATCAAGAACTGTAGAAGATAAAGACTGGAACGCAGCTTCTAGTTGTTGTGTTTTTGCTTTCAAACTTTCCATCCAACGTTCCTGCTCCTGCATTGCGGAACCAGCAGAATGAACAGATGCTTCGTAAGCCTTTTCTATTTGTCCAGATTGAAAAGCTTGAATTAGTGCCGAAATCTGATTGCCGCGCTGTTTTCCTGCTATTGTTTCGAGGAGTGCAGCCTGATTTACCTGGCTAATATCAGACCAAACTTTTGAAATGCCCTTTAATATTTCATAAGTCGATTTGAAATTTCCGTTCTTATCAAATATATTTACAGCACCATTGTTTGGTTAAGAATCTGAGTTTGAATTTTAGAGATTGATTCTACATTCTCATATTCTTCACCTAGCTCTTCTAATTCTCCCTTCATGCCTCGAATACGCATACTAAGAACTTTCAGAGCATTTCCCATCTCTGAAGCATTTTGCGTAATTTCTGTACCGCCAGTAATCATAGCTAAAGTTTGATTTATGTCATTTCCAGCTAAACTCAAAGCAGAAGCAGATTTTTTAAGACCTTCTCCTAAAGAAGCGGAATCTGTTGCGAACTCATTTCCAAGTTTATTTAACGAGTCTACAATGGTAATACTATCTGATGCTTCAATATTAAAAGATTTCATTGCAGTAACGAGGTCAGATACAGCGGTCGCATCATTAACTTCACCTACATTTGCATAAATAGACGATATCTCTGCTAATTCACTGGCTTGATCAATATCAAACCCTAATTTAGCCCAGTCAGCAGTTTGTTCAACTAATCCTGATATAGAGCGTCCGAGGTCTTGTGCCTTAGAAGAAGCGCTATCTAAAAACTCAGAATACTTTTTCTCAGTTTCATCGGTTACTTTGTAGAGGCTAGTCATTGAAGTATCTATGTTAAATACTTCTTTTGGCATCTTCCTAAACAAATTCCATAGTTCCATAACTGAGCCTGTAGCAATTGCCCATCCACCAAACTTCTCAACAGCTTGTTTGAATTTATCGGCCCAAGATAATCCTAATTTATTAGCTGCACGTAATTTTGCATCCAGTCCATTGAACTGTGCTTTTAGATTATCAAAAGTACCTCTTGTCATGTCATCGGCAGAATTAAGTGTATTAATCCATTCGATGATTTGCTGCTTAGACTGTTTAGTCATGGCAGTATTCTTTTGAAGATAGTTGTTTAATTCATTGACAAAGAATATACGCCGATTGTCTCCATTAGAAATGATTTCATTAGACTTTTGGCTTTTGACTTGAGTAAGAAGATTTTTTGTCTTCTCAAGAAGCTTTTGATATTCTTTCTCGTAATCTACTCGCTTATCACCATCATAGAATTTCATATCGCTATAAGCAGCTTCTAATTGTTTAAGTGAAGCACTTGCTTGTAAAAAAGATTCTCCACTTTCAATTCCAAATTTACTTAACTGTTGCTGAAGCGAAACAATTTGAGTTGAATACTTCTCTGTATCGATTCCGAGCTGAATTTCTTTTGATTTTGCTGCGGTTCTTATAACATCATCAATTTCACTTTTGACACCTTTTAATTCGGCTCTCCATGTAGTTAAACCTGTTTGTGTGGTCACAGCCCCAAGTGAATCATACAAAGTTTGAATCTTTTTCTTTAAATCTTCAGTTAGAACTCCGGATTCCTTCAATTCATTTTCGTAACCAGTAAGCATCGATCGTTCCGAATCAATATTTACTTGTAACTTTGTTGACTTCTCTAAAGTTTTAGCAGTGACATCAACAGATTTGAATTCAGACTGTAAATTACTAAGATTATTGAGATAGGCCGTAAGACTGTTAGAATCAAATACATTGGTTAGTTCAATTTTCAATGCAGAAACTTTGGATTCCAATTGATCTGTATAATGACCAGACTGTATCATTTTTGAACAAAAGCATCAAGATTATTATTCTCATCAATTTTAATTGTTCCTATATCTTTTGTTCTAAGTGATGTAGCAGAGTATTCAGCATTACGAAATTGCTGGACCATACTTTCGAGAGATGCAATTTCTGATTTAACATTCATCTGCATTGATGCAAATGTACTATCATCAGCATTTCTTAAATATGAAATAGACTGCAATACTTTATCATACTGTTGATCAAGAGATGATATATGTCCTGAATCTTTAATTGCTTTTGACGCGTTTAAATCAGAATAATTGGCTTTTAATTTCTCTAACTTAATTTGTAAGTTATCAGCAGCAGTAGATATTGCTTTAAACTGTCTGATTACACCATTATCATTAATGGAGCCTCCGGAATACTCAAACCATCTGTCAGTAATATTTCCTTTTTCATCCTCAATCTGTTTTAAAGTGTATCTTAATTGTTCAACAACACCATCTGCGTTTTTAAGAGAAACCACAAAACTTTCAAGATTATTATTTTTACCTAATTTCTCTTGAATAGATACAGTGTTAGAAAGTGTATGAAAATACTTTTCCGCTTCTTTTCCAGTATTATTAAAATCGCCTAATGTACTACTGAATACTTTTTTGAAATTTCCTTTTTGAATGACATTATCTATACCGGATTGGATTTTCTGCCAATTTGTTGTCCTGCTTTAGCAGCCTGTGCTTGTACCTGGTTCATATTACCCAGCACAAGGTTTACATCTATACCGTTTTTACTTAATTGATTTCTTAATGAATCAATGGCAGATTGATCTAAATTAACTTTCTCAATCTTTACAGATAAATCTTTAATTGCGTTGAGCCGTGCCTGAACATCTTTCGCATCGACTATTGCCTGTATTAATACTTGAAATTCATTATTCGGCATTTAAAACTCCTTTCGTAATTTGCGCAATAAAAAAACACCCTCACGAAAGTAGAGTGCTAAGAAAAGAAGTATCAGTTTGACACTGACACTCTGTAATTTGTGTTTTGTTTTTTTTGATGGATGGTGATATAATTTCTTTATTAAAGTAAATGAGGTAAAAACATATGCTCACAAAAGAACAAGAAAAAATTTTGACATTCCTACTATCATTGCCACGAGACACCAATAACCGAATAACAGTAAGCAGAAAGAATTATAATCTTGATTATTCTGAATCCGATTTATTAATAAACTGAGAGATATAGAAACTCTCGGATATTTTGAGATTAAATATTTAACAGGACATCACGATACTTTAAAAACTTATATTGAGGTTATTCCCAATGGAAATACATTATCTTATTTTATGGATAAAAAGAATAAGAAATCTCAAAAAAGAAGAGATTTAATCAAGTGGCTAATACCTGTAATGATTTCCTCATTATCATTATTATGGAATATACTTAATACGTTGTATTCAACTCACTTAAAAGAATTAATAGATAATCTGACATCTCAAATAAATTAATAGTTGTTATGATGGCAGAAATAAGAGTAAGTGTAGCAATGACTGTTTGTATTACCCATCCATATTTATACATCCAATCGAGAAATTTATCCATTTTCATTTCCTTTCTATGAAAAGTTCACAGTTTGCATCAGCTACAGATTTTTCTGTTTATCAAAATTGCAGTACAATAATTTTCTGTTGGAGTAATCACGTTAATTACTTAATTAAATATCTTGGAATATGGGGTGATGCGGATAGTAAGAAGTGAAACAAAAGGGTGTGCCTTGAGTAAGCACATCCTTTTTGTGTACAAGAGTTAATACTCATGGGTTTCTACTTACTTCATCCCAGGCATTCCAAGAGATGTTACACAAAACTGTTTGATATCCTCTACAGACTTACCTTCATTGCACATATTAAGCACTGCACCGAGGATTCCAGTTGCGCCAGCCTTTAATCCCTGAAAATGCTGTTCCTTAAGCTTTTTCGTAAATAACATCTCAAATTCCTTTTCCTGTTGTTTTGTCATATATGATTTTCCTTTCGTTATTAATTCCATCGGTTACATTGGTTACAACCTGATTCGCTTTGGAGGTAAGGATAATTCAGGCAAGCCGTTGGAATTAATCCAACATGTGTCACAATTGGATTTTTTACTAACTGTAGCATCGAAACCTGTGCCAGAAGCTCCAAAACGTCGTATTGGATTTGTTGTTGATTGATAATAAAGTCATTTTTCATATGTTCCATAAATAGCCTCAAATAATAGAAAAGGATGGGAGAGTAATGAACTCAACCATCCTTGATTTATTAGCATTTCTTAGCCATATTCTTGAATACTTCCCAACGGGCCTGTACATTCTCTTTAGCAGCAGATCCGGAACCGCAGAGATTCCTGTACTCGTCATTCTGTTCGTAGCTATTGAAGAATTCCTTTGCAAGTATCATGTATTTATCTTTTCCACCTTGTACTTAATCACCTTGCACATACCAGCAACAAACATCGGGATAGAGGTCTTTTTAAGATTTGGAATCTTTTCTGTAATTCTCCTATTAATTGAATCGGCAGCGTTGATAATCAGTTCAATGACTTCCTGTTTGTTTTCTTGCTCATCAAACCATGTAATGAACGCCTGAATATCCTCATTCCTAAATCCAAATTCATGCTCTTTACTGTAACCAGATACTAGCATCATGATTTCGAGAATAAGATTGCGGTCTTCGCTGTTTTTAAAAATACCGACACTGAAAATTCTCTCCCACAGATTGGGCATTTTCTTTTCTTTCATAACTGGCTTTCCGTCTTTCATAACAACTTCACCAGCTCGGTTTTTCTTCTCAATTTCATAAGTATAGCCATCAGCATTTAATATGCTTAAAATCTGACCATACAATCCTTCACTGATATTCACGGAGTTTTTCTGTGCATTTGTGAGAGGTCTGCCAGAATTCTTACGTCTGAATAATTCGATAATCTCTTTATTCGTGGCTTCATAATAGAAGTCTATGGGCAATTCATAATAACTAAGTTTACTCTTTATTTCTTCGTCCAGTTCTTCAAACTTCTTTCCCGATAATGATTCTGACGGATAAAATGTTTTTCCTTCGATAGAAAAGGAACATCATCTAACTTTTTTGATAAACGATATTCACCATTAATAAAATCGGCAAAATTGGTTATGCGTTGAACACCATCAATAACAGCATTATTTAATTTAATAATATCGCCAGTTGTTTCATCTACCATACTAACGACAATTGTAACAGGGTCAATTAGGTATTCACGCAGCACACTATCAATTAACTCTGACTTCTGTAGTGCATTCCACTGTCCAGAAGGACGCTGTAGTGGATGTTTAAAATTGTATTTATTGTTCTTAACTTCTTTCGCCAAAGTGGGAAGACCGCGACGCTTTGATTCTGATCTCATGTATATACCTCCATAAAAATAATCGTTAATATTTCTTATTTCAGTATAGACTATATATAAAATATAGCAATAAATTTTTGTGTCTATTTTATGGATAGTCCAACTTTTCTTAATTCCTCTTTTAATATCTTTATTGCATTTTCCTGGCAATATTTTTGAAACACTTCCCAAAATCTATGCTCTTTTGTCTCATCTGTTACCCATCCACCATGCGATCCAATTGATGCAGCAAGTAACTGCTTCTCACCTGTCCAAAAGCTGTTGTAGTTCATAGCTGTTTCATCCATATATACAGAGCCTAAATTTTGATTGAGCATTTTTGTCGTAGCCGATTTCCAGAATTGGTACGATCTAATATAGAATGAGGGCGTGAACGTGTCATAAAATTCATCATCTATTATCTGTTGTAACGCTCCCAGGAGCCTATTACAAGCATTCTCTACAGCTTTATCACATAATATCTGCATATAATTCTTCAGTTCTACAGGTGTTCTAAACATTTTACTCGCCATCACAACACCTTTTGGGCATGACAAAGTAATGACCTATAATCCAATAATACGGTCGTGGTTCTTCGTGAAATAGATAATAATTATATGCATCGGCTACAAGTATTCCAAGTATCGTAATGAAAATCCATACTATTGAAAACGGCAAGCATACCACACCGTCATAATTTAATGGCATATTGGAGTAGTCCCACATTAGTGGATGGTTTAATACTTTCAGGGCTTTACCTATAAACAACTCAAAGCTAGTTATAATAGCTGACCCAATAAATCCTTGTAGAATCAAGTCAAGATTCCAAGAGATTTTGTTGTTAATCTGGTCGAAAAGTAAAAGAGAAATACCGCCAATGACACCCATCAGCACATAACTCTCTCCCCTATAAGTTATTTCCAGCGCAATGTATGTACAATATCCAACTAAGAAAAGGGTTAAATACTTGATTAGTATATGTGTCCATTTTCTGTTATTCATATGTTTAGTCCTCTTTAATACTTATTTCAGCGTTGCGTTCAGCTTCAGCCTGGTCGTGAATAATCTCGGCCAGCTTACCTAGAAATTCGTCTTTCAATTCATTAAGCGGAACATCCTTCAGGACCGTAAACAGATTGGATAGGAGAGTGGTGATATCCTTCTGTTCTGCAATGACTTTTTCGATAACAGTGTATAATGTAATTTTTAACGTGATTTCCTTCTTCTTCATGACAAACCAATTTCTAATCATATATTAAA
>ENA-OQCK01001214-OQCK01001214.1-human-gut-metagenome-genome-assembly--contig:-NODE-1214-length-10095-cov-3.955157_pt1 | contig 10095 bp, 11 predicted proteins | sample MGYA00242498_ERZ504578 | MGnify/ENA primary metagenome ERZ504578 (study PRJEB26092, sample SAMD00036229) | human gut metagenome | host: Homo sapiens | study: EMG produced TPA metagenomics assembly of... | reverse complement strand
GTAAAATATATCACATTTGCATCTTCAAAAACAGACTGTATCGTTGAATAAGCCTCCGTTGAAATATCAATTTCAGTTACGATTGCTCCCAACTTTTTTGAATAATTTTCGAGCCGAGCCGACATAACCGGTGTAGCCTTCACGCAGCGAAGCTGTTGGAATAAATGCGACTTTCTTATTTTCAATTTCTTCCTTTATCAGACTTCCTACACTTGAAAAATGCGAACATAAAAATAGTTTCATCAATATTCTCCTTTATAAATTCAAGTTTGTCATAATCATTCTACCATATCGTTATGAATAAATCATCTCATGCAAAATAATTTCTTCTGCCCGGTTATGGATGTTATTACATCGTTGTACCCATTCCATTTGACAGGTACGCTTTAATTCCTCTGTCACGCCCTCGGTAGCTTTCATCTGCTCCATGATAGTGTCTAATCGTTCCTGTGCCTGTTCGTTCAGGTCTGCAAGGTATGTCCATAACTCCCCGGTCAGTGTCAATGTGTTCAATTTGACTGGGTGGACTTCTCTTAAATATTCCCGGTGCATCCGTCCGTACTTTCCGATAGGGCGGTGTTCCTCCGGCAGATTCAAATCTGGGATGTAGTAATCTTCAATCAAAGTGTAATGCAGCCCATTCTTTTCATCGTAAATGTTTTTCTTCAATTCACTCATATTTTTAATCTCCTCATTCTGGCTTGTTTTTTGCAAGTCTGACTCTCCAGAAATATTGGTAAATCATTGGTAAATTTGAGAGTTGAACACAAGAACTACTATTTATAGAAGTATTTAAGACGATTTAAGACTTTTTATTCTGAACAGTAAATCCTGCCGTGATATTTGGCATTACCGGAATCCCGTTTATAAGGGCATTGTACTTAAGCTTTACAAACAAAGTGGTAGGGGTACCGGAACAGTTTATTGGGTTTGATAACTACCTGGCTCTTTTTGGGGATAAGATTTACTGGAAGTCCCTTTACAATACGATTATCTATACAGTGGGATGTATTACGGCGAAACTGGCGCTGGGACTTCTGCTGGCAGTTATCCTGAACCAGAAGTTCAGGGGAAAGGCATTTTTCAGGACTGCGCTTCTTATTCCCTGGGCATTGCCGGAATGGTGGCCGCCACTACCTGGAGATGGATGTATGACAGCACTTATGGCATTATTAACAGCCTGCTGCTGAAAGCCGGGCTTATAAGCCTTCCGATCCCGTGGCTGAGTGACCCTGATATCACGCTGTTAAGCACCATGCTTGTGAATGTGTGGAGAGGTATCCCATTCTTTATGTTCAGTCTCCTGGGAGCGCTGCAGACTCTGGACGGACAGATTTTTGAAGCCGCCTATGTAGACGGAGCAGGTATGTTTAAGCGTTTCTGGTATATAACGCTTCCGGGAATATCAAGCGTTTTGGGCATTTCCACACTTTTGTCCACCATATGGACCTTTAATGATTTTGAGAATGTATTTTTAATCACTGGAGGTGGACCGATTTACTCCTCCAGTGTAATCTCCACTTACACTTATGACCTGGCATTTATACAGAATTCCTTTGGCAGGGCTCTCTCGGTGGCAGTGTCGGTGATACCGCTTATGGTCATACTGATTCTGGTATCCCAGAAGGTGATTAGTGGGGACGGAATTGAATAGGGAAGGAGATGGACCGGATGGTAATGAAGAAACGCAGCCGGGTCATGCGGACCACAGCCACGTATGGAATTTTAATCATTGCACTTTTATGGACAATCTTTCCCATTTACTGGATGATAAAATCATCCCTTACTCTAAACGAGGAAATGTATGTGGCAAGACCGCCGTTGTTTTCCAATGTAATAACCTTTGATCATTATATTGATTTGATTTATAACACCTCTTTTATGCACAATGTATGGAACAGCTTTGTGATAGCAGCCATTACTACAATCATATGCCTGGCAATCGGTATACTCGGCTCGTATGCAATGACACGGCTTAAGTATCCGGGAAGATCATTTTTCAGGAACAGTATTATTATTTCATACCTTATGCCTACGGCAGTGCTGTTCGTACCAATGTATGTGTTTGTAAGCAGCCTGGGGTTTTACGATAACAAATATGCGCTTTTAATCATATATCCTACATTTGTAGTACCCTATTGCTGTTATATGCTTATCAGTTATTTTAAGGCGATTCCGTACGCGCTGGAGGAGGCGGCGCTTATAGACGGCTGCAATCGTCTGCAGACGCTGTGGTATATCATTATGCCAATTGCCCTTCCCGGAATTGCGGTGGTGGCCACCTTTGCATTTACCATGGCGTGGAATGAATATTTGTACGCATGATTATGACAACCAGCAATGTGCAGAAAACGGCCACGGTAGCCATATCAGGCTTCAAGTATGCTGATTCCGCTATATGGGGAAGAATCATGAGTGCTTCGGTGGTCTGTTCACTGCCGGTAACGTTACTCTATATCGCTGCGCAGAGTATGCTCATATCGGGCAAATATGAAGGAAGTGTTAAGTAAAACGTGAGAATAAAAGAGAGGAAACAGGAATGGAAGATAGAGACGATATGCTTATGAATCATGTGAATACCAATTCCAGACCAAGTGACTTAAAGATTACAGACATAAGGGTAACAGATATCGTAGGGGCTCCCATGCATTGTATTCTGGTAAAGGTTTATACAAACCAGGGGCTGGTGGGCTATGGAGAAGTCAGGGACGGCGGTTCCAGGAATTATGTACTGGCTCTCAAAAGCCGTCTCATAGGCGAGAATCCCTGCAATATTGATAAACTATTCCGCAGGATTAAACAGTTCGGAGGCCCTGCCAGACAGGGCGGAGGCGTATGCGGCATAGAGCTTGCCCTCTGGGACCTGGCAGGAAAAGCATATGGAGTACCGGTATATCAAATGCTGGGAGGTAAGTTCAGAGACCGTATCAGAATGTACTGTGACACGGATATTGAGGGAAAGCATACCGGCAAGGAAATGGGAGAAGCCCTTAAGAAGAGAATGGATAAGGGATTTACCTTCCTGAAAATGGATTTGGGAATCGATCTTCTGTACGATATTCCGGGCGCTTTGTGCGCGCCATTGGGGATGATAGGGGATTTAAACCAGTCGTCCAGGACATATGAGGCTATCAGCCGCAATCCGACACCAAAAAAGAGAAGCTTAAGGAACCGGATGTATGACATGCAGAATATTCCCCATCCGTTTACGGGGGTCCAGGTAACGGAATATGGTTATGATATTCTGGAGCAGTATGTAAAGGATGTAAGAAATGTGATTGGGTATGAAATCCCTCTGCCATTGACACTTCGGGCATATAGCGTAGAATCCTGTATCAGGCTGGCCAGAAGGATTGAGAAGTACAATATCGCATGGATGGAGGACTGATACCCTGGCAGTTAACGGACCAGTATGTGAGACTTAAGAATTCCACCACAGTGCCGATTTGTACAGGTGAAGACATATACCTGAAGGAGAATTTCCGTCCGCTTCTGGAACGGGGAGGCGTATCAGTCATCCATCCGGATATACTGACCAGCGGAGGAATACTGGAGAACAAGAAAATCGGAGACATGGCACAGGAATACGGAGTCGCCATGGCAGTACATATGGCGGAAAGCCCTATCGCCTGCATGGCGGCGGTCCACAGTATCGCGGCCACTGAGAACTTCCTGGCTTTGGAGTTCCATTCGGTGGACGTTCCATGGTGGTCTGACCTGGTAACCGGATTGCCAAAACCAATCGTAGACAATGGATATATAACAGTGCCTGATGCGCCAGGTCTTGGGATTGAAAACCTGGAGGATGAGTGATGCGTGAACATCTTCATCCCGACTATATGGATATGTGGCAGATACAGCAGATTGGGACAATGATTATTCACATGACCGCACCTGGTCATAATGGGAGAGGGAACATATGATTTATTATACAAGGGATCAGATTATAGAATTGACCAGCCGCTGGAAGGGAGAGCGTTTTGAAGACGGAAGGCCCCGGGTACCGGACTATCTTCTGGAAAAATTGCGGACCATGACAATTGAGGAGATATGGCTGCCTTTATTTCTTAAGGATTACAAGTTCCAGTTTGAGGGGGAAATGAAGAAGCTGCACGATGAACTGAAACTGACAGGGAGGGCTGTAACGGCAGTCTTTATGCCCACAAGGCCTGATTTGATGGAAGCTGTCAGGAGGGAAGGGGATGCCAGAGGATATAAGGGTACATGTAACCAATGGGTGGTAGACCATCTGCAGGAAGGTGATGTTGTGGTTGCCGATATGTTTGACAAGGTTTGGAACGGCACATTTGTAGGCGGGAATCTGACCACAGCTATCAATGTCAGGACCAGGACAGGGGGTGCTGTCATATGGGGAGGCGTGCGCGATATTGAGCAGATGCAAAAGATTGACACCCAGGTTTATTACAGGGGAACAGACCCCACCCCCATCAGGGAATGCCTGATGACATCTTATAACGGACCTGCAAAGATTGGAAAGGCAGTATGCATGCCCGGCGATATTGTCATGGGCACCACCAGCGGTATCCTGTTCATCCCGGCCTATCTTGTGGAGGAGCTGGTCAACAGCGCTGAAAAATCACATGCCAAGGACATATTTGGTTTTGCCATGCTGGAACAGGGAATATATACTGCGGCTGAAATAGACAGCACGGTCTGGCCTGAGGAAATGGTAGACAAAATGATAAATTTTATTGAACATGATTCGTCCTGCGAGAAGTACAGGGGACTGGACTGGTCCTTGGAAATAGATGCTGCCAGAGGAAACCAGGAAGCGGTGGATGAATTGATGAAGGGGTATCTTGTATAATGGATATCTGATATGGCGTGAATGGAAAGGCATTCCGGTGTTATTCATTGATACCGGATGCCAAAAAATTATTTATCTTACGCAGGAATCCTGAACCAGCGTCTCCACCGCGTCATCCCCTTTTTTCTCAAACATGTGGTTCATGGCTGCGATGGCTGCTTCCGAGGTAATTTTCCTCTTCCATGAGTAATAATAAAAATACAGGAGAAACTTGTTTAGAGTGTTTTACATCTGTATCGGGCGAATGAATCAGATGAATCATCCGGATAACATAAAATGTGAGAGGAGCGAAACAATGAGCAAAGCGTACGATGAGTTAAGGACATACATGGATAAGGCCATGGCCATCAAGACAGCCATGGCGCTGTTTGAGTGGGACAACGAGACACTGGCCCCCAGGGAAGCGGGAGAGCTTACCTCCAAGGTAATCGGGGTTCTGTCAGGGGAGTATTTCCAGGCAGTGACCTGCGAAGAGATGAAGAAACTGCTGGAGAAATGCCGGGATGACAAAAGCCTGACCACGCAGAGGCCGCCAATGTAAGGGAGCTGCTGGAAGAGAGGGAGCAGATTTGCCCTATTCCCCGGAATGAATATCAGGAATTCGCCCGTCTCACAGCCGGGGCTACCGGCGTCTGGGCCAGGGCTAAAAAGGACCGGGATTTTGAGGCGTTGCCCCAACCTTGAGAGGGTCATCGGATTCCAGAAAAAGTTGCGGGATACAGGGCAAAGGATGGAAAGAAGCTGTACGATGTGATGCTAGATGACTATGAGAAGGGCTTTTCCATGGAGAACCTGGACCGGTTCTTCGGCGTGCTGAAAAAGGAACTGGTACCGTTTCTCAAGAAGGTGATGGAAGAGGGAAAGAAGGTTGAGGACTCCTTCTTAAAGGGCGATTACCCGGAGAAAAAGCAGGAGGAGCTGGGGCGGTTCCTGGCGGAATATGTGGGATTTGACTTTGACCGGGGCGTTATGGCGGTCAGCGCCCATCCTTTTACCACAAACCTTCACAACAAGGATGTGCGCATTACCACCCATTACACGGACTGCGTTGACAGTTCCCTGTTTTCTGTCATCCATGAGGCCGGACATGCTATCTATGAACTGGGCATAGGGGATGACCTGACTCTGACGCCTGTGGGCCAGGGGGCCAGCATGGGTATGCATGAATCCCAGTCACGGTTTTTTGAGAACATCATTGGCCGCAGCCGTTCCTTCTGGGTTCCCATATATGCCAGGATACAGGAGATGTTCCCGGAACAGTTGGGCAAGGTGGACCTGGACCAGTTCGTGGAGGCGGTCAACAAAGTTACCCCGGGATTAATCCGCACCGAGGCCGATGAACTGAGCTACAGTCTCCATGTGCTGATCCGCTATGAGATTGAGAAGATGCTGATAGAGGAAGATTTGGACGTGGAGAAGCTGCCGCAGCTCTGGGCTGACAAATATGAGGAGTATCTGGGAGTGCGCCCGGAGAATCCGGCGGAAGGAGTGCTCCAGGATATCCACTGGTCCCAGGGCTCCTTTGGATATTTTCCGTCCTATGCCCTGGGCAGCGCCTTTGGAGCCCAGTTATATTATCATATGAAGGAAATTATGGATTTGACGGCCTGCTTAGGGAAGGCAAGGTGGATGTGATACGGGATTATCTCAGGGAACACATTCACCAGTATGGAAAGTTAAAAGACAGCCGTCAGATACTGAAGGATGTGACCGGGGAGGACTTTAAACCGGAATATTATGTCAGGTATCTGAAGGAGAAATACTCCGCTGTGTACGGACTGTAGCAGGTGGACTGCCAGAAGTGTAAAGACGTGTTATTGTATAACTTTATGTTTTAGTTATGCAATAACACGTCTCTTTGTTATCATTAGAGATTTTGCCTTTCATTTTTAAACCATTTATTGTATACTTAAGACAATGTTAAGAATTATCTGGAGGAGGAGAGTAAGTGATACTGGCAGATAAAAGAGATTACAGGCAAGGATATAAGAAACATTACTCGGCCTACTATAAACTCATGGAAACAAATGCAAGCATAAACAGTAAACGATTACTACTCTCTTATTGCGTTGAGTGTGGATTGAAATATTTGCTGTTAGATAAATGGCATGAGGAAAATCCAGAAAAGATAATAGGAAATGAAAAAGACAAGAGAAGAGATGTTTTGAAAAGTCATAATCTGGAAAAGATATTAAAAGAGTTAGGACAATTAGGGACCTTCAAATTTCCTCAATTGATTACAGCACATCAAGATAGTATAACATCCGAAAATTACCATCAATTATGTAGATATTGCATAAGAGTAAAGGATAAGGATAGAGTAAAAGAAGATAAATATGAAATTGAGCTAAAAAAAATTGCAGACTGGATTGAGGAAGGGATGTGAGAATAGTGTTATTCTATACATGGAAAGATGTAGAGCGACATTTGTTTTTAAACCGGGATAGATGGGATAAAGATATTTTGGATGCAGAAATTTATTCTTCTGATATTTATATTTATGTAAAATCTTTAGATAATATAAATAGAGTTGGAGAAAATCTGGCAGATATTTTTGAGTATAAATATATTCATAAAGATCAGAAACTTTATCTTGAATTGGGAAAAGAAGCATATTTAACAGTAACATATGAGATTGGGGAAGAAACAGAACATGACAAGCAGATAGTGCCATTATTTAGAAATGTATTATATAAGAAATCTGCCTATTATGAGGATATGATTCAAGAAAGTCTTCCGGGGTGTCCAGTTATAGCATTTCATTCATATAAAGGAGGAGTAGGTAGGACTTATCACTTCTTGCTTTTGTAAAAGCATGGTCAGCACTTTCAGATGTTAAAGAGACCAGCAGGCTTTTAATTGTGGATTCAGATATAGAAGCCCCGGGAATTACTTGGCTTACGGCCAAGGATGGGCAGTGTTCTTTTAGCTATTTGGATTTATTGGAAATAACACAGGGAATGGATAGCATCGAAGAGATAGTTGGATTAGTGGCAGATAAAGTAAGCGAGATGACTTTTCAGGTTGAGACAGATGTTAAAGTTGTTGAACATTTTGTTTTACCTACTTATCGATATATCGAACAGTTATTGGATATGTATGCCAGTCCGGAGAGTATAGTTAATAGCTATAATAAGAAGTTTATTTTGGCAGAGATTTTGTCAATGTTAGGAAAAAGGTTGAATGTATCAGCTGTACTGGTTGATTTAAGAGCTGGCGTAAGCGAATTTTCAGCTCCGTTATTATTCGATCCCAGGGTGAAAAAATATTTGGTAACATCTACATCGTATCAGTCGGTTAAGGGAACAGAATTATTGATACAAGAGTTAAATAAAGGTCTGCCTATAAAGGAGAGTACACTAATTCCTGAGATTTTTATGACAATGATTCCAGATGGATTACAAACTTTGGATATTGTTAGTGGATTGGTCTCCTTATATGACAAGGTCGACGAGAAGGAAGAATCCCTAATTGATAATCTTGTAACTGAACTTCCATTTGCTAGTGAGTTGTTGCATCTAGGTTCCTTAAGACAGATCATCAAAAATTTAGATGGATGTGCATTTTATAAAAATATTTATTCGCTAGTCAAGGATAATTATGTTGTTCAGAAAGAAAAGAAAATATCAACATCGGTTAATAGAAGAGATGAAGTAATAAGAAAGATTAATCGATTAGCAGATACTCAAATAAATGCAGAAGGGAATGTTGAATTTAACATACTAATGACAGCTCCTATTAATAATTTAATAAAAAAATTTAGGATAAATATTCCTCATACAGTTATTATGGGAGCCAAAGGATCAGGTAAGACATTTTTATATAGAGAAATGTTGAGAAATAAATATTGGGAAACTTTTATAGTGAAAATGGAAAACAACAAAGAGATAAAAGAACCAAGGACATTTTTCGTTCCTGTCTTAGCCTCTTCTAATGCCAGTGGTTTTAAGGATATACTACAAGCAGCTATTAAAAAGTATAATGCATGTGGAGCTAACGGAAATATCAGTAACTCTGTTTGGCTGGATAATAGCAATAAAATTAAAACTTTTAATAGAAATGAGCATGATTCTTTAGAGTGGTTAGATTTTTGGAAACAAATAATGCTAGAGACATTGGGAGGGGGATTTGATTCTTTAGAATCATTAGAAAACGTTTTTAGGAGAATGTGCTCAAAGGGTGGTTTTTTTATTTGATGGTTTAGAGGAAATTTTTATTCAAACATTATCATCCAAGACAGAAAAAAACGCTATTTTAGGTCTCTGCCAGGATATGTTAAATGAATGGAAAGTGAAATATAAAAATATTGGTGCAATAATATTTTTGAGAAAAGATTTGGCTAGAGATTCAATAGAGGTTAATTTTGAACAATTTAATACGCTTTATAATTCAGTAGAACTAAGATGGTCCAGGACGGAAGCATTGAGATTGGTAGTCTGGCTTGTAAATCAAGCGGTCCCGGGATTTTACCAAGAGGAGGTTGCTGTTGAGGTAGCGTCTCAAGAGTTGATTGAAAGGAATCTTACTAAGCTATGGGGAGTGAAGCTGGGGAAAATAACATCAAATGAAGCATATTCATCAAGATGGATTTTGGCAGCATTATCAGATTTTAATGGACAATTACAGGCTCGTGATATCATTAGGTTTTTACAATATGCGACCGAAGATGCAGGACGGCCAATATATGAGGATCGCTATATTATGCCAGCAGAAATAAAAAGGCAGTCCCAAATTGCTCTAATAAAAAATTAAATGAGGTTATACAGGAAATCGCTGCTCTTAAACCAATTTTCACTAAATTGGAAAGTCTTCCGGAAGAAAAAAGAATACTTCCATTTCATAGTGATACTTTTGAATTAACAGCAACGGATGAAAAGCTAATGAAACAGGAGGGATATTTGAAAATTGATAATGATAAATATTACCTTCCAGAGATAATTAGACATGCATTAAAGTTTAAATATGAAAGGGGAGCGAGGCCTAAAGTATTATCGCTGTTATTAAGTAAATAGAATATCCGGTGATATAAATTTATTATGAGGATATTTGATAATATAGGATTTCCCTTTGTGATGTTGATAAATCAATATTTGATATTTGTCATAATAGTGGTTATCATAGTGGTCTAAACACCCCGCTTGTAATACCGCCTTTTTTTCTGGTAGAATGACTCTGAGTAAGAAATACCAACAACAAAGGAGAACGGATATGTCTGACTGTAGGAAGTATGTGGATTATATATGGAGCAGGCCAAAAATCTGCTGGCC
>ENA-OQCK01001213-OQCK01001213.1-human-gut-metagenome-genome-assembly--contig:-NODE-1213-length-10104-cov-1.779894_pt1 | contig 10104 bp, 10 predicted proteins | sample MGYA00242498_ERZ504578 | MGnify/ENA primary metagenome ERZ504578 (study PRJEB26092, sample SAMD00036229) | human gut metagenome | host: Homo sapiens | study: EMG produced TPA metagenomics assembly of... | reverse complement strand
ATTTTCAGCAAGTCCGGTATGAAGCCGAACAGAACATTTAATGCTAAACTTATCAAAGAACTCTTTGGCAATAGTGGCAGAAGCCGCTTAGCCGATATGTTGAATTTTTAACGGACTATTAATTTAGAAAATATATATCAAAACAGATTATAATTGAAAATCAATATTCTTTCAAAAAAGTGGCTTTTCACAGAAAAGGGGTGTTTTCATCAATTACGCAACCGGGGTTATTTCATATAAACCAAAATATTGGCCAGATAAGGATAGTGAACACATTTGCAGTGTTTGCGGTGAGCCGATACCACAACAGGCAATCATACATCCCTACGATTGACCTTAACGATCAAATACAAAGGGAGGCAGAAGGATAAAAATACACGCTATTTTCATCCGACATATATGAACTATGAAGATATTTGCGTAAGTTTGTCCACGAAGAAAAATGATCATATAAATACACATAATTTGAAACATGGCAGACGACAAGAAAATTATTTTCTCGATGGTAGGCGTGAGTAAAATCTTTCCGCCTCAAAAACAAGTATTGAAAAATATTTACCTGTCCTTTTTCTATGGAGCGAAGATCGGAATCATCGGTTTGAACGGTTCCGGTAAATCTACATTGCTGAAAATTATTGCCGGTATCGAAAAAGAATACCTGGGAGAAGTGGTTTTCTCACCCGGATATTCCGTTGGATATCTGGAGCAGGACCCGAAACTGGAACCGGGTAAGACGGTAAAAGAAATCGTACAGGAAGGTGTACAGGATATCGTAGACACCCTCAAAGAATATGAAGAAGTAAACGAAAAGTTCGGCGATCCTGAAGTGCTCGAAGATCCGGACAAGATGGACGCCCTCATCAACCGACAGGCCGAATTGCAAGACAAGATAGATGCAACCGACGCATGGAACCTCGACAGCCGTCTGGAAAGGGCGATGGACGCCTTGCGCTGCCCGCCTGAAGATCAGGTAGTCGATACGCTGTCGGGAGGCGAACGCCGCCGTGTAGCTCTCTGCCGTTTGTTGCTGCAACAGCCGGACGTCCTGTTACTGGACGAACCGACCAACCACTTGGATGCCGAATCGATCGATTGGCTGGAGCAACATTTACAGCAATATGCGGGTACGGTTATCTGTATTACGCACGACCGTTACTTCCTCGACCATGTAGCCGGATGGATTCTGGAACTGGACCGCGGAGAAGGTATCCCCTGGAAAGGAAACTACTCTTCTTGGCTGGATCAAAAGACCAAACGTATGGCACAGGAAGAAAAGCAGGCAAGCAAACGTCGTAAGACACTGGAACGCGAACTGGAATGGATCAATATGGCTCCGAAAGCCCGCCAGGCAAAAGGCAAGGCCCGTCTGAATTCGTACGAAGCTCTTTTGAACGAAGACCAGAAAGAACGGGAGGCCAAACTGGAAATCTTTATCCCGAATGGTCCACGCTTGGGTAACAAGGTGATCGAGGCTCAGCATGTAGCAAAGGCGTTCGGCGACAAACTGCTGTTTGACGACCTGAACTTCATGTTACCGCCGAACGGAATCGTCGGTGTGATCGGTCCGAACGGTGCGGGTAAGACCACGCTGTTCAAAATGATCATGGGAATGGAAAGCATCGACAAAGGTTCTTTCGAAGTGGGTGAAACAGTAAAGGTCGGTTATGCAGACCAGACACATAAAGACATCGATCCGAAAAAGACCGTTTATCAGGTCGTTTCCGGTGGACAGGAGTTCATCCGCGTAGGTGGTAAGGAAGTCAACTCCCGCGCTTACCTCTCCAAATTCAATTTTGCGGGAGCCGACCAAGAAAAACTCTGCGGCGTGCTCTCCGGTGGTGAACGAAACCGCTTGCATCTGGCCCTCACACTGAAAGCCGAGGCGAATGTGTTGCTGCTTGACGAACCAACCAACGATATCGATGTGAACACACTTCGAGCACTCGAAGAAGGTTTGGAGAACTTCGCCGGTTGTGCGGTAGTCGTTTCTCACGACCGTTGGTTCCTCGACCGTATCTGTACACATATCCTTTCGTTCGAAGGAGATTCGAATGTCGTGTTCTACGAAGTTCCTACTCTGAATATGAAGATACAAGCGCAAACATTTGGGTGATGTAGAACCGAAACGTGTCCGTTATCGTAAACTTATTGTTGATTAATTATAATAAATAATTTTGTAAGACCATGAAAAAAAGAATGTTATCGATGGCAGTAATGGCTGCCGCCTTTTTGTGTTTCGGAAGTGATGCGAGTGCACAGAAAACAACCAAGTTGTTCAACGGGAAAGACCTTTCCGGCTGGAACTTCGTTGTCGACAAAAATTCTGTCCCTGCCGAACAGGTATATTCCGTAAAAGACGGCGTCATCAACATCGCAGGACAACCCTTCGGATATATGTACACGAAAGAAAAATACGGCAATTATAAATTGCATGTAGAATATCGCTGGCCGAACGGCAAAGAAAAGGCGAACAGCGGTATCTTCCTGCTGATCGAAGACCCGAAAAATCCGTTCCCGAACGGCATCGAATGTAACCTGATGCTTGACAATGCCGGCGATTTCGTCTTGCTTGGTGGTTCAGACCTGGCCGAATACCAGGGAAAGGCCGGACAGCCGCGTCCAGCCTTTCCGGTTGTACGCAAAAGTAACCCGGACAGCGAAAAACCGGCCGGTGAATGGAACGAAGCCAACATTTTTGTAAAAGACGGTGTCATCACGGTTTACATCAACGGCGTTTACCAGAACACTGGGACAAACAAGGTGAAGGAAGGTTACATCGGACTGCAAAGCGAAGGCAAAGAAGTACAATTCCGCAACGTGACGGTCACTCCATGGTAAACGGACGCGGATTTATTCCCTCCGCATGAAATTTCTGTTCCATAGGCATGAAACTTTTGTCCCATGCCTATGGAATTTTTATTTCATGCCTATGAAACTGTACCATCATTCCGTAAAACATATCGTTTCTTTGCTATCTTTGCAACATTCTCACAGATATTCCGGTTCTTTTTAAAATTATATCACTATGGATAATCGTTTCTTGGGCCTTATAGAGAGAAGCATGAAGGAACATTGGGACCTCCCCGCCTTCTCTGATTACAACGGACATACCTTTCACTTCAAAGACGTCGCACGGCGGATAGAGAAGTTCCACATCCTGCTGGAACACGCCGGTATCAAGAAAGGCGACAAAGTGGCCATCGTCGGGCGTAACTCTTCTAGCTGGGCGATCTGCTTTTTCGGAATATTAGCATACGGAGCTGTTGCTGTGCCGATCCTGCATGAATTCAAACCCGACAATATCCATCACATCGTCAACCATTCGGGAGCGAAAGCCGTACTGGCAGGCTCCAGCAACTGGGAGAACATGAACGAAAAGATGATGCCGGATGTCAAGCTGTTCATGATGCTGGACAACTTCTCCATCATCGACTGCAAGAATAAGGAGGTACGCACCGTACGCGACCGCATCAACGAATATTTCGGCAAGAAATACCCCCGTTCCTTCACCGCCAACGACGTGAAATATCATATCGAGGCCCCGGAGGAACTGGCTGTCCTGAACTATACATCAGGCACGACCAGCTTCTCGAAAGGGGTCATGATCCCTACCGCAGCTTGTGGAGCAACACGCAGTTTGCCTACGACCGCCTGCCGTTCATCCATCCGGGGGACAACATCGTCTGTATGTTACCTATGGCACATATGTACGGGTTAGCGTTTGAAGTGCTGAACTCCGTCAACAAAGGCTGCCACGTTCATTTCCTGACACGCACACCAAGTCCGAAAATCATTGCGGAAGCATTTGCGACGGTTCGCCCGGCTTTGATCCTTGCCGTGCCACTCATCATCGAGAAGATCATCAAGAACAAGGTCTTCCCCGAACTGGAAAAGCCGTTGATCAAATTGCTGCTGAAAGTGCCGTACATCGACCAAAAGGTACGCGAAAAGATCGCCCAAAAGCTAGAAGCCTCTTTCGGTGGAAACTTCGGCGAAATCGTGATCGGCGGTGCAGCCATTAATAAAGAGGTAGAGACGTTCCTCAAATCCATCAACTTCCGTTATACGGTAGGTTACGGGATGACAGAATGCGGACCGCTGGTTTCCTACGAACAGTGGGACACGTTTAAACAAGGTTCGGTAGGCCGTGTCGTCGACCGCATGGAAATCCGGATCGACTCGAACGATCCGGAAAACGAAGTAGGCGAAATCCTGGTTCGCGGTATGAACGTGATGTTAGGCTACTACAAGAATCCGGAGGCGACGAAAGCGGTAATGCTACCCGACGGTTGGTTACGGACAGGTGATTTGGGGACACTCGACAAAGACGGTTTCCTTTATATCCGCGGACGAAGCAAAAGCATGATCCTAAGCTCTAACGGACAGAACATCTACCCCGAAGAGATAGAAGACCGTCTGAACAATATGTTGTACGTGGCGGAGTCGTTGATCATTTCGCAGGGAGGAAAACTGGTTGCACTGATCTATCCAGACTGGGAACAGGTGGACAAGGCTGGCATCCAACACTCTGAAATCGAAGGGCTGATGCAACAGAACATCGACCAGCTGAATACCGAAATGCCCGCCTACAGCAAAGTGTCCTGCTTCAAGCTTTATCAGGAAGAATTCGAAAAGACACCGAAACGGAGCATTAAGCGGTATTTATATCAGCCCGCAGAGGAAAATTAAACAAATAAAATCGTACCTTTGTTTTCTGTTAATTTACAAACAGCTCATATGAACAAAGGGAAAATTACTGTTGCCGGCATCGGACCGGGAAGTCGCGAAGACATAACGCCCGCAGCGTTATCTGCCATCAGGCAGTCGGATGTGATCATCGGATACAATTATTACTTCCAGTTTATACAGGATATAATCCGTCCGGATGCCCAATGTATCGATACCGGGATGAAGCGTGAGAAAGCACGTGCCGAAGAGGCCTACAAATACGCTTCGGAAGGTAAAACAGTGACAGTGATCAGTTCTGGTGATGCCGGAATCTACGGGATGGCCCCGTTGATATATGAAATGCGAGCGATGAAAGAGGCGCCGCAAGTGGAGATCGAGGTAGTGCCCGGTATCAGTGCGTTCCAAAAAGCAGCTTCGCTTCTGGGAGCACCTATCGGGCATGATCTCTGTATCATCTCCCTCTCCGACCTGATGACTCCCTGGCTACGGATCGAAAAACGCATACGGGCCGCCGCTATCGGCGACTTCGTGACAGCCATCTACAATCCGAAAAGCGAAGGGCGCTACTGGCAGTTGCATCGTCTCAAGGAGCTGTTCCTCGAAGAACGTGCCCCCGAAACACCGGTCGGCTATGTCCGTCAGGCCGGACGCGAAGAGCAGGTCGTCAACCTGACCACGCTGGCAGAGTTCGACCTGAGCTGGTCGACATGTTCACTGTCATCCTGATCGGGAACTCGCAGTCATATGAGGCCGACGGTAAATTCATCACACCACGCGGCTATTACGGAGAGATCAAGATGAAAACAGATGTCGGGATCGGCCAGGACATCATGATCCGCAGTTTCCACACCATCGAGAAAGAACTCAAGAACAAAGAAATACCGCTCGACAAGAAATGGGCTTTGCTCCATGCCATCCACACGACAGCCGATTTCGATATGGAAAATATCCTACGGATCGACGATCACGCGGTGGCTTCCCTTTACGGGAAATTCAGCCGGGGGGAGGTGCGCACCATCATCACAGACGTCACAATGGCTGCTTCCGGCATCCGCAAAGGAGCTTTGCAGCGTATGGGAATCGAAGTGAGATGCTATTTGCAGGACGAGCGCACCGTACAACTTGCAACAGAAAAAGGGATCACCCGCACACAGGCCGCATCCGGCTTGCCGTACAGGAACATCCCGGCGCTCTATATGTATTCGGCAATGCGCCGACCGCATTAATGGAACTTTGTGACCTGACAAGGAAAGGGAAAGCCACTCCCGCCGCATCATTGCCGCTCCTGTCGGTTTCGTACACGTACAGGAATCCAAACACATGGTAAAGCCGTTTGTCTCTATTCCTAAACTCATCATCGAAGGACGGAAAGGCGGTAGCAACCTCGCCGCGACTTTGGTAAATGCGATTTTATGCTACAATGATGCAGAACAATTAAAACCAGGTAGAGACGTATGAGAACTCAAGAAATTATAGAGGCTTACGGCAAAACACACATCTATATGGTCGGGATGGACGACAATCCACAGCCTAAGCATGTAGAAGTCATTATCAAAAGTGTCAAACACGACAATATCTTCTCCGGAGGGAAGCGGCATTACGAGATTGTGAAGCCGTTCCTGCCCGCTGATGCGGTATGGATCGAAATCAAGCTCCGATAAATGCCGTCCTTGCGGAATACAGCCGGTTGATCCAAGAAGGCAAAGTGATCGTCTCCTTCGTTTCGGGAGATCCGTTCTTTTTTCGGTTTCGCTTCCACCATCCAGAAAAACCTTTTAGGGGTAGGCATGAAAGTGTTCCCCTACTTCAACTCATTGCAGATGTTCGCACACCACGAACAAATCCCGTATGAGAACATGCACGCCGTGTCCGTTACCGGACGACCGTGGCACGAACTCGACCGGGCATTACTGGAATGTCGGCCGTTGATCGGTGTGCTGACCGATCATGTCCATACGCCCAGGGCTATAGCCAAGAGGATGATGGAATATCATCTGGACAAGGATTACACCATGCGGGTAGCCGAACATTTAGGTAACCCGAAGAAGGAGAAAATCTATAATATCTACTCGATCGAGGAAATCAGCGAAATGAGTTTCAGCTGCCCGAACTGTGTCCTGCTGATGAAGGCTCCGAACAGCACGCAGCAACGACCGGCCTTAGGCATACCCGACACGAAGTTTGTCTTGCTGAACGACCGGGCTAAGATGATTACCAAAGCACCGATACGGGTGATAGACCTAAGCCTGCTGGAACTGCATAACAGCCGTACCTTCTGGGATATCGGCGCCTGTACCGGCTCTGTTTCGATCGAAGCACGCCGCCAGTACCCCCACCTGAATATCCAGGCTTTCGAAGTGCGGGAAGAATGCAAAGACATCATCCGGGCAAACGCACGTCTGCAAAGTGCTCCCGGCATAGACCTGCATATCGGTAACTTCCTGAACCTGCCAATCGCAGAGGATGCAATTGTCGATGCTGTTTTTATCGGCGGTCACGGCGGCAAACTGAAAGAGATCATCTGCAAAGTCGCTTCTCATCTGGATAAGCTGAAAGGCAAGATCGTCTTCAATTCCGTTTCGGAAGAAAGCAACAAGCTGTTCCGGGAGGCGGTCGAAGAAAACGACCTGAAACTACATTCGGAAATGAACATTACGGTCGACACCAATAATCCTATTACAATTCTTTGTGCAACAGGTAAATATCATGTCTAAAAACATATTGAACATTCTTGTGGTTTCGGCAAGCAGTCTGCCGTTAGCACGCAAAATCCGGGACAAATATCAGGGTAAAACCACTATCTATTGTAGAGAGGCGGATAACGATGTCGAACCATTCACTCTTTCGAGGAGCTGGCCGGCGATCTTTTCGATAAATCGGAAGCGATGGTCTTTATCGGGGCGATGGGTATTTGCGTACGGAGCATCGCTCCGTACGTCAAAAGTAAGTACACGGACCGGCAGTCGTCTGCCTTGACAGTACCGGCAAATATGTCGTGTCGGTACTATCCGGCCATATCGGAGGGGCGAATGAGCTGACACACGAGTTGGCCCGCCTATTGGATGCCGAGGCGGTTGTCACGACACAGAGCGACAATCTGGGACTCTGGCCACTGGACACTTTGGCACAACAATACGGCTGGGAACAAGACGTCTACAATCTGCAAGACGACATACATAGTTTTTCGATACGAATTTCGATAAAACAGACGAAGAGGTCTTTGCTGCCTCCAGGAAGAAAGCGATGAACGAATGCGTCACACGTTTCGTCAACCGCAAGTCGACCGCTCTCCTGCTCGACATCCGCACGAAAGAAACGGACTATATGGAAGAGACCTGTCCCCCACACGTGGATATCTTCTACAAATATGAAGATATCGACTTGGAAAAATACGAACTGCTAATCACGGTCAGTCCGACTTTCTACCAAAAAGTTCCTATCCCCTGCCTGTCATTCTTCCCGAAAGTGCTTCACTTAGGTGTCGGATGTAAAAAAGGATTGACGGATATGAGGTCCGTTCTCACAGACTTATTTATCTGCTCCATCTTCTACGGATTCAACCTGAAGAGCATCGCTGATGTCTCCTCCATCAATCTGAAGAAAGACGAACCGATATTAAAGGAACTGGCGGACATCTACCTGCGTAGCCCGTTCAAGACCTATGCGGCAAAGGAGCTGGACAAAGTTCCCGTCCCCATCCCTCTTCCAAAGTAAAGAGTCACCGGATCGGACAGTGTCTCGGAGGCAGCCGCCATCCTGAGCGCGGAAGGCGGCCCGTTATGGGTGGAAAAACAGAAGGGACAGACAAAGAACTTCACTTATGCGATCGCCATCAGCAAATCGGCAGTACGGGATGAAAAGAAGACGAACAAAAAGGAAACCGAAACAGGGTCACATCGAGATTGTCGGAGCCGGACCGGGCGACCCGGAACTGATCTCCATCCGGGGCCGGCGGATGCTGGAAAATGCGGACCTGATCCTCTATGCCGGAAGCCTCGTACCCAAAGAGCTCACCCTATGCGCTAAAAAAGAGGCAACAGTTCGCAGCTCCGCCGACATGAACCTGGAAGAACAATTCGCCCTTATGAAAGAGTTTTATGACAAAGGGAAATTCGTCGTACGCTTGCACACAGGCGACCCCTGCATCTACGGGGCGATACAGGAACAGATGCCTTCTTCGACCGTTACGGCATGAGCTACCATATCACACCGGGGATCTCCTCGTTCCAGGCTGCAGCAGCAGCTCTCCGCTCCCAGTTCACCATTCCAGAAAAGGTGCAGACCATCATCCTTACGCGTGGCGAAGGACGTACCCCCATGCCGGAGAAAGAGCAGCTGCATAAACTGGCCGCCAGCCAAAGCACGATGTGCATCTTCCTGAGCGCCGGTATTGCCGGACAAGTCCAGAAAGAGCTTCTGAACATTACCCGCCGACGACACCGGTAGCCGCCTGCTACAAGTTGACTTGGAAAGACGAACGCATCTACCGGGGCGAATTGAAAGATCTGGAACGGATCGTAAAAGAAAACAACCTGACGTTGACAACCTTGTTATCGTCGCGATGCCATAGACAACAGGGAGGGACTTTCACGTCTTTATGCAGACGAGTTCAAACATCTTTTCCGCCATTAGCGAGACGCACATCATGATACTGATCTTAGGAGGAACAACCGAAGGACGAAAGGCCGTACAAGTCGTTGAAAGCGCAGGTAAACCTTACTACTACTCGACGGTTGGTAACGAACAGGCGATAGAAACCGTCCATGCCATCCGCCTCACCGGTGGTATGATGAAGAAGAGATGGCACGATTCTGCCGCGAGAAAGAAATCTCGTTACTGGTCGATGCCGCTCACCCTTTCGCCATCCAGTTGCACCGGACACTTGCAAAGGTTTCCTCCCGCCTCCGGATTCCTGTCGTCCGGTTGGAAAGGCAATATCCCGCACATGACAAGCGGTTGATATGGTGCACGGATTATGCCGCCGCCATCGACCGCCTGCGTGCGGACGGGATCTGCAACCTGTTGGCCCTGACAGGCGTCAAGACCATTGCGAAACTGCGCCCTTACTGGGAGCAGACACCCTGCTGGTTCCGTATTCTGAACCGGAAAGAGTCGCTTTCGCTGGCCGAATCCAACGGATTCCCGAAAGAACGGATCATTTTTTTCCATGAAGGAGAAGACGAGAAGAAGCTGCTGGACCGGCTTCATCCGGATGCTATACTGACAAAGGAAAGCGGGGAAAGCGGATATTTCAAGGAAAAGGTCGAAGCAGCACAAGCCTGCGGCATTCCCGTCTATGTCATACAACGCCCTCCCCTGCCCGACAGTTTCACCTTCGTGCAAGGCCCGGAAGGACTTCGTAAAGCCATCGAACGCCTCGCTCCCGGTTTCTTCCCGCTCCGGAGCGGCTTCACG
>ENA-OQCK01001212-OQCK01001212.1-human-gut-metagenome-genome-assembly--contig:-NODE-1212-length-10110-cov-1.898628_pt1 | contig 10110 bp, 9 predicted proteins | sample MGYA00242498_ERZ504578 | MGnify/ENA primary metagenome ERZ504578 (study PRJEB26092, sample SAMD00036229) | human gut metagenome | host: Homo sapiens | study: EMG produced TPA metagenomics assembly of... | reverse complement strand
GCCCTTTGTAAATCTTCAAAAGGAAGTTGTCGATGTATACAGCAATCATCCGCTCAATAAAGAGGAGCTGTTTCAGGCCATTCAAGCATTGGGGTATGAAGCGTATGAGTGATATCAGCTATAATCGCCGCGTTCACTATTACATCGCCCTGTATGAGTTGTTTCAGGAGCAGGAATGCCTGCACTGCATGGATATCGCAAGAAAGCTGTCCATCTCACTGCCGCTGCCAGCCGTATGCTACAAAAGCTGATCAGTGAAGGTTTGATTGAGAAAAAAGCTATCAGAGCATCTGTCTTACACAGGCTGGAAAGGGACAGCTGCAGACAACCTATCACACATATTGCGAGCTGATTTCCTATTTTTCCCGCATACCCACTTTCACCGAGGAGGACCGTCTGGAAAGCTCCCTTCTCTGCCTGGGTTCCTTTCCGCATTCCCGCATCGAAAAGCTGGTTAGGAGTGCAGACTGTATAGGAACAGAAAAAAGGTGTCAAACACTTAGATAACACATAAGTGATGACACCTTTTTTTGTATGCAGATCAGATTTTTATTTTTCTTCCTTGACCGCAAAATACTGATTGGTTGCTGCTGTGATTTCCGTTGCCAGATCACGCTGCTGGAAGCTCTCTTTTCCGCTGTCGCATAACGGGCACAGATAATCATCCGCTTCCTTTGTGAAATCCTCACCGTCATAGGTGTATCCACAAATACTGCACATCCATGTCATATCGTATGTCCTCACTTTCTCTGTGAATTATTATACACAAGAAATGCACATCTGTCATTTTATTTGCCAGCTGATATAGCTGCGAATCCCTGCCGCAGGTCTTCCAGTATATCGTCAATATGCTCAGTGCCAATGGAAAGCCGTACAGTCTGCGGTGTGATTTTAACAGCTGCCAGCTCCTGTGCACTCATCTGTGAATGGGTTGTGGAGGCGGATGAATTACAAGGGATTTCACGTCCGCCACATTTGCAAGCAGCGAGAATACGGACAGGGATTCCGTAAAGGTTCTCGCCTGTTCCTCACTCCCCTTTATTTCAAAGGTGAAGATGGATGCGCCTCCCTTTGGATAATAGCGTTCATACAGTTCTTTCTCTCTCCCCTGTGCAAGAGAGGATGATGCACCGCAGCGACCTTCGGCTGCTTCTGCAGAAAGTCAACGACCTTTCCTGCATTTTCTACGTGGCGTTCCACACGCAGAGATAATGTCTCCAGCCCCTGCAGCAGAAGAAATGAATTAAACGGGGACAGACATGCTCCCTGATCACGCATCAATGTAGTCCGGATCTTCATGATATAGGCGATATTCCCCACGGCTTGCGTAAAGACAACGCGTGATAGGAGGATTAGGTTTTGACAGCCCCGGGAATTTATCGTTCTGTTCCCAGTCAAAGCGTCCTCCGTCCACAATGACACCGCCCATAACCGTTCCATGTCCGCCGATGAACTTGGTTGCGGAATGGACAACGATATCCGCTCCGTGCTCCAGCGGACGGAATAAAAACGGTGTGGCAAATGTATTATCAACAATCACCGGAATACCATGACGATGGGCGATTTCGGATACAGCCTCCAGATCGATGATATCCGCATTCGGATTTCCAAGGGATTCCAGATACACAGCCTTTGTGTTATCCTGAATGGCTTCTTCGAAGTTTTTCGGATCACTGCCGTCCACAAATGAGGTCGTGATGCCGCTGTCTGTCAGTGTGTTGGCAAACAGATTATAGGTCCCTCCATAGACCGTAGAGGAGGAAACGATATGATCGCCGCAGGTCACGATATTGCGGATCGCATAGTCGATTGCCGCAGACCCGGATGCCGTAGCCAAAGCCGCAGCGCCATTCTCCAACGCGGCCATCCGCTGTTCAAACACATCCGATGTCGGATTCATCAGACGGCTGTAGATATTGCCCCCCTCACGTAAGGCGAAACGCTGTGCTGCCTGCTCGGAATCCTTGAATACATAGGATGTTGTCGCATAGATCGGTACTGCTCTTGCATCGGTTGCGCTGTCTGGCTCCTCCTGTCCGGCATGCAGCTGCAGGGTTTCAAATTTATATACTTTCTCTTTCATATTGCTCCCTCTCTTTCAAATACCTAGTGTTTTAGTAGGCTTATTGAATTATACGGGGTGAATGCATGGATGTCAATAAATTTTCACAGTTTTATGAAAATAATGTCATAAATACTGAAAATTATTTCATAAAGGCGTATTGTCTTTCTAAATAGCTCTGCATGACAAAATATCATTACTGCGACAGCGACTGTACAGCATATCACATGGAGAAACCTGCAAATCGCTTCTTTGCTGCTTACCATAAGGAAAGCACATGCTACAAAACTATAAAAAAGAGTCAAGGAAACCATATTGAATTCCCTTGACCCTCTCCTTCTTTACTTGATTTGCAGCTCTTTTTTCTTTCTCAATATCCATAGGATACTGCCTGCCACAAGAGCACCGAGCATGCCTAATGCGTATATCTGCGCCTGTGTTTTATCACCTGTATCGACACCCTTTTCCGCTTTGTCCACACTTCCCTTATTCTGAGCTTTCTCAGATGTATCTGCCTTTGAAGCATCAAGAGGTGTGTTCTCCTGAGAATTATCAGGTTTACCCGTATTCGGAATGTCCGGTTTTCCTTCCGGCGTACTTTCCTTGTCATTCTCCTGCGGTTTATTTGTATCCGGAGTTTCTGAAGGCACATTGTTATCACCGGAATCTGCTTTTTCTATCGTAACCGGTGCGATTGCATCCATACCGGATACCTCATTGACCGCATATACATCGTTTACGGTTTTCAGACTGTCTTCGATTACACTTACTTCCGCCTTAGTTCCAGCGGCAAGCTTCAATTCCACCATTCCAAGACGCAATTCATCCTGTGCATACAGATGCTCATCACCGGAAAGATAAATGGTCAGCCTCCCGGTATCCTCCTGATAGCGCCATTCCTGTACATCGCTTTTGATATCACGGTGAAACCTGAACTGTACATGTTCTTTCAGTACCTTCCCCTGCTTCGCCTTGATCTGAAAGCTCAGTTGTAAGGAACGTATCGTATCCTTGGTATCGGATGGTATGAGTACGGTCTCTACCTGATTCTCCTTCGCGGTAAGGATAATTTTTTCAATCGTATCCGCCTGAATAGCATGGGACCTGCCAGCAGGCAAATCAGTAACAGGGATACTCCTCGCTGCAGCCATGTTTTCATCAGCCTTCTCCTTTCTTTTCCTTGCTTTTCAGTATTATTTTGTCAATGTGATTTCCGGCAAAATCTCCGGAATCTTGACGAGCAGGGTATCGCTGACCAGCCGCTGTCCCTCATTGGTCAGGGCATTGTCCACACGATACAGCTCTGCACGGACTTTTTCAGGCAGCTGCTCAACGTTCAAGTCTTTTTCTGCAATCCAGTATACCCAGGTACCCTCGGAAACCTCACCAAGCAATGCATTCTGTGGATTTGGGGCAAAAATAACCTGATTGGCAATCAGAGAACCCTCTGCGTCTGTTCCGCCGATGATAGTTCCTGCTTCATCATACAGCATAACGACATTATAAGCCGGGTTTCCCTTATAGGTTCCTGTAAAAATCAGAGATCCCTTTTCAATCTTCTGTTCCTCATGCGTTTCATCTTTCTCCTGAAGGATAACATCTTCTTTCAGAATACCGATCGACGCTGTCTCTGCCGCTTCCTCATTATAAAATTCGATATTATCACCCGTTGGTCCCAGAATATCCAATTCCGGAATGACCAGTGTGCTGTTTTTCTTGTTTAAAGCAGTGATACGTACATAAACAGCATCATAGGTTGCTATCCATGGATCGTTGTCCGCATTTTGGAAATAGACAGTTGCCACATCATCCTTAAAGTCGAAGCTCCTTCTTTAAGCTTTTTAAATGTTTCGCCATCCTACTGATTTCAATCCTGTAATCTGTCATATCGTAACGTTCATCCGTACCGCGGTGATAACGCAGGGCTGTCACTTCCGTGGTTTTTCCCATATTGATCGTAATCTGCGGATCTGCATTTGTAGATGCACCGGTATAGGTGTTTTCTTCTGCCGTGCCGTCATCAATCATGCGGTATGCCGCTGATTTCAGCTGCGGAGCACATGGATCCTCTCCTTCTGCCGGCTTCTGTTCATCATCTTTTGACAGCATATTCGTCGTGATGGTCCAGCTGTCCTTAACCTGACTGCCGTCACCCTCTACCTTGACTGGAGAAACCTGTACGGCCGCTGAGCGGTTCAGGAATTTATCAATCGCAGTCACCTTATAGGAAACAGAGCGGTTGCTTACTGGACCCAGCTGATCTGTGAATTTGTTGTCCATGGTAAATCCGACAACCTCATCCTTTTGCTTTCCCTGATCATAGGTCGTTCTTACAATTTCATAACCAAGAATCGCTTCTGCTGATCCGCAGTATTGCCCAGTGTCAGTGTTACGCTGGAGCGATCATTCTTTGAAACAGATGCAGTGGCAACATCCCTGCCGCTGATACCTTCACTTGCGCCATGCTCGATTTCATAGGCACGTGCTTCATCATTTACATAATAGATGGCGCGTGCTTCCTTTTCAAACTGCTGCATATATGCTTTGGTATCCGCATCCATCACCATACCCCAGCGCTGGAAGAAGTCACTCAAATCCTTTTCTGCCGCAGCACTCGCCAGACGCATGATATTCTGTTCGGCATCCTTGCCAAGTGTCAGCTTGATACCATTGGGAGCAGGTGCCAATGCTGTATTTCTTGCATAGCTGTCTACGCGCGCAAAGAACAGATTTTTGAATATTTCATCATAATCCGCATAGGTCCTGTAATTATATCCGCGATCATATGCCAGATGCAGCTGCCAGTACATTCCAAGCTGTGTGAATACATTGTCACTCCGCCCCGTTACATTGGATGTTACTTTTTTGTATACATCCTCATATTTGAACCGCACACCGTTATTCGTCTCATCTGCCTGTGCCAGAAGGGAGAAATAATTGTTTGTGATTTCAGCAATTGCATAGCTTCCCTGATTGATGTTATGTCCGATTTCATGAGCAATGCCCCAGCCGAAGTATGTTCCAACCCCGATTTTCTTTCCGTTTTCATCAACCTCTACCGGCTTGCTGTTCACCAGTCCGCGTGTGGAACCCCATTCCACACCGATATGATTGCCGGATGCATACATAAAGGCGCCGTCAAACATTTTCATGTATCGAATATTCAAATGCTGTGCAGGTAAATGATTCTTGTCCTTCACATTTTGTGCAGTACCTTCCTTAAAGTTATCAGTGAGTCCCTTATGCTGATAGAAAAGCGTCATCATGTCATCCATTGCGTTAAGGGAAGCATTCAGCTTTTCAGCGCCTGCCTCTACAGAGCCGTCATTCACCGCATTCCAAACCTGAGATGCCGGTATGGAATACATCATCTGATCCAGCATGATATCCGTGATATTCAAAACACACGTTTTCTCGTCGTATGCGTAGGATACCTGCTCATTGCCCTCTGTTTTATGATCTTTCTCATGCTGCTGCTGCAAATTCGGGACAAAGTCTTGCAGCTCTTCGATGTAGGTACGGATTCTTTTCATTCGTTCTTCTTTATCCTTTACCTGATACAGATCAAGCGTTGGAACCTTGTGCCTGAGCTGACTCTTACTGCATACTGATCCGTGTCCTTGTTTCCGTTATATTGAAGATAGAGCGCGCCGCCCTTTTCAACATCGGTAGAAGTAATCTGCGGAATCGTTATTTCATTTCTGCCGATTTTCAAATTGCCGACCGTCTTGGCAAATCCGCTTGCCTCCGCATGCTGCTGTGTTGCAACAAGACTCAGGGAACTGTTCTGCCCGGTTTTCATCCCCGGATTTCCTACATAAATGACCAGCTCCTGTCCTGCATAAGCACTGATACCCAGCGGCTGCCATGCATTCAGACCACCTACAGAGATACCGGAATCTTTGTTTGAGCGAAGATTGGCATGTACTGCAATCGTATCGTTCAGCGTATCCTGTTCCGCATACAGCTGCTTCGCTGTATCCAGTTCCACCTGCAGTGCTTTTTGATCCGGATGATATTCTCCATGATCCTTGGTGTCAAGACGCTGCTGCAGTGTATTCAGAAGCTCTGTGTCCACATCCTTTGCCAGTGTCAGTTGAAGATCATCTGCAAATAATGCCTGAATATCCGATTCCAGAGAATCGTATTGGAAGAAACGGATTTCTGCCACCATGATGTTTCTTACACCGCCGGATGTAGTCAGACCAAAACGCACGCGGCTTGTCTTAATCGGCTTTGCCAGCTTGATCACATAATATTTTCTTCCCTGTCCGTCATCCTTCTGTTGTATGCGAACATTCGATGCCTGTACTTCCTTATTCTGTTCACTGTCCCAATAGTAGATTGCCGCAGCTCCATAGCCGACCGTATCCATCGGTGCAGCCAGTGTGAAGCGATCCATTGTATACTCCTGATCCAGCTGTACGGTAGTTCCCCACTGCCACTGGTGATAGCTGACCGCGTCATCCCAGTCCTCTAAACGATAGTAGGACTCATAGCTGTCATCACAAGACCGTTGGCACTTTGGGCATCTGTATCCAGACTGCTGTTTACCATGCTTCCGACAACATGCTTTGCAGAGACGATATGCTGTGTGAGCTTTCCTTCTCCGTTGGAATCATTGATCAGCTTATAGGAAGGCATCTGCGCACGCTTTACACTTAGCGTGGATGCCTTAACCTTCATGGAGCCTGGACCCTCTCCCAGTTCATTAACACCCGTGACGTACAGAATATACGTGGTTTCATCCTTTAAACCTTCCAGCGTGTAACTTGTTTTTTTGATATTGCTGATTTTTGTAAAGGAATCTTCGGTCTCTTCTTTGTAGATACATGATAGCTATCTGTATCCTTCATGTTTTTCCAGGATAAGCTTATGGAGCGGTAACCGCCGGACGCCTTTACATCATCCGGTGCCGCCGGCTTACTGCTGGTCTGTGGCGTCAATGTTATCGGTGCAGAATACCCGCTTTTCCAATCACCGTTTACAGACTGTACAGAAACCATATACTCCTTTTTGTTTTCCAGCTTGTCCTTTTTAAATTGTGTGACGGTCACACTTGGTACCGTTGTTTTGACAACCTCACGATATCCGTCTGCCTCAATTCGCACCTCATAGCCCGTTACGTTTCTCTCCGGAGTCCATGAAACTGTGAATTTTTTATCTCCGGCAGTTCCCTGCAGATTTTTCGGCATATTCATCTCCGGCTCCGGAATACGTGTTTCCATGTCATTTAGAAATTCAACCTTGGAAATCTCGACCAGACTACCCTGCGCCTGTGTCGTTTTGGTTACCTTGATCGTCACCTTTTTCACTGCAATCTGATCACCGAGATGCACAATCAGATTTCCCCTCGCATCCATTTCCACATAAGGAGAGGACGCAGCACGACGGGAACGATAGTAGTTTACAATTGGCACCTGCAACGGCTCATCCTGTCCCTCGATTTCAACAAGAATCATTCCATCCGCAATTTTGTTTACACTCTCAAGCGGTGCCTGAATGGTAAAGCCTTCCATGCGGATCGGGTTTTCATTCTGCTGAAAATCAAAGGTCAGCTGCAACGGATGGTCTGTACTGATCGCCTGTCCGTCGGCATGTTTCAACGTCACAGCAGATTCCGCAGCCAATACATCCTCCAGCTTCCGGAAACGAGTTGCGTTCCCGCTTCAATGGAAACACCTACAGCGCTTTTTGGAACTCTTCGTTCTATAGCGGAGGTTTGCTGCTTATATTCCCTGCGCTCATCATAGAGCCTCTGTAAATCCGCAAGATCCACCGTTCCATCCTGATTGATATCATAAATGCTGTCCGCACTTCCCCGATCCAGCGCATCTACGAAATCCTTAATTTGTACATTCGATGCCGCATATGCCAGCAATCCCGCTGTACATCCTCAAACAGCTGCGGTGCTGTACCAAGATACAGCTGAATGCTTTGATCATACCCGTCCATCTGAAATATCTGCTCATATGTTCGATACCCTTTCGCAGCCACCTGCAGCGTATAGGTGCCTTTCGGAAGATTTTCGAAAACAGCAGATACAGCGGAAGCTCCCTGCGCAGCCTCCAGAACAGCAGTTCTTGTTTCCTCCTCACTGCCGTGCTTCAGCGTCAGTTGAAGCTCTGACGCTCAGACAATCCTTTCCTGTTAAAAAAGAAACGGTAATACTGCCGTTGATCTGTTTTCGAACAGGCTCCTCTTTGCCCTCATTGCTATTTTGTTCTATGGGAGTTGTTCGTGGTTTTTCATCTTTTTGATCCTGTGTCTGCGTTTCTTCCTCCGAAGCATTCTGTACCGGCTGTTCCTGTTCTTCAGCTGCTTCCGGTTGCGGTTCCACATTCTGCACCTGCACTTCATCTGACACTTCTGCAGGTCCTTCAGACTCTGTTTCAGCCTTCATATAGCCGGAAGAAGAACCAAGTGTTAGTTGCATCAGCATACATCCAGCCAGGATCAGGGAAAACCATCGTTTCATAACCTCCTCCACCCCTTTCTCTGTAAGAGCTGCACAGATAATCATATACAGCATTACCGTAAATTATAACCGTTTTTTCTTTCTTAAGGCAATAAAAAAGCTCTTTTTTTATCAAAAAGGTTATAATTTAAGCTATAAAACCAACATAAAAAAACAAATGCTTCGCAAAGGTTATGCTTTATGTATATTTGCTGTGATCAGGAGAGCAGATATATGATGGTATGAGAATTTCAGTCTTTTAAAAAACAATGCACATCGTCAGCCTGATAAAAAAAAGCTGCGGGAGTATACTCACACACAGCTGTATTTCTGTTTCATTGAAAATTCTGAAATTCTATATAACAATCAGCTTATTCTGTACGCAGGGCGGTAACCGGATCCTCCTGAGCCGCCTTCTTCGATGGGATCAAACCGCCAATCAGTGTCAGAATGACACTCAGGACAATCAATATGACACCGCCTGCCAGCGGTAAAGCAGCACTGACCTCCACATTTCCTGCCAGATGGTGAATGAGCATATTGCCAGGTATGAGCAGCAGCAGGGTGATTATGATTCCAAGCAGACCTGCCAGCAGACCAATGATGAATGTCTCCGCATTGAATACCTGCGAAATATTTTTCTTGGAGGCACCGATTGCACGCAGAATACCGATTTCCTTCTTTCGTTCCAGTACACTGATATAGGTGATAACACCAATCATGATGGACGATACCACAAGTGAGATGGCGACAAAGGCGATCAGTACATAGCTGATAACATTGATAATATCCGTCACCGAGGACATCAGTGTACCCACATAATCGGTATAGGAAATCACCTTGTCCTCATCCACCTTCTCCATATTTGCATTATAGCCATCCAGTACATCGATCACCTTCTGCTTGCTTTCAAAATTCTTCGGATAGATGCTGATGCCGCCCGGCTTATCCAGATCGGCATATCCCAGATTTTTTAAATTACCGTCATAGGAGGAGACCTCTGTGGTCATCAGGGACATCATCAGCTCGGAAAGCTCTTCTTCATTCATATTCATTTTGATTGCCTTGGAAAATACGCTTGCGTCGATCTGAATTGCATCCTGCATACTGCTGGCAAGATGTCCAAGCTGGCTCTGCAGCTGTGTGCTCAATTCCTTTTGCAGCTGTGCTGTGAGTGTGGATGTATACTGTGTCATGATCGTCTGCATCTGCTTCTGCAGCTGTGCTTCAAACTGCCCGGTCAATCCGCTTTGCTGCAGCAGCGTGCTCATTTCCTTCTGAATCAGCGCCTGTGCAGAATCACTCTGCAGGTAGGCAAGGAAATATTCATTCATCCTGGTAGGATCAAGCAGTGCATGCTCGACCATATATTTCTGAAAATCCGTCTGCAATGCCGTTGCCAGCGACTGCAGCTGCTCCTGTGAAATCTGAACATCCAGACTGGACAGGATATCTTGAACATCAATCTGCGGCAGCTTGGACATATCCATCTTGATACCACTGAGATCAAGCTTTGACATATCCATATTCAGCTTACTCTGATCAAAGGAAAAGGCCTGCTTCAGCATCTGTGTATCCACCGTGAATAACG
>ENA-OQCK01001211-OQCK01001211.1-human-gut-metagenome-genome-assembly--contig:-NODE-1211-length-10113-cov-4.226918_pt1 | contig 10113 bp, 13 predicted proteins | sample MGYA00242498_ERZ504578 | MGnify/ENA primary metagenome ERZ504578 (study PRJEB26092, sample SAMD00036229) | human gut metagenome | host: Homo sapiens | study: EMG produced TPA metagenomics assembly of... | reverse complement strand
GTGATGCTTATACGAATGTAAGCGGAAAAGCACAGGAATTGCAAGATAACACAACTACATCTGCGCAGAGATGGAAGCGGCCATGCGAAAGGTTTCTGATGCGTTCGCCCCGATCGGAGAAGATATCGCTGAAATATTGACTCCGGTGTTTGAATGATAGCTGACCTGATGGAGAAATTCAGCGAGTTGCCAGAACCTATTCGAAATTTTATAGAAGTTATCGGCGGTATTGCAGCAATAACAGCGATCATTACGCCTGTGATTGGAGCATTATGGTTCTAAACGGTGCGCTCGTTAAATTAGTAGGAGTTGGACTATTGCCGATTATAGGAGTTGTGGCAGGCATTGCGGCTGTTGTTGCGATAGTTATTGCAGTTATAAAAAACTGGGGAGACATTACAGACTGGCTCTCGGAAAAATGGAGTGTATTTAAGGACTGGATGTCTGGGTTATGGGATACCATATCCGAGAAAATCCAAGAAGTATGGAACGGAATTAAAGATTTCTTTGCCGATATTTGGCAACAGATTTATAACGTGATAGAAGGGCCACTAAAATTCATTGAGGGAACAATTGGTGCTGTCATGTACGCAATATACGCCGTTATTTACACAGTGTGGGAAGTGATCAAGTTCGCGCTTGAAAAGGCGTGGAAATGGATCAGTGATACTGCAAGTGCTGTTTTCGTTCCAGTAGCTAATTTCTTTTCCGGCATCTGGAATGGAATCAAGGATACTGCAACCGGAATCTGGAACAGCATTAAGGATACGCTCGGAGGAATTTGGGGGTCGATCAAGCAGAATGCTATGGACGCTTTTTCTTCCGTTTGGAAGTTTATTAAAGACGGATTTAACAATCTCAAGGATACTCTTGGAGGAATCGTGAAAGGGATTGCGAACGCAATTGTGAAACCGATTGGCGGTGCGGTAAATGGCGTGATTAACGGTGTAAACTGGGTGCTCGACAAAGTAGGATCAGACATGCAGTTCAAAGAGTGGCCAATTCCAAAATTTGCATCCGGAACAGGGGGAATCCAAAAGGATACACTTGGAATCGTGAATGACCAGAAAGGCTCTACATACAAAGAAATGATCGTTCCACCACATGGAAAACCATTTATTCCAGAGGGGAGAGATGTAGTTCTGCACTGAAAAAGGGAACAAAGATCATGCCGGCGAACCAGACGAAGAGTTTTCTGGAAGAACTTCCACATTTTGCGAACGGAATCGGTGAGTTTTTTGGTGGTGTCTGGGATACGGTAAAAGACTTTACAGGAAATGTATGGGATTATATCACGCATCCGAGCAAGATCGTGCAAATTGCGATTGATAAATTTACGGATTTAACGGGAGCGTTTGAACCGTGGATATCCGTTGCGAAAGGTGCTGTCAATACAGTATTTGATAGCGTTGTTGGTTTTGTAAAAGGGATATTTGATACTCAGTCACATGTAAACTACAATCCAAGTGCAGGAGTAGAGCAGTGGAGAACTCTGGCAACAAGGGCACTACAGATGACAGGGCAGTACTCAGAAGCAAATTTGCAGAGGTTGTTATACCAGATGCAGACAGAATCCGGTGGGAATCCGAATGCGATTAACAACTGGGATATCAACGCAGTTAACGGCACTCCATCCAAGGGTTTGATGCAGGTTATTGATCCGACTTTTAGAGCTTATGCAATGCCGGGATACGATAAAAACATCTACGATCCACTATCTAATATGCTTGCATCCATCCGATATGCAGTTTCGAGGTACGGAAGTCTTGCGGCTGCTTATCGTGGAGTGGGATATGAGAATGGTATCGGAGATATCAATTTGTCCGATCTATTACCGAGTCTGCCTATGTTGGACGTGAAGTGGTTTAAGGATGGCGGAATTCTTACGAAGCCAGCATTATTCCAGTTGCCGTCTGGAGGAATCGGTGGTGCTGCGGAAAGAGAAGCAGAAGCAATTACACCACTGCGATCATTAAAGGGATTTATACAGGAATCCATCTTAGAGATTATGGGAGAAAAGGATATCAATCTAAATATCAATCTGACAACGACGCTGGACGGAAGAATTGTCGCACAGCAGACGGTTGGATACGCCAGACCAATGATAAAAAAGATGGATGATTTTGAGAAACTATTAGGAGGTGAGAGAGTTGGGCTTGCTTAAAGCAACATACGGTGGCGTAGAGATTCCGGTTAAGATTACAAGACTTGACCGGAACTTATCACCTTCCATAACAAATAATACAAGGATCATTGAGAATGTAAATGGAGGAGAGTTTACGCATTCCACGTACTCTCCAAAACAGATTGTAATGGAGTTTCGTATTTCAAACTCTACAGCAAGGGAACTCAGTGAGTTCCGCAGAAAAATGTCAGAAATTCTGTATAGTAAAGAACCAAAGAGACTGATTTTTTCCGATGAACCAAGCATTTACTATGACGCAATCGTGGACGGAGAGCCGGCACTGGAAGAGGATGATATGTACAGTAGCGGAACAATCACATGGCTAATCCCTGACGGGGTAGCATACTCCACCGCAGAATTCGACTTTTATGGAGTCCAACAGAACGGATACCAGACCATTACCATTCAAAACAACGGCACCGAATGGGCAGATGTGGACTACGAGATCACACACAATCATGAAAACGGATTTATCGGACTTGTGAGCCAGTACGGAGTGATCCAGCTAGGGAAAGAGGAAGAAGCAGACGGAGAGAATTACAAAGCGTCTGAAAACCTGTTTGATGGATACAACCTGTTTCAAGACGATCATGGAACGTCTTACCAAAATCCAGAGAATACCACACAGGGGACGCTCGAAGTCAAGAATGTTGCCGGATATAACGTCATGGCATTAAAAGGTGGACAAGCAACATCCGGATACTGGAACGGTGGAATGAGAACACTTACTATCCAGTGGACAGCGAGGGCAGACGTGGGGCAAAGAACTTTTACTGTTACACGCAGCACTGGTTCGAAACCGGCTTGATGGGACAGACAGGAGCGCAGACCATTGCATTCCTGACTGGAGATAACAAGGTGATATGCGCCATGTCTATTAACAAGAGTGATACGGTTGGTAATACGGCGCGTATCGAGTGGTTTGCCCCAGGGAACACCTTAATCAGACGAGAGGAATTCCAGCCGACAGCTTATGAGGGAAACCCGTTTAATTTAAAGATGGGTGGCGGTCATAATGATTTTTTAAAAGAGGGAGAAAAGCTGCGGATTTTCTGGTATGGAAGCTATACGGAGAGAAACATACCGGAAATAAAGGATATGGAATGCGAAAAAATCCAGATCTGGATTGGACAGTGGGGTGACAGAAACCTCACGAACCAGTATGTTACGCACAACTATTTAAAAAGTATCTGGTTCCGGAAAGACAATGTCGATAAGTATCAGGATGTGCCGAACCGGTATCGCGCCGGAGATGTGGTGTCTATAGACGGGGAGAGCACGAAGGTCTACGTTAATGGATGGTGGCTAAGGGAGATGAGATTACAGGGACGGATTATTTTAAAGTGCCGCCAGGGATTACAGAAGTGCAGTTCTGCTACTCTTCCTTTTCTTCTCCGCCGCCCCAGATTAAAGCGAAAATACGGGAGGTATACTTGTAATGGACAGCATTAGAATTGCGATTTTAAGCGCAAATAACACGCCTGTAGCGTTTATGGATAATGCACACAAAAAGTCCATGCACTACTGGGATGATGAGTTACACGAATACTTGCAGGGAGCAGCGAATACCTATACTTTTACGGTAAATGCAAAGCATCCAGACGCAGAACATGTTACAGTTGGAAACAAGGTGGCATTTACACACAAGGGTAAATCTTACTATCTAAACATCGTAAACACTGAGCAGACAGAGGAGACGATCACAGCTACGGCATGGTCGCTGTCGTTTGAGTTAATCAACGAGGATGCCGGCGAATATAAAGCAGAAAAAGCCATGAGCTTTGAAGAGTACCTTGCCGTGTTTGACGCAGAGAGAACGCTAAAATTAGGGCTTAATGAGGTGTCTGACAAACGGATCACCAACGAATGGACCGGTACGACAACCGTGTTAAAGAGATTATTCTCTCTGGCCAATGTATTTTCTGCGGAGATAGAGTTTGAGACGGTCTTAAACAGCGATTACTCCTTAAAAGAGATTGCCCTAAATGTATATCGGAAACACTCCGATACAGACAGCGGAGTCGGAGAATACCGGAATGACATTGTACTGCGGTACGGGAAAGGAATTACCGGAATTCGAAAAACCACAGATGCCGAGAAGCTTTACACCTGTATCCAGCCGACCGGGAAAGACGGGCTGACGATCAATGGACTGGATAAAAAAGAGTATGATGAGAATGGGAATATCGAGTACTTTACAGACGGGGCGCTCATCCGGGCACCACAGGCAAGGAACCGGTTCCCATCCAATATCGTAAATAAGGCTGATGCTTATATCCTGATGCGAAAAGAGTACGATACAGACAGCAAGGACAAGCTCTATAGTATGGCATTATCTGATCTAAAAGTTGCATCCGAGCCGGTAGTGACCTACGAGGTGGATGGATATTTTGACACCGATATTGGTGACACGGTGAGAATGCAAGATCAAGAGTGGACACCGATCCTCTATCTACAAGCGAGGGTATCAGAGCAGGTACGCAGTCTGACTGACCCAAAGACTGCCAAGACGGTATTTAGCAATTATAAGGAATTGATGTCGGAGATATCGAATGATCTTCTGGATAAGATGCAGGATCTAATCAATAAGACCAAGATCTACACCTGTTCGATTGCCACGAATAATGGGACTATTTTTAAAAATGGAGTTGGAAGTACAGTACTTACCGCTTATGCCTACAACAACGGTGTGGATGTGTCCAACAGTCTGGAAATCCGTTGGAGCAAAGACGGGCAGGAGTTTTACGCAGGCCGTAGCGTGACGGTTAATGCAGAAGATGTAGACACCAAGGCGGTGTACTCTTTCGTCGTAACCGAAAATGGAATCCGGCGTGGATATTATGAGGTGACAATCACCAAAGTGGACGATGGAGCGCCGGGAGAACCGGGGAAAAACGGGGATGACGGAAAGGACGGTGTAGGAATCGAGAGTGTGACCAAGTATTATTTGGCATCCGAAAAAAGCACAGGAATCACGGCATCCTCTCTGGGATGGACTACCTCGAAGCAAGACATGACCGAAACCAAGAAAAACCTATGGAGCTACGACCTTATCCAGTACACCAACGGCACGGAAACCAAGACCACACCTGTGATTATCGGTGTGCGTGGCGATAACGGTGAGACAGGAGATAGTGGAATTATCATATCTCCGACAGCACCAGAAAATCCAAAAGTAGGGCAGCTCTGGCAGATTTCGGACGGACAGCCGATTAAAAAGTGGGACGGGAAAAACTGGGTGTTATACTACCTGTCAGTGGAAAATCTGGATGTGAAGTCATTGGATGCCCTATCTGCCAATCTGGGGACGATTATTGCAGGTATCATCAAAAACAACAGCGAGGAGAATCCTCTTATTTTTGATGTGGAGAAAGGATACCTAGAAGTCAAGAATGACACCGGATGGTTGGCCAGACTCGCCACGGGAATCCTCTGGCTGGAAGGTAAAGACAGCGGAACGAATTTGCAGAGACTGACTGTGACCAATGGTGGCTTATCTTATAGGCAGCCAGACATGAATTTAGGGTCTGATCTTATTTTCCGAGACAAGGATGTTGTGATCGCTCCAACAGGAGAAAGCGAAATTCCGATCGTGGAAAGTCTAAAAAAAGTGTTAAATATCAAGGAATATGATTCCGGACAGGTGAGAGGACCGTACTCCAATGTAAACAGCGGTAATCGCATGCAGATGTGGTTGTATAAAATTGGCAAGATCGTACACTGCAAAATTGAGATGCTGGCGCAGTTTCCGAACAGCGGGTCTTTCAATGATTTTGACGAGGTGGCCATCCCGGAAGAATTCCGGCCGAAATATCACGTATTTTGCGCGTGCCCGGAAGTAGTCGCAGGGACGATCATCGGAACTGGAAGATATCGTATAGGAGACAAGATTTCTCTGGATGTGGAAAAGAAAGATTATGCAGAGAGAACGATCTGCACATCATGGATTGCAGCAAGTTAGGAGGTTATGATGGAAAATAGAATAGTAACAGCGGTTTTCAAGGGTTCCAAAAACACTAAAGTAAGTGATGTCTGGCAGTGGGACTATGGCCAGATATTGAGAATTCAAGGACTTGATTTGCCAACGGCAGTGGAGGTGGATTTCGCAGTTGCCGGAGCAAGCGAGTCCATCCCTAGAATCGGCACAACCAAGGACGGCGTAACTGATGTGGTAATCCCGGACTCTCTAATCGAGACTGGGAAAAACCTTGTAGCCTATATCTATCTCAGAGATTCAGCATCCGGCAACACGGAGTATCAGATTGACATGCTCGTCACCAAGCGGGCAAAGCCGGAAGCCTACGATAGGCCGGAAGATAAGGAGTTGTTCGGGCAGGCAATTGAAGCTGTCAACGCAGCTGCAGACAGGGCAGAAAAGGCAGGGCAGACCGCGCAAGAAGCCGCTCAAAAAGCAGGACTGGATGCTGAACAGACAGCGCAGGACAGAGTAGAAGTGGCTAAGATGGTGGAAACTGTTACTGATATTTCAGAGCAGGTTAAAAAAGTCGAGGACTTGAGTAATAAAGCACAGGCGGCGGCAACGAAAACAGAAGCAGACGCACAGCGGACAGCAGAAGACCGTGCAGAAGTTGGCAAGATGTTGGAAACCGTCAAAGATGTGTCAGAACAGGTCAAGACAGTGGATGAATCCGTCCGAAAGGCGAAAGAATCCGAACAGGCGGCGGAAGGGCACAGAACTGCTGTGGAAGAAATGAAGAACAGTGTGGAGCAGACGGTAAGCGGAATCACGCAAGTAGTACAGACTGGCGTACAGGAGATTAACTCCGCAAAACAGAGTGCGGTACAAGAGGTTACACAGACTGGAACAGCCCAGAAAACAGCCGTAGAGGGCGCAGGGACGCAAGCGGTTGAGAGCGTGGAGAATGTTAAGCAGACAGCCACGATAGCCGTAGAAGCAGCCAAAACCGAAGCAGTACAGGTAGTACAGACAGAGGGGACTAAGCAGACTGGCAATGTTTCCGCAGAGGGAGCGAAGCAGATCAAGGAAGTACAGAATAAAGGCGCAGAGGTATTGCAGTCTATTCCGGAAAACTTTGCAACGCAGATGGAAACTAAGCTGAATAAACAGCAGGGAATCGAGAACAAGGGCAAAGTCCTTGTGATCGGAGAAGATGGTAATGTAGTGCCTGAAGAAGTCGCTAGTGGTGGTGGAGCATCTGAAAAATTTACTGGGATGGAAAAGCTTGCTAGTGGAACCATATCGACAGGTACTGCAGGAAACACGGTTGTAGATACTGGTTTTCCATTTGCAGAATTTAAAAAATGGAAAAGGATTATTTTTTTATTAAGAAGTGCGAAGCCAAATGGTAACTTATCCATTGGGTTTGGCGATGGGAATAATAGTGGCATTACAGCGGACACAGGAAATGTGACTATTATATACGAAAAATTAGATGCTTATTTTTATAAATTGAAAATCTCTGGGACAAATACAAGCGTATATGCGATTCCTAAAATCGGGAAAATTGACGATTACACAAAAACGATCTGGAGTAATAATACACCTATCGGAATGATAGATAACTTGTACACGGAATCGTATATGGATATCAGGTCGTGCAAAAATACAGAAACTTTCTCGGAAGCAATGACGTATCACATTAAGGCATGGACAGAAACTGTGTCGGATATTGCTTGGGAGATGTGGGGGATTACGAAATGATGAAATATTATAAGACAGGAAACGGGTATGTGGCTAGTGTTGGCACAGTATACGGTGCAGAGGTTACGAAGGAAGAATTTGATGCAGAAATGGATAGAATCCAAAAAGAACAAGAAAAAGAGCCGAAACCACCGACGTTAGAAGAACAGGTAGAGACTTTAAAAAGCGAAAACCAATTTCTCTCACAATGCTTGATGGAAATGAGTGAGATAGTTTATGCATAAGATACTTATTAATTTATTATTACTTTTTAGCAGAAAGGAAGATTTTATGATAGCAATGTTATGGGCACAGCAGATTATGATGCAGGAGACAGAGAAAGAAGCAAAGGAATTATATGCAAGAGTTCCAAGATTGTTGGAAGAGAAGGTTAAGAAGATTCTTATCGACTCTGGAATGGGGCATTTGACAGAGTAATGAACCGTTTAAATGGGAACTTTAAAGGAGTTAAAGGACATCCGTTCGGGCATCCTATTATCGGAGGTGATTGGATGGCGTTTATAGCAGGAGCAATCCTGGGAGCAAGCTTTGGTGTGTCAATCATGTGTCTTATGCAGATTGCAAAGAAATCGGACGAATAAAGGGAGAATGAATATGGGAATCAGAGCAAGACCGTAATGGTCTTATTTTTATTCATAAAAAACCGGAGGAAAGACATGACAGAAAATGAAGTAGAAGTGAAACTTGCAGAGCACGGAAAAGAAATCGGCTCTCTAAAACACCGAATGAAAGAAGCAGAGGACGTTGTTAATGTGGTGCACCAGCTGGCACAGGAAATGGTTGGGTTGACTAAGGAGGTTGGCTTTATGAACCAGACCCTTGTGCAGTTGACCGCAAAAGTGACGCATCTTGAGCAGACACCGGCCAAGAGATGGGATGGAGCTGTAACCGCTCTTATTGCAGCTATTATCGGTGCAGTAGCAGCAATGCTTTTTTAAGGAGGACGTGAAATGAAAAAAATTAACTGGATTGTAAGAATCAAAAACAAGGCTTTCTGGGTGGCACTGATCCCGGCACTGTTGCTGTTAATACAGGCGATTGCGGCAGTGTTTGGGTTTACGATTGATCTCGGAGATTTAGGGGATAAACTGCTCACCGTAGTAAACGCACTCTTTGCAGTGCTGGCGATCCTTGGTGTAGTGGTAGACCCAACAACACCGGGAACAGGAGATTCGGAGAGGGCACTTACATATAAATAGATTCGGGAGAGCTTGAAAACAGGCTCTCTTTTATTGTGCGATGTCGCACGGCAGGAGGTGAGAACATGAGCGAACAGAACGAATTTGGAAGAACAACAGCAGAGGAACTGGAAAAGGTATTTGAGACAGAAGAACAGGAGGAAGAGAAAGAATGAGTATCTGTAGAGGAATTGCCGGTAGGAGAGGGAAGAATCCTGTCGGTATTTTTATCCACAATGGGGCAGACGGGCAGAACGCAACATCGGAATACTATAAAAACTACTTGCAGAGAGCGAACTTGGAGAATGGATTTGCGCATTATTATGTTTGTAGTGATGGAATTCTGCAGGCAGAGGATGATTCAAACTGCGCTTGGCATTGCGGCGACTTAAACGGAAATCTTAATTTCTTGGGAATAGAAGCTGCCAGAGTATGGGCGATCTGAATGTATTTAAAGCGAATGAGGAAAAAGCATTACAGTTGGCAGCGCAGAAATGTAAGCAATACGGAATCGTACCAAGTGAAAGCACAATCATGTTACATCAGGAGGTGTACGCAACAGCTTGTCCGCACAGATCAGTGGAGATTCACGGTGGTGCAGCGCAGACAAAAGCCTATTTTATTAACCGCATCAAGGAGCTTATGAACGGAAACCAAAGCACAACAACAGATCAGGAAGGAGAAGAGACTATGCAGTGTATGTTTACAGTAGAGGGAAAAGGATGTGTTTATTGGATGCATGATGGAGTTGTAACACCTTTGGAGCATCCAGACGAAATGAAGATTTTACAGGAGATCTATAAAGCGAATTATGGACATGATATGCCAACTTACAAGTGGAGCCCAAACGGACCGTGGTATGTGAGACTGATGGCGCCATTGTATCGGGATCCAGTCAAAACTATTTAATAAAATCCCCCTCGGAGATTAGCTCTCTGAGGGGTGAATATTGTATCATCTTTCGTGTTGCATATCGTGTTGCATATCAGTGTAAAATGCAACACAAATTATAAAATATTATATTTTTTATAAAATAGTATATCCGATAAAGCCAATAAAAAAGGGAA
>ENA-OQCK01001210-OQCK01001210.1-human-gut-metagenome-genome-assembly--contig:-NODE-1210-length-10127-cov-2.597700_pt1 | contig 10127 bp, 12 predicted proteins | sample MGYA00242498_ERZ504578 | MGnify/ENA primary metagenome ERZ504578 (study PRJEB26092, sample SAMD00036229) | human gut metagenome | host: Homo sapiens | study: EMG produced TPA metagenomics assembly of... | reverse complement strand
ACCGTCCGGCAGTCTGATTGATACGTCCGCACTCGGTGCCATTGACATTTTCTCCGTACTCATGGAAGATGACCATACGCACGAGTACATCGATCCGGCCTTCCGCTTCGGACGCAGGAAAAAGAAGAAGCGCAGGCGCAAATTATAATATAATTAAGGTATAGAACAAAAAGTCGAATTTTAACAGTTACAATTATGCAGAATGAAGATGATTTAAGAGGTCTTGCCAAAGTCACGGACTTTATGCGGGCCGTCAGTTTTCTATTTTTGGCGATACACATCTATTGGTTTTGTTACGGCTGGCTACACGAAATGGCTGGACGCTTGATATTGTGGACAGGATACTGTCCAATTTCCAGCGTACCACAGGACTGTTCTCGTCCCTTCTTTACACCAAACTGTTTTGTGTCCTCTTCCTCGGTCTGTCCTGCATGGGCAATCAGGGGGTAAAGAAGCATGAAATCACATGAAGGAAAATAATTATTGCGGCCATAGCGGGTGCCATACTCTTTTTCCTGACTGGTGGTTACTGTCCATTGACGCATCATCCGGTGTATGCGCCATACTTTATACCGCGACATTGGTCGGCGGTTTCTTCTGCCTGTTGGCATCCGGTTTATGGATTAGCCGTCTGTTGAAGAACAATTTACTGGAGGACGTTTCAATACCGAGAATGAATCGTTCATGCAGGAAACCCGCCTTATGGAAAACGAGTATTCCATTAACCTGCCGACCAAATTCTGGTACGGGAGAAAGGAATGGAAAGGCTGGATAAACGTGGTGAATCCTTTCCGGGCCAGCATGATTTTAGGTACACCGGGTAGCGGAAAATCGTATGCCGTGGTCAATAATTACATAAAGCAGGCAATAGAGAAGTCCTATGCTCTTTATATATACGACTTTAAATTTGATGACCTGTCGGTTATTGCCTATAACCACCTGATTAAGTACAGACACCGCTATAAGATACCGCCCAAGTTCTACGTGATAAATTTCGATAACCCACGCAAGAGCCATCGCTGTAACCCGCTGGCACCGGAACTGATGACGGATATTTCAGACGCTTACGAGTCGTCGTACACCATAATGCTTAACCTCAATAAGTCGTGGGTGCAAAAACAAGGGGACTTCTTCGTAGATCCCCGATTGTCCTGTTTACGGCGATAATATGGTTTTTGAAAATCTATGAAGGCGGCAGGTTCTGTACATTCCCCCATGCGATAGAACTACTAAACAAAAGGTACGAGGATGTATTCACCATTCTGACAAGCTATCCCGAACTTGAGAACTATCTGAGTCCGTTCATTGACGCATGGAAAGGCGGGGCGAGCGAACAGCTCCAGGGCCAGATTGCAAGTGCTAAAATCCCGTTATCCAGACTGATAAGTCCGCAACTCTATTGGGTAATGTCCGGCAGTGACTTTACGCTGGATATTAATAATCCCAAAGAACCGAAAGTGTTATGTGTGGGCAACAATCCCGACAGAATTTCAATCTATGGTGCGGCATTGGGGCTATATAACTCCCGTATCGTAAAACTGATAAACAAGAAGAAGCAACTCAAAAGTTGTGTGATTATTGACGAGTTACCCACGATTTTCTTTAAAGGTTTGGACAATCTGATTGCCACGGCACGAAGCAACAAGGTGGCGGTTGTATTGGGCTTTCAGGACTTCAGCCAGTTGAAACGTGACTATGGTGACAAGGAGGCCGCCGTCATCATGTCAACTGTGGGCAATGTATTCAGCGGCCAGGTGGTGGGTGAAACGGCCAAAACATTGTCGGAAAGATTCGGGAAAATCCTGCAAAAGCGGGAGTCTATGAGTATCAACCGCAGTGACACTTCCACTTCCATCAGCACACAACTGGACAGCCTGATACCTGCCAGCAAAATCAGTACACTTTCACAAGGTATGTTTGTCGGTGCCGTAGCAGACAACTTCGGAGAGACAATCGAGCAGAAGATTTTCCATGCGCAGATAGTAGTGGATAATGATGCAGTACAGAAAGAGACAGCCGCCTATCAACCCATTCCTGAAATCAGCAGCTTTCTGGAAGAGGACGGCAATGATACGATGGAGCAGCAGATACAGGCCAACTACCGGCAAATCAAGCAGGATATTGTGGAACTGGTAGAGAACGAACTGATCCGCATAGAAAATGACCCAAAACTCAAACACTTGTTAGGTGGTGATGAAGGGGTACAGACGACGTCCTAAAACGGATAGTATGATATTAAATATTACAATTCCGAAGGCATATAGTCTTCGGAATTATTTCATAAGAATTTCAACAATTCTTCTCCATTCATCTCCTGTCAAGTTTGATTTTTTCGGTTTAAAATTATCCCAATCAGATGCCGATAATTCCTTGATTTTTTTTCTTAGAGAAGAATAGGAGAAATTTTTTAAGTCTCCATCTATAATATTTGCTAAACTAAATGATAAAGACCGTGGAATTCCCAGCATTCTTAATGCTAATGGTTTTTCACTATCTACTCCATAGTAAACTAATGAAGGAATGTAGGAATCTTGAATTTCATCTTGATTGCCTTTTACTATGCCTTCTAAAGCACTCAACCCCCATGAAGTCTTGAAACGTATGTCATTCATCTTTTTCATAAACTCAGTCATACGTTCATCATCTTTCAAAGTCTTATAATTGGGATGAATTAAAGAAATAGAATTAAGTTTATCTCCTTTAACCCAAGCTGTTACCATTTTAGCTATTAGCTCTGGACTGAAAGGGGCCTCTTTAGAATCTGTTCCTAAATTTGTTTCTTTCAGTGTAGCTATCACTTAATTTTTTCTGTAAGATTAGAATTGTCGCATTTATTAAACATGACATTCGGTTGCCATCCTGCTAAATTAGCAATAATATCATTTTGTGATTTCTCTCGCATTATTTTCAAAACAGACGGAACCGAGAAACCTGTTTTATCTGCAAACTGTAATGCACCTAAAGTTCCACTGTATTTTAATTCAATAGATTGATATATACTTTTGCATAGTTGGACAAATCTTTCTTTTTGTTCTTCAGTCTCAAGTAAGTAATATTGCAATGAATCCTTAAACAAATCCTCAACTTCCATTGCATACGTATTTTGTCCAGTAGTAAGTAAATGCACAAAATATTGAAACAACGGAGAAAATGATGAATACTCTCTAATCAAATCATAAATGCCATTTTCTTTCGACAAATAAGAGCGTACACTATTTTCATTAATAAAAAGTTCAGCTAATACACTTGCCAGTTCATCAGAACTCCTTTGAATAATACCTTTAAAAACATCCTCACTTTTAGAAGTATGAAAGGGCATTATTATTTTCCCGAAATTATCAACTAAAGTTCTACCAGCTCTTCCTGCTATATTCCAAAAATCATTGGAAGAGAGAACAGTATCCCCTTTTCTATAATCATCAAAGAAAACAGAAGATACAGGAAAGTTTACTCCTTCCGCTATGGTAGTAGTGGCACAAACATATTTTATTTGCTTTTCACGAATCAAATTATTCAATCAAAAGTTTGGCCTCGTCTGACAATCCAGCATGATGAATAGCTATTCCTTTTGATAAATATTTTGTTAAGGTCGTTTCTTTCCCTATCTCATCGTCAATGTATTTTCTAACTAATGCTATTTCCTCCGTCTCTGCAAATGAATTCATCAGATTATAGATGAACCCGCTCTCTTATTGGCTGTACCTCTACCATAACAAAGAATTAGCTGCGTTTTTCCTGTTTCCGCAAAATGCTTACTGGCAAATTCAAGAATACGGTCCTTTTCCGAACTACTTTGCAATTTATACGGATTATTGAAAGCCCCTTTTGTCTCACTTTTAAAAGATGTATCATAAGCAGATGACAATAATTCATATTTTATTTCATCAATATGTTTAGTCTTATGATTTTTTAAACCAATAAGCAACTTTTCTGCAGGCTTCCAGTCTATTTGAATAGTATTGCCACCCCCCAACCATTCAGCCATGACATCTTTTTTACCATGCAGAAAAGGAGAAAGCAACATAAATTTGGCATTAGGCCTTTCTCGTTTTAGGATGGCCATTAGCAACTCTAATCTTGCACCACGTTGACCATTCCCAATAGTATGTGCCTCATCTATGATAAATAAAGAAATTTCATTAACAGAAGGATGGTTTCTCCTGATTAGTAAATCAAGTTTTTCAGGAGTAGATACTAAAATATCTATCTTGTCACAAGTCAGAAACTCATTTTCCGTAGGGTCTATTTCTATGGCAGAAGATGTCTTTTCGACACAAATACCTAAATCTGATAAATCTGATTTTAAATCATAATAGACTTGATTAACTAATGCACGAGAAGGTACTACATATATAATTTTTGCGTCTGATCGCAAAGACTTTGTTACGATAATATTAAATTCTGCCAATAAAGTTTTACCGGCACTTGTAGGCATTTGAAGTATTGTAGCGTTGGCATATACATCTAACATTTTTTGAGCAAGAGCATTACGTTGAGAAGGAAGCAGTTCAAGAATTCCACTTTGGCTTTTTTTCTCACATAATAATCTAATCTTATCTTGGAATGCCGTATGAGACCAAATTGAATTTTGACAAATGGACTTTAAATCGTTAGAGATGATTTAATTAATATCTTTCAAACGATTTTGTGTATTCCCCAAAAGTTTATCTGCCATATCTATATGGACTCGAATGACATTCTCAATACGTTTAGGATATGAATAGCCGTCTATCAGATAGTGTGCCGTTTCCACAACTGCTTTTGAGGTATGGTACAATGCTAAAAGAGACAAGGCTTCCTTTACCTCTTCTTTATATTGAAAATTTTGAAGATAATTTTCCTCGAATTTCTCTTGCTCTGATTGTAATTCCGTAATAGTTTGCAATGCTTGCTTAATATCTACAAAACCATTATCTTTTCTTATAAGAAGAATAAGTGCATATAGAATTTTGGAAAGGACTCGACCTTTCAATCTTCTGTAATAATATTATCTGAATAAAATTTTTTAAGATTTATACGCGCAGATATCGTGTTATCATCTTTTAATGCAATACTGGATAATAGAAAATAATATAATAGTGTGCTATCTACTTCATCTATGCCTGCTATTTTTTCAAATAATGAAAGATAATTCGAATCTTCTATTTTTATAGCAAGCAGTAACTTATAAGCATATTCCAAATTCTTGGTATTTTTACTCTCCTCAGATAAAGATAGAGTTGTATAAAGAACGGCTAAGCGAACAAGAATTTCTTGTTCGTTATTTGATATGCCAAGATTATAATCATATATTTCAGAAAGCCAATACGCATCTGCACTCTTTTCCAATAAAGAGCGTATTGATTCATCTTGTATTAAGCTATCTAAAATCTGATGGTTCATTGTTTAATAGTCTTTTGTACTTCCTTATAAAATAAATCAACAGTTTCACTTATCGTTTTCTGTGTGAATGATAAAACAACAAAATGAACGTCATTTGGATTAAAATCGGAGACATTAGTTTGCATCTTACCATAATCTTTTTCACCACAGCAAGTAAAATCCCGTATTAACGTACAGCCAAAAGTTAAAGTATATTTATCTGTTTGCCCTGTTTTCATGCAAAGTACAGCACAAGCAAAAGTCATAAAATCTTCAGCACCTAATTTACGACAATAATCTGATAATTTTTGTATTACCATTGGTAAATCATCATGATGTTTTTTTTGAGACTTATAAATAGAGTCCTCCGTCATATGTACAACATCTGGTGGAGTTTTTCTTTGTTCTGATACTTTTGCTTCTCCCAAAAGTATATTGAATAATCCATTATCAATGCGATAACCAATAGCGTCTAAACTACGTCCAGGTAATTGCGCAAGTTCTCTTGATGATATGTTTTTTAAAGGAATAATAAAGCGTTTATCTTCACCAATTTTTTCCTCAAAATAGTAAGTCATCAATAATTCACCTAAATCACTTCTATATATATCATTCAAAATAGTAGGAGCCAACCCTTGTTCGCGTTTCAAATCTACAGCTACTGCATTCTCTTTTATTACTTGCTTTAGTTTTTCTACATTAAAGCCACAATCACTTAATTGAGAACTATCTAACGAATCTATATTTACGTTTGTTGTTTCAGAACGTTGATTAATATATCGTTCTGAAACTTTTCGATAAATTTATCAAAACTTTAACGTCAAGCTGTACAAATTCGGGCATAAGCATGGATTTTGAGCAAAAGTATATAAAATACATGGAAACGCAAAAGAATAAATGTGGAATAAGACATGAACGAATACGATTTTCAAAAAGAGAAGTCTAAAAGAAAAAAGATGATAAGAGGTAAAACGCCAATATACGCCAACCACCGCCAATCATTTTCCATATCCTCAAAATAGCAATATGCTATTAACTAATATCCTACATTCGCACCGACGGGCTAAGGTTTACCCGATATTGATTAATTATTGTATCACTTAAATTATTAATTTTATGGCTAAGAAAAAACAAGAGCAACAAGAGCAGAGTCAGGACGAGCATGTAATGGCAGTCCTTGACAAGAGAACGAACAAGACCGCAGTCATCTCCAAGATGAACGAACAGGACGGCAGCATCGAAGTCGTACCGCCGGACAAAAAGAACAACAACAGTTTTCTCAAACTGGACCGTACCACACCTCTGGAACTGTTCTTCACGAATTTCAAGAACCAGTACCAAAATCCTACAAGCTTCAGTTTCTTCCTTGTACCACTTGCCGTTTTGGACAAGACACTGAACGCGGTCATCCAGATTCGGAAAGGGGAAGACCCCGGACCGGACGGCAAGAAACTGGTAGAAAACAGCGAACTCAACGACGAGGGACGTATCGCCAAACTGGCCCGGCGGTATAAGTTTGATGAGCACCAGCTGCCGTGGAAAGATCTGAACGCACTCGGTCTTGACAAGGAGACTCTGTTCAACAACCATTGCATGGGAGAACTTCTCAAAGGAAGAATCACTTCCACCGCACTGCCCATCAGCAAGGAGATAAACGGAGAAAAGAAAGATTTGGCGAGGCCTGTTTCATGTGTGTGAAAGGTGCGGACGGCAAAGTGGAACTCAAGACACTCACCCGTCTGGACAAGCCCCAATATGATTTGCCGGTCTATAAAGGCGTATTCACGGATGAAGAGAAGGACAAACTGGCCGAAACGGGTACGTTGGGAGGAATCAAGGAAATGAAGGACACGCTTACAGGAAATGTATGCAAATGCTATGTCAGTTTCCACGAGTCCACCAACCGCATCATCACCATGCCCGTGGATGCCATCAAAATCCCGGACTACATTTATGGGAAGAGACTGGACGACAAGCAGAAGCAGATACTCGCTTCAGGTGGCGAAGTCCCATCAATGACATACAGCGCAAGAACGACACCATGCTTTCCGGTGTGGCCTATGTCGATCCGACCATAAGGGACATCGCATTCAAACAGTCCGACAAGCAGCTGAAGGTCAGCGATACGATTTTAGGAGCCAAGATAACCCCCGAACAGAAAAAGATACTGGAGAATCACGGCATGGTATTCATTGAGAACATGCGCAATCCCAAGACCAGACAGCTGTTCTCGGATGATGTGCGTTTCAGCAACAAGAGCAACAACCTGCTCATAGGACGCAATGCCCGTGAATACAAGCCGGCGGTTGAAAACCCCAAAAACGACAGGAAACAAGAAACAAAGCAGACGGCCCGCCATGTCGTATCTCCCAGACCGCAGGCCAGAAAGAACAGCCTCTCGTTCTCGTAATCCGGCAGCAGGCGGAACGTTTACCGAATCCATATACCCGGTTTCCTCTCAGGTTACCGGGTATGTCACAAATTATTTCCCCATTCAAAATCCAACGACAACAGATGATGATTACACAACATGACAACAACGGAGAACTGTCCTGCTTCAAGTCAGCTCTCCTTTTTTATTTGAGAGAAAGCCATCCGCACATGGCCGATGACAAGGCATTCATCCGGGAGCGTGCGGACAGTGCCGCAGAGGCTTACGAACATGCCATACGTGACGGCTATCCGTCAGGCAGGCTTTGGAACAGGCTGACGCCGTTCTCTATCAGGACTTGCGCTTTTCCCGGTTCGATACGGTTTTCGAGGCCGTATCGGAGTGGTTTCCCGAAGTACGGCCCGAAAGACGGACGGATTTCTGCCTGAAGGTATTGCCACCCGCAGAGGCGGTATTCGGCAAATATTCCATAGACGACAGGTTTGAATCATCTCCGGCCTGTCATACACTTACCGTTGAACTTACAGGTTTCATACAATCTTATATAGAACAATATGGCGTATAACAGACGACAACATCTGGCGGACAACATAGCCGCACTTGAACTGATATTCATGCGTCCGGAGTTCTGTCTTACGGAACAGGGACGCAAGGTCTTGAACGGTTATTCGGGTTTCGGAGGACTGAAGTGCATCCTGAATCCGGCGGAGAAAGATACGGACATAGAAAAATGAAGGTCGGACAAAGAACTGTTTCCCCAGGTCCGGCTGCTGCATGAACTTCTGCGTGAGTATTCCAAAGACGAGAAAGAATACAAGTCATACGTCCAAAGTCTTAAGAATTCCGTCCTTACAGCCTTTTACACACCTGAACCGGTGGTAACGGCCATGCAGGAAGCCCTGCTGGTACCGGAAATCCGCCCGGAACGTTTTCTTGACCCTTCCGCCGGAACGGGCATGTTCATCAGCACTCTGAAGGATGTCCCCGAAATCCATTGTTTCGAGAAGGACAGGCTGACGGGAAGGATACTCTCATCCCTCTATCCGGAAAGCAAGGTGAACATAGAGGGTTTCCAGTCCATACAGCCTTATTATAACGGCTACTTCGATGTTGTTTCTTCCAATATCCCGTTTGGGAATACCAGGATTTATGACCGGGACTTTGACCGGAGTGACGACCCGGTGCGCAAATCCTCACTCGCTGCCGTACACAACTATTTCTTTCTCAAAGGTATGGATACGCTGCGTGAAGGCGGGATACTGGCCTATATCACGACTTCGGGCGTCATGGACTCGCCACAGAACCGTCCCGTCAGGGAGTGCTGGTAAACCATGCCAATCTCGTTTCTACCATCCGTCTGCCGGACAATCTGTTTACCGATGCGGGTACGGAAGTGGGCAGCGACCTGATCGTATTGCAGAAGAATACCCGAAAATCGGAACTGACCGAAAAGGAACGGAACTTTATTGAAACCCGTCTTATATCGGGCAGTATCAATATCAACAACAGCTATGCCGATTTGGACCATATCATCCATACTTCCGTATCCATGGGTAAAAACATGTACGGACAACCGGCCATGAATTTTATCCATGAAGGGGGTATCGGAGCCATTTCCGAACATCTCAGGCTATTATTGGCCCAAGATGTGGGAAACCATCTTGACCGGAAACTTTATGAAGAAAACCTGTCCCGTTCCACCGTTTCCACTGCCCTGAAAACCGGACCGGAAGTCGCACCGGAAACAACAGCAGTGGAGCACCGGCAGGAGATGCAGAAAGAAAGTCTCCTTTCCACCAAGCCTTATGAACCATGCTTAATCTGTTTGCCGCCTATGCGGACGAGGAGGAAGCGGAGGTGCAGATGATGGAAAGCCGGTCATCACCGGGCCGGACAGCGTCGGCATCCCGCAAAAGAAAAGGAAACGAACCGGAAATGTTCAATCTGTTCTCGCAAGAGAACATGTATGATGAAGCCGTCTCACAAGAAGAAATGACCGGGGAACAAGCGGCAGCGGAAGCGAAATGGCAGGAACGCAGACTACGGTTCGAGGAAGAACGGAAAAAAGAAACGGAACCACGCCCGTTTACCGGAGAAATACGCCCCGAATACAAGAACGGCTCTCTCGTGAAAGCCGGTGAGCAATACGGGTATTTGCAGGGAGTGGGCACTCCCGAAGTACAGTTCCATCCGCTCAGGCTGACTGTCACACAACAATACCGGGCCGCCTACTATATCCCGCTCCGTGAAGCCTACCACAATCTCTACAATGCGGAAGCCGAAACGGAAACCGAACAGCCGGAACTAAGGAGGAACTGAACCGGCAGTATGACCGTTTCCACCGCATGTTCAGGGAGCTGAACGGAAAGGACAA
>ENA-OQCK01001209-OQCK01001209.1-human-gut-metagenome-genome-assembly--contig:-NODE-1209-length-10132-cov-3.811594_pt1 | contig 10132 bp, 12 predicted proteins | sample MGYA00242498_ERZ504578 | MGnify/ENA primary metagenome ERZ504578 (study PRJEB26092, sample SAMD00036229) | human gut metagenome | host: Homo sapiens | study: EMG produced TPA metagenomics assembly of... | reverse complement strand
ATGGCTTGCAGAGCAGAAATAAGTGATTCATAGTTGAGAAAGGGAGGTAATACCAATGGTAGATTTAACCAAGGACAATTTTGAAGAAGAAGTATTGAAGGCTGAAGGCACAGTACTGGTTGATTTTTATGGCGACGGATGCGTACCCTGCGCGGCGCTTATGCCACATATCCATGCTATGGAGGGTGATTACGGCGATAAGATTAAATTCACCTCTTTAAACACCACCAAGGCACGCCGTCTGGCAATCGGACAGAAGATTCTTGGTCTTCCTGTTATCGCTATCTACAAGGGCGGCGAGAAGGTTGCTGAGTGCGTTAAGGACGATGCAACTGTTGAGAACATCAAGGCTATGATTGAGGCTAACTTATAATTTGTCCTCAGATAACTGCATTATTTTACTAGCAACCGTCAATACTGACGTTTGTCTATATTATGGTGCCGGGCTAATACCCGGCGGCCAAATCAAATACCAAAAATAAAACAAGGAGGAAAACGGATATGGCAATTTTGAAAGACAAAAAGGTCATTATCATCGGAGACCGTGACGGTATTCCGGGACCAGCCATAGAAGAATGCGTAAAGACCGCAGGCGCTGAAGTTGTATATTCTTCAACTGAGTGCTTCGTCTGAACGGCCGCTGGTGCTATGGATCTGGAAAATCAGAAGAGAGTTAAAGATTTCGCTGAGCAGTATGGCCCAGAGAACATTGTAGTTGTTCTTGGAGCAGCAGAGGGTGAGGCAGCTGGTTTAGCTGCAGAAACCGTTACAGCAGGCGATCCTACTTTTGCAGGTCCTCTAGCAGGAGTCCAGTTGGGACTAAGTGTATTCCATGTTTGTGAGAACGAGATCAAAGATGAGGTTGACAGCAGCGTTTATGACGATCAGATCAGCATGATGGAGATGGTTATGGACGTTGATGACATCGCTAAGGAGATGTCTTCCATCAGAGAGCAGTATTGCAAATATTTATAATTAAAATGTAATTCCCCTGGAGGCTCTTCATGGGGTCTCCGGGGGGTTTTGTGCAATAAAGGGGTTTTTATTTCACAACTATGCTAGTACTGCATTGCGCAAGTTCCAGTATGATACATAGCTGTACTTTGCAGCGGCCGCGCGAAGACGGCCGCGGACTGAGACTTGCGCAACGCAGTACTAGATGTCATAAATTATGGTGAGGTGAAGGAATGAACGGTTATGCAGTTTTAAAGGGCGCCAGCTATACATTGGCGGTTACACCTGATATGGTTATTCACAATGGTACAACACAGACAACAGAGATGATTGTTAATCCTGAGTCGGAATATTTGAAGGAGCTTCCAAGCCACCTGAGAAGTTTTGAGGATGCCGTTAACTATATGCCGAACCAGGTATATATTGGCAATGAAAAGCCACAGAAAATGGCTGAAGTTGGATTTCCATGGTATGACAAATTAATGGATGGGGCCAGCAAGGACGGCAAGTACGGAGAGATTATGCCTGAGGATGAGTTCTACGGCCTGATTCAGATCTGCGACGTATTTGACCTGGTTAAACTGGAAAAGGGATTTGCAGCTGACATTAAGGCAAAGCTGGATGCACATCATATGTTCACAGACGAGCATGTAGCAATCCTTGATAAGAACAGTGAGACAACACAGGAAGAAATCGCTGCTCTGGTAAATGACGAGCACGCAGAGCCGCTGTACTTCAACAATGCACTGGTTGGCGCTGTTAAGAGAGCTCATGACGTGGATGTTAATTTATCCGCACACGTTATGTTGGAGAACCTGGTAACAAAGGCTTCTAACGTATTATCCTTACTTAACTTGGTAAAAAAAGCAGGAGTTAATCCCGCTGACATAGATTATGTTGTTGACTGCTGCGAGGAAGCCTGCGGCGATATGAACCAGAGAGGCGGCGGCAACTTTGCAAAGGCAGCCGCTGAGGTTGCCGGATTTGTTAATGCAACCGGTTCTGACGTAAGAGGTTTCTGCGCAGGGCCAGCTCATGCAATGCTTCATGCAGCTGCCCTGGTAAAGGCAGGAACATTCAAGAACGTTGTGGTTACAGCAGGCGGCTGTACCGCTAAATTAGGTATGAACGGCAAGGATCATGTGAAGAAGGGACTTCCGATTCTGGAAGACGCTATCGCAGGATTCTCCGTATTAGTAAGTGCTGACGACGCGTAAACCCACAGATCAGACTGATATCGTAGGACGCCATACAGTTGGAACAGGATCCGCTCCTCAGAACGTTATTTCTTCCCTGGTAACTAATCCTCTGGATGAGGCTGGTTTAAAGATTGTGGATATCGACAAGTACTCTCCTGAGATGCAGAATCCGGACATCACAAAGCCGGCAGGCGCAGGCGATGTTCCTGAGGCTAACTACAAGATGATTGCTGCCCTTGGCGTTAAGAGGGGCGAATTACAGCGCAATGAGATTGCGGATTTCGTTAAGGAGCATGGTATGACCGGCTGGGCTCCAACCCAGGGGCATATTCCTTCAGGCGTTCCTTACCTTGGACTTCTGAGAGACGAAATTCTGGCAGGCGAGACAAAGCGCGCCATGATTATCGGTAAGGGAAGCTTATTCCTTGGAAGAATGACCAATCTGTTCGACGGCGTATCCTTCGTGGTTCAGGCCAACGATGGTTCTGCTTCAAAGGAGAGCGGCGGTGTAGATGAGAGCAAGGTAAAGGCTATGATTGGCCAGGCCATGAGAGCGTTTGCCCAGGGTCTGATGGGCGAAGAGGAATAATTTTCACCGAGAGAAAGGAAATAAGTTATGTCTGATAAGAAAATAAAAGCTATGATTGCTAATACTTTTCTTGAGGTGGCCGATGCTCTTGAAACAGGACAATATGGCAAAAAGCGGTTATCGGCTTCGCTCAGAAGGCAGCGAACATGGCCAGGATAATATAGAAGAAGCCATGAAAATTGCGAGATGAAGGGACTTAAGGCTGTCCTGATCGAGGGGGAAGACCTTCATAAGAAGATGGAAGAAATGCTGGATTCCGGCGAGATCGACGGCGCTGTAACCATGCATTATCCATTCCCCATCGGTGTGTCCACAGTGGGAAAGGTTATCACCCCGGGCAAGGGAAAGCCTATGTATATTGCCACCACCACAGGTACGTCCGACACAGACCGTATCAGCGGCATGGTTAAGAACGCAATCTATGGAATCATTGCGGCAAAGGCTGACGGCGTGGAAAACCCGACCGTAGGCATTGCCAACATTGACGGCGCCCGCCAGACAGAGAAGGCACTTCTCAAGCTGGCTGAGAACGGCTATGATATTAACTTCGCAGAGTCTGTAAGGGCTGACGGCGGTATTGTCATGAGAGGAAATGACCTGTTGGGAGGAACTCCTGATATCATGGTTATGGATTCCCTGACAGGCAACCTGATGATGAAGGTGTTCTCATCCTACACCACAGGCGGTAATTACGAGTCCTTAGGATTCGGTTACGGTCCCGGCGTGGGCGAGGGATATGACCGTCTCATCATGATCGTGTCGCGTGCTTCCGGTGCGCCTGTCATTGCGGGAGCCATGGAGTTCGCCACCAACCTGGTCCGCCATGACTGGAAGAAGGTTGCTGATGAAGAATTTGAGAAGGCTAACGAGGCTGGACTTAAGGATATCATCAATGAGCTGAAGTCCGCGGGCAGGAAGGACGCAGGCGCGGCATCCGAGGAAGTGAAGATGCTCCTAAGGAAGTAGTTACTTCACAGATTCCGGGTATCGAGGTAATGGACCTGGAGGACGCTGTTAAGGCGCTGTGGAAAGCCGGTATCTATGCTGAGAGCGGCATGGGATGCACAGGCCCCATCGTACTGATGTCTGATGCCAACAAGGATAAGGCACATGAGATTCTGAAGGCAGCCGGATACGTCAGCTAAATATATACCGGTCTGGCTGTACGGGCCTGATATCATAAATAAAGCCATTCATTCATAAGTTATACATGTTCCGTACCCGCGAAACAACGTTTTCGCGGGGCGGAAACTCAGAAGAAGCTTAAGTTTTCGCGATAACTTTTTCGGAAGTTACGGATTGACATACAACTGAATACATGATAGTATATTTAAGCTAAATGCTATCCAAAGGATATGGAGGTTGATAGGTTGCTGGTGTGCCTCGCGGTCTTCAAAACCGTTGTGGGGGGTTAAGAGCCTCTGGGTGGGTTCGATTCCCACCTCCTCCGTTTAAACCATATCTGTAGTGGAGGTAATATATGATGGAAGATAGAAGAGAGTTACTCCGAAAGATTCCGAAGATAGACGAGGTGCTGCAGGATGAGCGTCTCTTTTTTTTTACGGAAAGTACGCCCAGAGCAGTGATTGTGGAATCGGTCAGGGAAGTCACCCAAGAGCTGAGGAAGGACATCCTGGAAGGCAGAAGGAATCAGGTGGGGACCAAGGAAACACTGATGACAGAAATCGTGGCCCGCATTACAGGCAAGAAGAAAAAGAGCCTGCGGCGCGTCATCAATGCGACAGGGGTGGTGCTTCACACCAACCTGGGAAGGGCAAATCTATCGGACAAGGCATGCGAGAGCATCATGGACGTAGCCAGGAACTATACCAATCTGGAATATGATGTGAAGCGCGGCTCCAGAGGATCCCGCCATGACCATGTGGAGAAAATCCTGACCAAGATTACCGGGGCGGAAGCCGCCATGGTGGTCAACAACAACGCGGCGGCAACCATGCTCTGTCTCTCCGCCCTGGCAAAGGACAAGGAGGTCATTGTCTCCAGAGGGGAGCTGGTGGAAATCGGCGGTTCCTTCCGTGTGCCGGAAATCATGGAACAGAGCGGCGCCAAGCTGATGGATGTGGGAACCACAAACAAGACTAAGCCTCGGACTATCTGAACGCCTACCACGAAGGTGAGACCGGCGCACTGATGAAGGTCCATACCAGCAACTACAGGATACTGGGCTTCACCCAGGAGGTGGAACTTCCTGAGATGGTGGAGCTGGGTAAGAAATTAAATCTTCCGGTTATCTACGATATGGGAAGCGGTCTCATGGCTGACCTGACAGACTGCGGGGTGGACGAGCCCACGGTTCTGGACGCCTTAAAGACCGGCATAGACGTGATTCTGTTCAGCGGGGACAAGCTGTTAGGCGGGCCTCAGGGCGGTATCATCGCAGGAAAGAAAGAGTACATTGATAAAATGAAGGCCCATCCCCTGGCAAGGGCGTTCCGGGTGGACAAGATGACGCTGGCGGCCATGGAGGCTACCTTCTTTGAGTATTCGGATATCCGCCAGGCCCGCAGGACCATACCGGTGCTGAACATGATAACCACGCCGGCCGGAGAGCTTAAGTGCAGGGCAGAGAGGCTGGCCGGGGACATCCGCAGTGCGGTCCATAACTTCACCGTGGAGGTGGAGGCGTGTAAGGACCAGGTAGGGGGAGGCTCCGCGCCCACCGTGCTATTGGACGGATATGCGGTGGCCGTTCAGGGAAAAACATTGGCGCCGGAAAAGATTGAGCGCCTTCTTCGCAGGGAAGAAATTCCAATTATTGTAAGGATTACCCATAACCAGGTATATCTGGATGTGAGGACCATCAGGGAAGATGAGTTTGAATATATTGTAGCAGCGTTTACCGCAATGGACAGCAGACAGGTTGAGGGGTGATGATATGCAGAATGTGATAGTGGGAACAGCCGGTCATGTGGATCACGGCAAGACATGTCTCATAAAGGCCCTTACAGGGACGGATACGGACAGGCTGAAGGAGGAGCAGAAAAGGGGAATTACCATTGAGCTGGGATTTGCCAACCTGCCCAATGACGCCGGAATCCATATTGGAATCATCGATGTTCCGGGCCATGAGAAGTTTGTGAAAAACATGCTGGCAGGTATTGGGGGCATCGATCTGGTGCTTCTGGTGGTTGCTCTGGATGAAGCGTCATGCCTCAGACCGTAGAGCATTTTGAGATTCTTAAGATGCTCCATATCAAACAGGGTATTGTGGTATTTACCAAGGCCGACCTGGTGGATGAGGAATGGGCCGGGCTTGTAAATGATGATGTGGACAACCTGGTTAGGGGAACCTTCATGGAAAATGCCGACCGCATTCAGGTATCCGCCTATACCGGAAAAAACATTGATGTGTTAAAACAGATGATAGTGGATAAGGTAAGGGCTGCAGGCGCCAGGCGTCAGGAGAAGGAATTGTTCCGTCTGCCTATAGACCGTGTATTTACCATGGAAGGATTCGGCACAGTTGTCACAGGAACTCTTTTGGAGGGCTGCTGCCAGGTGGGGCAGGAGGTGGAGCTCTATCCCACCGAGAGAACCGTCAAAATCAGGGAGATACAGACCCACGGTCACAGGGTGGACATGGCCTATGCCGGTCAGAGAACGGCCCTGAATCTGGTTAACATCAAGAAGGACGAGATTAACAGGGGAGAGGTTCTGGCTGCCCAGGATTCTCTTTTGAAAAGTCAGTTCATAGACGCTAAGGTACAGTTGTTCTCTTCCACGGACAGAGAACTGAGAAACGGGGACAGGGTCCACATCAACTATGGGTCGGCCCAGGCCATATGCAAGGCAGTGCTGCTTGACAGGGATGTGCTGTCCGCGGGTGAGGAGGCCTATGTGCAGTTCCGGTTTGACGAGCCTGTGGCCGTGAGGAGGAATGACCGGTTCATCATCCGTTTCTATTCTCCCACCATTACCTTTGGCGGAGGCATCGTGCTGGAGGCAGAGGCGTTAAAGCATAAGAGGAATCATGAGGATGTCATTGACAGCCTTCGTATAAAGGAGCTGGGCACTGATTTAGAGGTCCTGGAACTGGAGCTTAAGGAGGAGAGCCGGTACTTCCCTGTTCCTAAGATACTGGCTGCCAAGCTCAACTGGACAAATCAGGAGACAGAGGATCAGCTGGAGGCCCTGGTCAAGGGGAAGAAGGCTGTCCGTCTCAGCGATGGCAGCTATATTCATAAATATTACTGGAATGAAATTACCCAATACGGTACAGAGCTTCTGAATCAGTTCCACAAGGAGAATCCTATTTCCGACGGAATGGAGAAGGAAGAATTTAAAAGCCGTATACTGGATAATTTCAGGATTCAGGAGTCTAAGAAAGCAGATGTCCTTTTAAATGAGATGATAAAGCGCGGCATTACGGTTACCATAGGCAGTGCGATTGCGGCAGCCGGATTTAATGCTGAATATTCCATGAAATAAAGGGAATGTTAAAGGAGATTGAGGATACCTACTTGATGGCAGGGTATGAGATACCGGCCACAGACGATGTGATTAACAAGTTTAAGGATAAGAAACTGGCGAAACAGATTGTGAATGATTTGGTAAAGAAAGGCGCATTGGTAAAGATAAATCCTGGTGCCATGATTCACAGGGACAATTGGGAAAAGGCCATGGGGCTTCTTAAGAAATACTTTGAGGACCATCCAACCATTTCACTGGGAGATTACAGGGATCTGCTGGGAACCTCCAGAAAGTATGCTGTTTTGTTCCTGGAGTACTGCGACCAGCAGAAGATAACACGGAAACAGGACGATGTGCGTATCCTTGTCCAGAAGTCGAGGTAGGCGGATATGGAATTCAGACAATTAGAAGCATTTGTAAATGCGGTAAAGTACAAAAGTTTTTCAAAGGCAGCGGACGCCTCCTTTCTGACCCAGCCCACGATCAGTGCCCATATCAATAACCTGGAGAATGAGCTGGGGACAACCCTTGTGAACCGGACAGGAAGGGAGATAACCCTGACAAAGCAGGGGGAGCTGTTTTACCCTTATGCCATTGATATGCTCCATACCAGGTCGCAGGCGCTGGCCACGGTACAGGCCCAGTGCGAGGCAATGGACGGTGTTCTGGACGTATATGCATCCAGCATTCCGGGTCAGTACTATCTGCCCCGGCTCATAGGGGAGTTTCACGCCAAATGCCCGAAAATCCGTTTTTATGTGGAGCAGTCGGACAGCAAGACAGTGATTGAAGATATCATGAGCCAGAAGGGCGAGATTGGACTCACAGGCTATAAGATGCATAACAGTCTGGTATATGAGCCTGTCTTTATGGATGAGCTGGTGCTCATTGTGCCTGATACGGAGAAGTATTCCCGGTGGAAGAAGGGGAGTACGGTGAGCTTCCGGGACTTTGAACATGAGACCTTCATCCTTCGGGAGGAGGGCTCAGGTACAAAACAGGAGATGGAAAAGGCGGAAATTCACGGTGTTCCGGTGTTTAAAAACGTGGACGTGATTGCCCGGATGAACAGTACTGAGGCTATCAAACAGGCAGTGGCCGGAGGCCTGGGAATCTCCATCCTGTCCAGGATGGCTGCCGGGGAAAAGAAAGAAAGCCACCAGATTAAGTATTTTAAGATAGACGGCCTGGAGAAGAAACGGACCTTTTACATGGTATACAGCAAAAACATACGTCTTTCACCCATAGCGGAAGCCTTCCGGGACCTTGTGATTGACTACAGGGACAGGAACTGGCAGCAGGATATCGGGCGGTTTATGTAAGTGTTTATGCAGGCTTGTCCTGCACAGGATTTTGCATAGAAAATGTCTATAACAAAAAAAGATACAATGTTTTTTTGAATTGGATTTGCCCCTTTCACTTTGGTAAGATGAAGGTAGTTTTACCAAAAGAAAAGGGGATATGATTATGAATCTGACAAGCTCTAAAAAAACGCTGCTCCTGTCCGGAGTGGCACTGGGAATACTGGCATGTATTCTCGCTTACTTTGGCAATCCAAAGAACATGGCAATCTGCGTGGCCTGCTTTATCAGGGACTCCGCAGGAGCCATGAAGCTTCACACCGCGGCGGTGGTGCAGTATTCAGGCCCGAAATCGTGGGTTTTGTCTGCGGTTCCTTCCTGATTGCCCTGGCTACCAGGGAATACCGTTCCACGGCAGGGTCGTCTCCTATGCTGCGCTTTATCCTGGGTGTCATCATGATGATTGGCTCCCTGGCGTTTTTGGGATGCCCGCTGCGCATGGTAATCCGCATGGCGGCAGGTGATTTGAATGCGTATGTGGGATTCATCGGATTTGCAGCCGGAGTATTTACCGGAACAATCGCTTTAAAGAATGGATTTTCACTGGGAAGGGCCCACGAAACAGGAAAGATAAACGGGGCAGTGCTTCCGGTTGTCCTGGCGGTGCTGTTTGTGCTGAGTCTGACTACCACATTGTTTGCGTTCAGTGAAAAAGGTCCGGGCAGCATGCATGCGCCTGCTCTTCTTGCTTTGGTTGTGGCCCTGCTGTTTGGAGCCATAGCGCAGAAATGCAGGACCTGCTTTGCGGGCAGTATCCGTGACGTCATTTTAATGAGAAATTTTGATTTGATTACTGTAATCGGCGGACTGTTTGCGGTCATGCTGGTGTTTAATCTGGCTACAGGCGGATTCAAGCTTTCCTTTGCAGGACAGCCGGTTGCACATTCACAACATATCTGGAATATTCTGGGACTTTACGCCGTTGGCTTCGCTGCTGTCCTGGCAGGCGGATGCCCGCTGCGCCAACTGGTTTTAGCTGGCCAGGGTTCATCTGATTCCGCCGTGACATTCCTTGGACTTCTGGTGGGAGCTGCTTTCTGCCACAACTTTGGACTGGCCGCGTCGGCGGCAGCGGCAGCCACCGCAGATACCCCGCTGCGCCGGGCGCCTTGCCATGGCTGGTAAGGTTGCGGTGATTGGATGCATTGTCATTCTGTTTATCATCGGGTTTGTGCCAAAGTCAGAGGAAGGGAAATAGGAGGTAAGAGATATGTATGAAGTGGATGCAAGAGGATTATCCTGTCCTGAACCTGTGATGCTGACCGCAGCAGCCTCAAGAAGCACAAGGGTGAGTCTGTGAAGGTGCTGGTCAGTGAACCTCACACCAGGATGAATGTTGAGAAATACGCAAAGAGCCAGGGTAAGACGGCTACAGTAACCGAAAAAGGGTCTGAATTTGAGATTGTGATTGAATAATACAGATGTCCCGGATTCACAGCGTGTCTGAACCAGGGCTTCTGAAACCGGATGCTGCAGTGGAAGGCAGTCAGGCTGTTTGACAGCCTGGTGACAGTCTGCTGCAGCATATTTTTAGATACGAAAGGATTTATGGGATGAGAAAAAAAGAACCAAAATTAATTATTACGTTTCATACCACG
>ENA-OQCK01001208-OQCK01001208.1-human-gut-metagenome-genome-assembly--contig:-NODE-1208-length-10136-cov-2.170746_pt1 | contig 10136 bp, 19 predicted proteins | sample MGYA00242498_ERZ504578 | MGnify/ENA primary metagenome ERZ504578 (study PRJEB26092, sample SAMD00036229) | human gut metagenome | host: Homo sapiens | study: EMG produced TPA metagenomics assembly of... | reverse complement strand
TTACTTACTTCTACCTATTTGAAACCCTTTCTAACGCTATATTTATGCTCTGTATAGACTTTTGTAGAAGAAAGTTCCACATTTTTTATTCGCCTTTTGAAAGTGGAATTTAACTTTTCACTTCAGCCTTCATTAGTTATTATATACTATGTATATAGAAAGGGTTTTACATTAAGTAAACAAGGGAAAGACCAATGGGGGATTAAAAACATTTCTAAAGCTAATAGATTATTCTTACGATATACTGTTGATTTCTGTTGCAAGGTAAGTCATTAAATGAGCGTAATTTTAGAAAATATATATTTAAAATTTGCATATTTTAAGGAGGATAATTACATAAAAAAATAAGTAAAATAGTTATGACTTTTATTTTAACATCAGCGTTGTATACATGTGTTTTACCTACATCTATTGTACATGCAACAGAATTTCCTGTAGCATTTAGGGCAAGTAATCCTTACCCGGAGCACTCGTGGATAAATCTAGGAACGATTACTCTGGATTCTGTCACAATAAATAATGCTATAGATGTCAGATCTGTTTTTCTTACTGTACTTGGAGGGATTGTCGGTTCAAATTTTGGAGCTATAGGAGCAACATTAGTAAGTTCTGTTTCCGCACTGGTAAACAAGGGACATACAAAGTTTTATATTCGGCTTACACAATATGTATCGACAGATTATCAATGGCACTATTACTCTTATACTGTATATGAAGATGCTAAATGTACAAAAAAAGTCGGAAGTTATACATCTCAGAAGTGGAAAGATAGATATGCACGAAAATTAATGGAGCTTGGATTATCTATGCTGTCCTTATCATAGATAAAGAAAGGGGATAGAATGAATAAAAGAATAAGCCGTCTAATAAAAACCTTTATTGGCGTATGGATTGGCTGTTTGATTGCTTATTTTATTTCGCTGAATTTCGGTGGAAACGTAGATTGGTTTACAGGTGTGAATATATGTATCGCCATTCTGGTTTTTTCCTGATACAGGAAATCATCTGTTTCAGACGGCATAAAGGACATAAGGATTAGGTTTTAAAATGAGCGTGTAGTTGCATCATGTTTTCATTAAAGTTATTTCTTTATACAATTTTAAAAGCATAAAAAAGAGCTGTAAAAATCTATACGAAAGACTTTGTCATAGACTTTACAGCTTCTTTTTCAACTACTTTATCGTATCACCATATGATTTACAAATGTGATAGCGGCTTCCGTCCCTGCTGCGATTCAACAGCTTATAATCCACCAGATACCGGCGCAGCTCTACAAAATCCTCGTACATTGGCTTGAGTAATTCATTCAATTCCCACTCACTGAGATCACGATTGGGCAGCTGTGCAGCCGCCAGTGCAAGTATTGATTTGCGTGGTTCCTGTTTTTTCGGCATCCGATGGATGGTAAATGGTTCTGCCTGATAAAATATGTCCAAATTCACACTTTTCATAAACACATCTCCTTTCTGTTTATTAAAACAATAAACTACAATATGATATTATCACTATTTGTTTATAAAATCAATAAACAAAAAGAGGAAATGCCTATCTTATTTCCTCTTTGCACAGTATTTCTGTATTCTGGTGATCAAATCCATATAATAGGTGTCGTTTTGATCATGGTTCTCTATGACCTTTGTGATTTTTCGTACGAATCCCCTTTGGTAACCTTTTCCCTGATACTCAGCTCCACCTGACCATTGTCCGCATCCTTCATTTCAAATATGGTTTTGGTAACATGGACACTGCTTTGAGCGAACGGATACCGCTCCATAACGATACGATCCTCACTCACCTCTGTAAAATAGAATTTCATTAGAAAATGATCGCCGTAATCTTCAATCCAGTTATCCTCATCCAGCTTTTTATATACCTGATAACCACGTATATTGCAGGTTTCCGGATGCAGAATAACAGAAGCGATCTGTTTTTTTGTATAGGGTAGAATTTTACTGTTTTCACTTTTCTTCATATAAAGATACCTCTCTTGCGTGTGATATAGTATAATGTATCACGAATCGGTAAGAAAGAAAAGATGAAGAATGTCATGGAAATGATAAACGGTGGCTGTAGAATATATGCTATACTGATGAACGAGGGAGGGCTGTCCATGATGAAAAAGCTATGGAAGCAGAATTTCTGGCTTCTGGCTGCACTTGGTGCCTATGCACTGGTGAGTCTTTATGTCTATGAGCGAAGCGGTATATTTATTCACAGAGCAATTGTATGGAATGTGTTTCTCGCTCTGTTACCCTATCTGTTTATGACGCTGTTTTTTGCGGCACAGCAGCGTCGTCATCACCTTGGTATGCTGGCTGCCTTTCTCTGCTGGCTGCTGCTGTTTCCCAATGTACCGTATCTGATTACGGATTTATACATATCTCACCGCTGACCTTCTATATCTTTCAGGAAACCGGAAGTGTCTATGTCCGTGAGCTTCTCCCTGGCTGGAGCTGCTGCATCTGGCTGTCGGTATCTTCTTCGGCATCATGAGCGGCTATCGTTCGCTCTATCTGCTGCACGAATTCACGGCGGAAAGGCTGGGTCAGCTGCGCACCTGGCTGCTTGCCGCCTGATTTGTCTGCTGAGCAGCTATGGGGTGTATCTGGGACGGTTTCTGCGTCTGAATTCCTGGGATATCATGCATCCATCCTCACTGATTGAAAAATCGTGCAGGGCAGCGATACCTTCAGTCTGCAGTTTACACTGGTATTCTTTCTGTTTCTCTTTATAACCTATGGTCTGTATTATTTCTGCTTTCATAAAAAAATAGGAGGTACACGTCATGAAGACACTTTACGTCAGTGACCTGGATGGTACACTGCTCAACAGCAACACTGCATTAACCGATACAACGATTGAGACAATCAATGCTCTGGTGGAGGAGGGAATGGAATTCACCTTTGCGACAGCACGTTCCATAACGTCTGCTTCACTGGTATCCAGGGGACTCCATCTTCGTACACCTTTAATCGTATACAATGGGGTCTATCTGCTGGATCCGGATTCTCATGATATCCTGTATTCGCATTCCTTTACCAGACAGGATGCACAGGATATTCTGAACTATCTGTTAAGGCATGATATGATACCCTTTGTTTATTCCTACATTGATGGAAGGGAAAGGGTCAGCTATATGGAGGAGGGGATGCATGAAGGTGGGAAATACTACATGGAATCCCGCCCCTATGACAAGCGTTTTCGCAAGGTGGATACACAGAGCAGCTGCTGGAGGGGGATGTCTTCTACTTTACCTGTATTCACGACGGTTCCTTTTTAAAGCCGATGTATGAATATCTGGAGGAAACAACCGACTATGTGATTGTTTTTCAACAGGAGCTGTACCGGGAGGAATACTGGCTGGAGGTCATGCCGCGAGGAGTTTCCAAGGCGCAGGCAATTCTGGAGCTGAAGGAAAAAGGCGGATATGACCGGGTGATATCCTTTGGGGATGCCATCAATGATCTGCCGATGTTTCAAATCAGCGATGAATGCTATGCGGTGGGAAATGCCATTGAGGAGTTGAAAAACACAGCAACAGCGGTGATCGGTGATCATGATGCGGATGCTGTGGCGATGTGGCTGAAGGAGAATTATCAGAAAAAGGCAGGAGGGAGCGCGAGTGTATAAGCTGATTGCATGTGATCTGGATGAAACACTTTTAAATACGGATAAGGAAATCTGCGCCAGAAATATAGCGGCCATCAAGCGTGCCGAGCGGGAGTATGGTGTGCGGTTTGTACCGGCAACCGGACGGGGCTACACCTGTATTGATAATGTGCTGCATACGCTGGGAGTATATGATGCTGAACAGGAGTACACGATTTCCAATAACGGCGGTGTTGTGACGGAGAATAAGAACTACCGAAAGCTTTCCTTTCATGAGCTGCCTTATGAAATCGCTGAAAGGCTGTTTGCCTTCGGTATTGAACAGGATGTCTGCATACAGGTTTTTACAGCGGAGGATGTGTATGCGTTTCATCTGAATGAGGATGAGCGATCCTGGCTGTTTTCTTTCAAGCCGGATTCCATCGTATGTGAGGAAACGTCTCTTGCCTTTTTAAAGGGTACACCGATAACAAAGATTCTGTTTCAGAATACGGATATCCCCTATCTTCACACACTGGCTGACCAGCTGCATGCGCTTACCAATCAGCGGGTTGCTGTCTCTTTTTCCAGCAACCGCTATCTTGAGCTGAATCCAAATGGTGTGGATAAGGGCTTGGTCTGCGTGATTTGTGTGAGCATCTGCAGATTGACCTGTCGGAAACCATCGCCATTGGTGATAACTTCAACGACGTGGGAATGCTAAGGGAGGCAGGACTTTCAGCCGCTGTGGCAAATGCGGTTCCGGAAATCAAAGAAATGTGTGATTATGTCTGTACAGCCGACCATAATGAAGGTGCGGTAGCGGAGGTCATCGAGCGGTTCATTTTTGTCTGATACGAAAGCTCAGGTAAACAAGAGTCCTTTTCCCTGTTATGAAGAAAAGGATTCTTTTGTATTTTTACTGAAGGAAAGGGAAGCATTATAATGTTCTTGATGCTGCAAAAATGAAAAATGCTTTCACAGGAAAGCAGTATTCTTAATAGATTCGTTTTTGTGTAAGCTGCATGTTCAATCAGGACAGAGACTTTATAAGCAATACTGCTGATGCGTGGTGTTACCGATTGCAATGTATTACGCATTCCTCTCAGTACGATCATGTGCTCGCAGAACATTTGCTTCATCCGTTCCTTATATTTATTACGAACATCTGCATACACTGTCAGTGGCAATGGCGTATCACCGAAACGCTGAATTTGTGCACCCGTAAGGCTGTCTATATGTATTCTTTTCTCAGTTTCGGGATTCACCCTTTTAAAACAAGGAAAATTCTTGTATAATGTTACCTAAGTATTGCGGGGTGTATGAAATTGGAAGTTGTGGAGAATAGATTTCGAAAGGGAATTCAGGACGGTGTGCCGATTGGGCTTGGCTATCTGTCTGTATCCTTTACCTTTGGTATGATGGCGGTTTCCAACGGGATTCCGGTGGAGGCTGCCGTTGTGATATCCTTAACGAATGTAACCAGTGCCGGGCAGTTTTCCGGTCTGACGCTGATGCTGGCGCACGGCTCCTATGTGGAGCTGGCTCTGTCACAGTTTATCATCAATCTGCGTTATGCCTGATGTCCCTGTCACTGACACAGAAGTCGACCGGCATATGAAAACACATGAGCGCGCCTTGATAGCCTATGGCGTCACCGATGAGATTTTTGCTCTTGCCAGCAGTACGTATGAGCGTGTCGGGAAATGGTATATGGCAGGACTTATCGCCTTTCCGGTATTCTGCTGGACACTGGGTACCTTTCTGGGGGGAGCGGCGAGTACGCTGCTTCCGGAAGCAATCCGGTCTGCCCTTGGTATCGCCATTTATGGAATGTTCCTTGCCATTATCATACCTCCGGCCAGAAAGCTGCGCTCCGTGCGTATCGTATTGCTTTTATCTGTGATTCTAAGCTGTCTGTTTGCCGCTATGCAGGCAGTTGTACCTGTCAGCTCCGGGTTCGTCATCATTATCTGTACAATCGCCGCATCTGCGTTTGGGGCATGGTTCTTTCCGGTGGAGGAGGTGCAGCATGACTGAGTATCTTCCTTACATTCTGGTAATGGCAGTCGTTACCTATCTGATCCGTATGCTTCCGTTAACCTTTTTTCAGAAGGAAATCAAAAGTCCTTTTATAAAATCCTTTTTATTTTATGTACCTATGCCGTGTTGGGAGCCATGACGTTTCCAGCCATCTTTACGGCTACCGGTCACACGCTGGCAAGCTGTGCCGGCTGCTTTGTGGGGCTGGTACTGGCATATCAGGGAAAAGGCCTGCTGAGTGTTGCGGTAGCGTCCTGTATTACGGCATATCTGGCAGCCTGTATCTTCTGAAGCAGGCTGGAGGCAGTCGTGCGCCTGTGCAAAAGCCGGCGCTTTTTTTTAATGCGGACAGCTGTATTTCAACAAACGCTCCACGTAATCGTATACCATCTTTTTGCCTTTGTGATCCAGCTTCATTATATTTTTGTATATAATATGATCCAGATGATCCGGTATGTCCTTCTTTAAGCCAAGTAATACATAAATATCCAGATTCAGAATCTGGGATATGGCCACCAGATCATGTATATTCGGTGTTCTTTGGTTGTGTATGTAGCAGCTGAGCGTCTGCTGTGATATATGAAGAGCCTTTGCGAGCTGCTTTTGTGTCATATTGTTTAGTATGATGCCCTCCTTGATTGCGGCACCCAAATCCGTATCAATTTGATTTCTTTTCATGTCTTCCTCCTGTGGGCATGTACTCTCCCCGAATATGCCCGGCATTATTATATCTGAAAAAGTAACATTCATAAGAAAAAGTAATCAAATACGGAATTTTATCGGTCTAAAAATTCATGTTTTTAACATTACTTTCTTTTCTATAGGATAAAGGCCTAGATTTATGGAAGCAAACTGCATAGTACAGCATGAGGTGGAACGGATGGAACCCAAAAGAGAAGACATCATACTGGGCTTACCTGACCCTGCTGCTTGTATTGCTGATCGGTTTGTTTCTGGTATGGGTCGTAGCGATGTTTTTGGAATGAGAGATGAAAAAAGGAATGGAAAGCAGTCCATTCTACATAGCATCAGATACTGTAGCCGCCATCCAGCGGGATGCAGGCACCATTGATGTAATTCCCTGCAGCACTGCAAAGTACAAGAAGCAGACCGTCGAGATCCTGCCAGGTACCCCAGCGTCCTGCGGGAATTTCCTTTAAGACAGACAAATCATCATTCTGTCCATCTCCGCTTTGCAGCCGGTTTCCCTCATTCATGAAGCCCAGTGTGATTGCGTTGATCTGTATATCTCTGCCCGCAAACTCATGTGCCATATATTTCGTCATTGCTTCCACGGCACCCTTGCTGGTGAAATAGGCACAGTATTCGCTGGTACCATAGGGCAGGATTCCGGATGCATTGATGATTTTACCTCCATGCCCCTGCCTGATAAACTGGCGTATAACCTCCTGGGAAAGTGTAAACGCCGCAGTTACATTGATATCCAGGGCGCTTTGAAATGCCTGTCTGCTGATTTCCAGAGTATCCTCCTTTTTCAGAATGCCTGCAAAGTTCAATAGTATATCCACATGTCCATAGGCGGCAAGCACTTCCTTCATGACATCATGAATGCTGCCGGGTGTCGTAAGGGATACGGTGAGGGAATGATACGATCTTCCCAGCGCCTCCACCTCTTTTTTCAACGCGGAATCATCACCGATACTGACGCCGAATATATCTGCACCATGTCTGGCCAGTGTGCGTACACAGGCATATCCAAGACCCTGCGAGCAGCCGCTGACCAGTGCGACTCTGCCATCTAGCTCTAAATTCATAAATAAAAACCTCCTGTCATACATAGTATGCCTTGTGCGGGAATACATAAACCTGCAGGTGCAAAAAGAAAAGACTTTTTCAGAAACGGGAAAGGGTTTTCATGATATACTGAGAGTAAGAAAGGGGGAATCGTCATGAAGGTTATATTTCTTGATATCGACGGTGTACTGTACCCCTGCTTTTCCAGAAGGACAAGCTGTTTTCATGCGGAGGCTGTGCGAAGCAGATTACAAAAAGAAGGGATTTCCACGGAAGGGATAACAGACTGGGATTTGTGCAGTGTGGTCTGCGGTTTCCAGATAGCTGCGGTAGAGCGTCTGCGCAGACTTTGTGAGCAAAGCGGTGCAAAAATCGTGCTGGAAACCTCATGGAAGTGCATGCGGAATCTGGATGAAATGAAGCGGCTGTTTTCCCTGTGGAGACTGGACAGCTATATTGTTGACATGACAGATAATGAGGAAATGTTCTTCAAGGAAGGAGCTATACAGCGCTATCTGGATGCGCATCGGCAGTGGAAAACTACGTCATTCTGGATGATATCTCCATGCGGAAGGCATTTCCCGGACATGATGTGGTTACGCCGGACATCCTTGATGAAGAAAGTTATCGACAGGCGCTTCATATACTGAACCATTGGACAAAGGAGCTGGGGCATGAACATCATCTTCCTTGATATCGACGGCGTACTGATGCCGCTGGGTTCTCATGAATATCTGCGCAGTGATGCAGCTGCATTAAAGGCCTACTATGTTACACAGGATCAGCGCTTTGCACCGGTGAATGCCTATGACATCGCTGCTGTGGATCTGGACTGGTATCCAAAAGCCAGCCGTTATATACGGCAGCTTGCCGAAACCTGCCATGCATCCATTGTATTGACCTCCTCATGGCGGCTTCACCGTTCGCTGGAAACCTTGAAGCTGCTGTTTTCCCTGCATGGGCTGGACAGGTATTTGGTGGATGTAACGATGGATACCGGTAATAAAGCAGAAGAAATTCAAATGTATTTGTGGGGATATCCGGAAATTAAACGCTATGTGGTGATCGATGACCTGGATATGGAGCGCAGCTCAAAGACCATTTTGTACAGGTTCGGGACAAGTATTTCAATGAGGATAATCTGAAAGAGGCTGTCTGTATCCTGAGAAAGGGATAGGCACTCTTTTTTTATTGACATATAGTATACAGTATAGTAGTATATAGGAAAAGAGGTGATGGTGTGGTATCCTCCATTGATTTGATTCTACTGGGTATGGTGTATGATCAGCCCGCAGTGCCTATGATATCCAGAAGCATGTGGAATATCGTAATCTTTCTCACTGGGTGAAAATCAGCTCACCTTCTGTTTATAAAAAGCTGAGAGTGCTGGAGCAGAAGGGATATCTGATGACGAAGCGGCAGCGGGAGGGAAACATGCCCGAGAAAAGCATCTATCATTGACTCGTGAGGGTCGAAAATATTTCCATGAGCTGATGCATGAAATCAGTGCACAGCCATTTGAAATCCTGTTTGATTTTAATGCTGTGGTTGTCAGTCTGAACAAGGTTGATAAGGAAGAGGGGCTGGAGTGCGTTCAGCGAATAGCGCAAAGTCTGCAGGACACACGCACATATCTGAGCATGCAAAGGGATGCGAAAAAGGAAATTCCCTATGTGGGAAGGAGTATTCTTGAGCAGCAGCTGAGCGTTTGTGAAACCCTGCTTACCTGGTGCCATACTCTGTGCGAGGACCTAAAGAGCAGTGACGGCTTAGAGAAAATGAAGGAACTGCCTTAAGGCAGAGAAAGGAGTACATGATGTGTTCATCAAGATGTGGTGTGGATTGTACAACATGTGAAAGAAAGGAAGCGGTGCATTGTCTTGGCTGCAATGCCATGAAGCAGCCGTTCTGGGGGAGTCCCTGTCAGGTAAAGACCTGCTGTGAGGAAAAGCATTGCAGCATTGCGGGGAGTGTAAGGAGTTTCCTTGTGAAATGTGCGCCAACATGGGGAAGGAAATGGGCTTTGATCCTGAACCGCGCTTAGCAAATTTAAGAGCATGGGCGAATGAGAAAACAGCCGGCTGAAAGGCTTTCTTATGCAGAGACAGGATAACAGATCTAATGGGCTATGAGCTGATTTTTCATTTACCATACAAGGCCTGCCTGCACTTTATAAAGATTACGGTGCAGGAAATGTACAGGTATAAGGCTACATGTAGTCTTTCGGTTCTTTGTGTGCAGAAAGGTATATAAGAAAGGCAGGAGGATAAAAGACTTCTGCTTTTTCTTGTTGATTCTTATAGATGCAATCAGGAAGTATGCTCTTTTTCTTAACATGAGCATACGGGAAGAAAATAAGGAGATTATGATACGTGATACTGGTCTTTCTTGATATCACAGGAAGCTATATATCCCATATATCGCATACGTTTAGCCGACATGGCAATAAAAAAGCGGTGATGCTTATATAAATAAAGAAATAGGCAGGCTTTTCCCTTTAGCACTTCATATAAGCTTGACGTAACATGAAACCGTAAAAAATAATAAAAAAATTATGTTAAATTTAGGGGTTTTGCCCTTTCCATACGTATATAAGAGTGTATATGCAAAAAAGGAGGATGATACATATGCAAAAATCGAAGGAAAGGGAGTATCCGATTCCCTTTCACAATGATGTATTTTTCAAGTATATGCTGATTGGTGAGGATGCGGCTCTGCCATGCTGAGAAGCAGGATCATTGAAGAAATTT
>ENA-OQCK01001206-OQCK01001206.1-human-gut-metagenome-genome-assembly--contig:-NODE-1206-length-10159-cov-1.776914_pt1 | contig 10159 bp, 8 predicted proteins | sample MGYA00242498_ERZ504578 | MGnify/ENA primary metagenome ERZ504578 (study PRJEB26092, sample SAMD00036229) | human gut metagenome | host: Homo sapiens | study: EMG produced TPA metagenomics assembly of... | reverse complement strand
AACAAGTGATCTTGAAATTGTTGTAATTCAGTTTTTTTGCAACATCTAAGTTACAATTTTTTTTTCGTGTCACTTGTTATTTTTTATCCTTTTTTGAAGCCTGGACAAGGGTGCGAAACTACAGACAACAATATCCCCCCTAAAACGACAATATCGCATAAACACCTCATTATCATCAATATGCAAAAACACTAGTTTGTTAAAAAATATTACCTCTGCGGGTAATTTGAATCAGATGGGGTAGAAAATCGAATTAAATGCAGTAGTAGTTTCGATTTGAACCAATAGCTTTTTAAGAAAGATGACAATAAGGGAAGAGGGAAAGAAATAGCATACCAGATCTATCATCATACCACACAAAAGGATTTTGCTTAATTTTTGATTTTTTCAAATAAACCTTTTTGTTTGATAGCAGTCAAATAAATCGTTTTGTAAAATGTAAAAGACAGATTTGGAAGATGATGACAAAAAAAGATGAGCTTACTTTTAACCGGTATGCTTTTGTGTTTGGCTCCGGATATGAAAGGGAATGAAACGGACGGAAGGATTAAAGGTATTGTAATGGACGGTGAATTAGGGGGACCACTCGAATTTGTAACCGTCCAGGTTAAGGCAAAAGGTTCGGACAAAATATTGCAGGGAGCCGTTACCGGAAGCGACGGAAACTACAGTATCGGAGGATTGAAAAAAGGGGAATATGTAGTTACTTTTTCCTATATAGGCTACGCGGATATTTCTAAAAATATCACAATCAGCAACAATTCTCAAACTCTTAATCTCGGAGAACTCACCCTGGAAGAAGATGCCAACAATTGGGAGAAGTGGAGATCGTAGCCAAAAAGCCCCAAATGAGATTCGAGCTCGATAGAAAAGTTTTCGACGCAACACAAGATATCGCATCCGAAGGGGGATCGGCCAGTGATTTGCTTGCCAATATCCCATCCGTGGAAGTCGATAACGAAGGATCTGTTTCATTGCGTGGAAATTCCAGCGTAACAGTCTGGATCAACGGAAAAGCATCGGGACTGACAGCAGACAACCAGGCCGACATTCTGGAAATGATGCCGGCAGAAGATATCAAACAAGTGGAAGTCATTACCAATCCCTCTGCTAAATATAGCCCGGAGGGAACAGCCGGGATTATCAACATTATTTTAAAGGATGACCGGAAACCCGGTTACTACGGCAGCGTAAAAGCCGGAGCCGATACGGACGGAGGTTATCAGGCAAGTGGAAACATTAACTACAGCAGTAGCAAAGTGGATGCGTATGCCAATCTGAGCTATCGGAACCGGGAAATGAAAGGCGGTGGAATCACTAGTCGTGAAAATACCACCGACAACAGTTTTCTCGACCAGACCAACAGATCCAAACGACAACACAACAACTGGTTCGGACGTATCGGGGCAACCTGGCACATCACCAAAAGCGACGACCTGGCATTCAACATGACCGGCATGACCGGAGGGGGTGACAACAACGAATCGATCCATTATATTTCGACAGACAAGCAAAAGAATACGGTCTACACCAGCGACCGTACGACAGACGGAAACTCGGATATGAAAATGTATAACCTAGAATTGAATTATTTGCATAAGTTCTCGGAAAACAGCAACATAGACTTGACCGTCAGCAATAATCAGTGGAGGAACGACGGACTGAGCATTTACGAACAATCAACCCGGTATACGGACACCGGCTTAACCGACAAACAGGAATATCAAACTCAGGAAAACAACATCAGAAACAAAAACTGGGAAGTTCAAGCCGACTACACAAACAAAATATCCGATGCAAGCCGGATTGAGGCGGGTTATAAAGGGACATTCCAAAGAGAATCCAGCCCAGTGGATACCTATTCCGGAACAACTGCTACCGACATCGAACAGGATCAGGCACTTTACAACCGTTTTCTATATAACCAGGATGTGCACGCCTATACATGACTTACGGGGGCAAGTGGAACAATCTGAGCTACCAAGCCGGCCTGCGTGGGGAATATTGGCGTGTGGATACCCGCTCGCTGGACTTCGACCAGGAATTTAACGGAAAGCCGTCGGAAACTTTCGAAAAAGACTATTTCAAGTTGTTCCCAAGTGCCTTTATCTCCTATGCCTCCCTAAAACAATGAAATACAAGTGAACTATACCCGTCGCCTGCGTCGTCCTTGGGGTGGACAGTTAAATTCATTCCGCAATATTTCCGATGCTTCCAACATTTCTTTCGGTAACCCGGAACTGACACCTGAATATTCCCATTCTTTCGAATTGAATTATATCAAGACCTGGGAATCCGGCCATACCTTATCATTGTCCGGCTACTATCGCTCGACAGATGACGTGATCCAGCGCATTCGTTTCTTGAACACGGCAGACAATGTAATGTACACGACCAGCGAAAACGTAGCCCGCCAGCAAAATAGCGGTCTGGAAATCGTTGGAAAAAACAATCTATTCAGTATCCTTAGCCTGACAACGACTGTAAACCTCTACTACTCCAAATTGGACGGTTTCAGTTACCTGCCCGAAGGAGCGGAAGCGCCTGTCACCGGCGAGGAGGACGAAAGTTTCAACTGGAACGTACGCATGATTGCCAACGTCAGTCTTCCTTGGGGCATTTCCCTACAGGGTACAGGCAATTACAACTCCAAACGCTTGATGGCACAAGGATACCGCGAACCGAATTACTCCGTCGACCTTGGGTTGCGTAAGTCTTTCTTAAAAGACAAATTGACGTTAAGTATTAATGCACGTGATTTGCTGGATTCCCGCAGATTCCGCACTGTTACATCCGGAGACGGTTTCTGGCAGGATTCTGAGAACTGGCGCGGTGGCAGAAGAGTTGGTTTTACCCTGACTTATAACTTTGGGAATATGAACAAGAAGAAAGACAAAAGTAAAAGTCGAAATGAGGAACCGGACATGTACGAAATGGACTAAATAAAAAAGAAGGGATAAGTCCTCGCCGCACTTACCCCTTCTTCCACATTTCCTCTTATCTTTCAAAACAAGCGTCGAAGGCATGTGCCGACGGTTGGAAATCCACCTGTTTGACAAAAGCGCAAGACTCGCGTGCTCCATGTTCGCGATCCATACCGCTATCTTCCCACTCAACCGAGAGAGGGCCTTGGTAACCGGCATCGTTCAAAGCACGGATAATTTCTTCAAACCTGATTTTTCCGCGCCCTAAACTACGGAAATTCCAGAAACGACGGGCATCGCCAAAAGTAGAATGGCCACCGAACACGCCGATCTGTTTCGGGGTATCACTCCAATACACATCTTTCATGTGAACATGGAAATGCGGTCCGCAAATTGGTTGATGAAATCTACATAATCCACTCCCTGGTATCCCAAATGGCTCGGATCGTAGTTAAAGCCGAAAGCCGGATGATAATCGATCGCTTCAAGGGCTTTACGGGTGGAATAAGTATCGAATGCGATCTCTGTCGGATGCACTTCAAGAGCAAAGCGGACGCCTAATTTTTGATATTCGTCTAAAATCGGGATAAAACGTCGGGCAAAATCAGCATACCCTTCATTCACCATCTCATCGGTAACGGGAGGAAAGGAATAGAGCCATTGCCAGATCGAACTTCCCGTAAAACCGGCTACAGTATCGATTCCCAGCATTTTGGCAGCATGAGCTGCCTGGATCATATTTTCGGCTGCCCGCCTATGGACTCCTTCCGGATCGCCATCCCCCAGATATAATCAGGCAATACAGATTTATGCCGCTGATCAATATTATCGCATATCGCCTGACCGATCAGATGATTCGAAATACAAAAACAACTTCAAATCGTATTTATCGAGTGTCGCTTTGATATTCCGATAATATTCCGGATCTGTCCGCCGAACATCCAAATGAGAAGGTAAACCTAATTCAACACCGTCAAAACCAAATGATTTTGCTTTTTCACAAACTACTTCCAGCGGTAAGTCTCCCCACTGCATCGTACATAATGTTACAGGACGTGCCATGTTTTTCGTTCTTTTTTAAGGTTAATACATTGTGTCTGTTCGACAAATATAAAATATCTTTTTAAATTCGTCTACAAATATTTTTTATTTCTGAATATTTATCTTTCCTTTGCGACATCATAAACGACTAAAAAACTTAGCTATGAGAAAGAATGTTTTTTATATGCTTGCTTATGCACTTTGTTTGGCAGGGTGCAACGATGCTCCTTCTTTTGAAGAAGAAGTTCCCCAGACAAAAGTTTCTCCGATCATGTTCAACATCCAGATGGAAAAAGAGGTTATTTCTTTTCCCTCAACCAAGAGTATGCCGGAAAATACAATTCCGGAACCTTCCGCCCCTCAAAAGCTGAAGGCGATCCGGAATTAAACGAGTTATGTTCAACGATCGAGTATGTCGTATTTAAAGAGGAAAACGGGGTACCGGTTTTCTCCAAACATAAACAATTCGTATATGACCCTTCCGATTTGGATGCCGATTTCGGTTGCATTTACGACAGCTTGCCACAGGGCAACTATACATTCTATTTTATCGCTCATAATTCGCCAGTGGCAACTCTGTCAGAATCCGTTTTCTCTTTCGATGAGATATCCGATACGTTCTACAAAGGACTGCCTTTAGAAATCGGAGTTGCAGAAGAAATCAACGAAAGTATTGTTTTGGATCGCATCGTCAGCCGTATCGAATTTATGGCTACAGATCCCATAACAGAAGCAATCAAGCAATTCGATATGGAGATAGAGGGTAGAGCCATACAATTCGATATCACAGACGGAGGCGGGATTAAAGCGACAGAAAAAGAAACTGTCACTCATATCTTTACAAGCGAAGAGGTTGGGATTTCCAATAAGATACATTCTTTTTACACTTTTGTCCCATCCCTTGAAAAACCGATCACGGCTCGCCTTTCGGCCATCTCCCTAAACGACGAAGCCAATCCGGGAGCGACAAGTCAAAAACATCATCCCCAAAAAGAATAAAATCATCCGTTACAAAGGCCGCCTATACAGTCGTTCCGAATCCGACGATACATTTCAGATCAGCATCTACAATAACGGGAAATGGGAAGAAACAACCGATGTAGAATTACCTGATTACGAGTAGAATATTTGTTTCGTCATAGTTCATAGCATAACAGTTTTAGTTTAATGGTTAATTTTTTCGGAAAGCACGTACTTGGGAAAGCACGGGCTTTCCATAATTTCCCTAACTAATCAATCAGTTTCACCTTCTGGCTCTGTGTTTTAGCATTCCAAGAACTAAGAACCAACTTCATTGAACTTACCACCTGGCTTTCTCTCAGTTCAAAATCGATCTCGATACTTTTCGTTTCACCAGGAGCCAACCAGAAAAAATTATCATTCGCATAAAAAGAACGGGAAACACCTTCTATATTCAAATTGGTCATAAAAGATGGCAGCCTCCCTTTGTTCGCCACTGCTATATGTATCCTTCCTTTATTCCCATCCTTTTTCATCAATTTTACTTCTTTAAACTCAACAGAAGTTTTATGTTTAGCCACGGTCGGCTTTAACCAGGGACCACTGTTCAAAGTCGGCCAATCGACAGGTTCAGAGACAAACTTCTGATAATAAGCTTCATCTTCCATTAATTTGATGGTGCGAGGCCAATATTCAGCATGAGAAATCACTTTTCCATGCTCATCAGTCAAAGAAACAATTGCAAAAAAGTACTTTTCTTTATATGTTTGAGGGATCGCATATATCCCCATATCTTCTTTTAAACCGATGTACCTTCCGGAACATTAACATTTTCCGAGACTTGCCAAACTTCTCTAAAAGAATCATCCAATATTTTCACCTGTACCACTCCTTTAAAACCTGGCCGGTCCACCCCATTTAAAACATTTACAGAAATCGGGAAAGCTTCTCCAGGTGCCCACAGTAGACGTTTGATGTCTAACAAAACATGAGTCGGTTCGTATGTCCTTTTTAAAAAATAATAAGTAGCCGAAGGCTGTCCCATACCATCGACCAAATTAATTGCAGCAACTACCGGCCAAGGACGTTTATAGACCCAAGGCATCAGCTGTTGTAACTGGATAATTACTTTGAACACCTTCTGACATAACCTGATAAAATTCACCTGCACCAATCTGAGTCGCTTCTGCAATTGTTTCCAACGCCGGTTTAGCCATATTATCAATATGAGAAGCACGACTTAACATACGAGGTACACGAGAAGGATTATATTCAGCAAAATGTTCTACAAATTCAGGATGCTCCAACACAAAGTTCTTATCGTACATCCCTCCTAAATCGACCAACTCACCCGGAGAAACCACTTGTTTTATATTTGCAGGATCCGTTATACAATGTACCCCAGTCTCAGCCACATAGGGTATCAACTCAAAACCTTTATACCATGCGGGATCAAAATCCGGATAAGAATGCATGAACCAGCATCCGGAGAAGTACGCAGAAAACATCTTGTCGGATCAAAATAGCCAGATTACGCTCCAAATACCCATAGAAGCTGCATTTCCATAAGAATACGGATTAAATTCGTTTCCACCGCACCAAGCGACAAGAGTTGATTTCTCAACCGGAAATATTTTGGCAACCTGCGCTTCCCAAACTTCCTGTGGCCATTCGGGTGTATCAAATTGGCAATATTAAATCCTGCCAAACCATTATACCATATTTATTACATGCATCATAAAAGCATCACTCTCCAACAATCCGCTGCCCCAAATCCGAAACATCTGAATTCCCATATTCCGTGCCATTCTTACAGCCCAATCATACTTCTCCGCTGTCAAATCGTAAAGAGCATCAACAGGCATCCAGTTGACACCTTTCACAAAAAACTTTTTCCCGTTTACAACGAACTGCCAGTCTTGCCATCTGTCACTTGTCCGAATACCGGCACTCCGAACCTGTTCTATTGTCCGGATACCAAAATCAAACTGAATGCAGTCGGCCAACTGATCATTTACTTTTAATGTCATTTTGCCTGATAGTAATCCGAGTTACCTAAACCATTCGGATACCACAATTTAGGATTATCGATAACAAAATGCTCTTCCATCCAGCATCTCCCTTCAATCACCTCCGGCGAAAATTCTTTTGAAAATACGGTCTGACCTTTATCTATCAATCGAGTACACTGTCACCTTCTCTTTTACCCGTTTATTCTGTGGGCACTTGACGGCTTTCCATAATTTGATATCTGACAATTATTCCAAGGATGCAACTGATAGTCCAATGTATTTTTCCCAGCAAACAGTTCAACACTAAAGCCTATTGTTGCTTGATTATTTTCTATCTTTTCAGTAAAAAGGAAAGGACGTTCCAAATGGTATTTAGGAACGAATTCCAGACGAACGTTTCTCCATAAGCCCAAATTGAAAAAAGGTTCCATCGCACTTCCTCCCATCAGGAACCAACCTTTTACGATATTTCCCGGTCGATTCGGATTAAAAGACGTTTTCCCATAATTGGCAGATATGACTTCTACTATTAATTCATTATCCCCTCCATAATTTAAATTTTCACTTACATCTATGACTGGCCCCCGAATATACCTCGATGCTTACCTAGTTCTATACCATTTAACCAGACCTTCGCAAAATAGTCAATACCATCAAAATTCAGTATGCAAGAGTAACCGCTCCGTTTTGAGGAATTGTAAAATGCTTTTTATAATACCAAACTCTCTGTTCCAACTTTTCATGCTCCCTGGCATTCAATGTTATAAGGATCTCCCAATATGCCCGCTTTATAATTAGCCATTTGGACAGAAGTCGGATATGCCACCGTAAACCAGCTATTCTCCCGAAGCTTTGCTAAGTTTTTTATAGGAGATTCTTCCGAACTCAACTCCCAATCCTGTGATAAATCGATATGTTGCTCTGCCTGCCTCGGATAAATATAATATGGAGACTCCAAATCTTTTACCTGCGCTTTCATAATAGAAGCACAACACAAACAACACCATATTAAAAGATATCTATACTTAAAAATGCTCTTTCTTACCATACTTCTTTCATTTAGTTATTAGAATAGATTCCACATAAAATCAGTGATTTTGACGATTAAACGCAGTACAATCGAGCGTTTGAAAGTAATCTCCAGAGTATCGTCCACCACATGAGTAACTTTTCTCATATCGCTCCAGGGATCATATTGTTCAACATTCGAAACTTACTACCTAAAAATTCTAGTGGCAGTTTCACCGTTCTGCTACCTGGCAATACATTCCCAATCAATTCAGTATGCCAATTGCTTAAGACATCCCGACACCAAACTAAAGTATGCGTATTACCTTTCAAACAATAAAAGCGAACTTGATCATGCATAAAAAAATCAGGCTGATACTGCTCTGTTATCGGATTTACATTTTCCGTTGCATGACTAAAACGTCCGAAATGCCACCATAAATTATTCTTTTCTATATAATACTGCCAGTGCCAACTTTGACCGGGAGCTGCAGCACCTGAAAAAAAAGGGGCAAAGATCAAATCATGTAACAGAATGCCTAACGTATCCGATTCATATAACTTGGATGGCCCGGAATGATGTGCCTCAACCGCACCCACTTCGGAGAGTATAACAGGTTTATCAACAACCATATTACGCAATAAAATGACAGCCTGGCTTGCCAAAGAATCCATTGGGGCCCGACAAATATCCCAAACAGCCCTGGATCCAAATAGCGATGAACCTGGGCTATCTCATTATCCGAAATAGAAGAAAAATCCATATACCACTCCTGGTATTTTTCATTATCAAAACTTCCCAAGCTTTGCATAACCAAATGATGCGGAAAATAAGATTTAACAACAGGTAGCATCTCTCTTGTCCATTCTAGCTCCCCTGCTATTCCTTCGGAAAAACTTACAGAATTGATTTCATTCCACAATTCCCACCCCATAACTGTTGGATTGTCCGCATATCTGGAAGCAAAAAAGGCAACCCTATCTAGATATAAATCTTTCCCCTGCTGCGTTTTGAAAAAATCAGTCATATCATTCAAAGGACCTTGGTTGTCAAAAGAATATATAGGTTTATCAAAAGCCACTGATGAAGAAAACGGGGCAGAATATCCTGTTAGTTTCCTAAAATTTTCCAAACAAAATTTGATTTTGATCCCATATTTTGTCGCCAACTCCAACAGTTTGTCTATTCGCTTTGCCCTATTTTCATCAAACTCTCCAGCTTTTTTATGCTCGACCTCAAAAAATGGAGCACTCAACCAAATACGTGTGTAATTTCCTCCATTTTCCGAAAGATTGCGAAAACGCTGTTCATAAAGCTGTAAAACCTTTGTTTCATCCGTTTCAAAACGTTCCCAACAAATATTGGGGCCCACAGGTATAAAAGGGGTACCATCCGAATATTCCAAATAACAAGGATTTACCTTACTCACCCGTATAAAGTTCTGATCACGCTCTTTACCACAAGAGAAAAAAGAGTAAAGAATCATCATATATAATATATTCCGTACCATACCGACTGATTCTTAAAAGTAACCACCTTTTGCTGTAATTTCCTGAACACTGTCTCCGTTTTGTACCCAAGAGAAAATCTTCTTCTCATTTTCACGTATCTCCTCCGAGCGTAAAAGCACTTCATAAGCTATTTCCCTTGGTACAACTAAAACTCCATCGATATCTCCAAGTATTATATCACCCGGCTTAATCGTTACATCTCCGATTTTAATTGGAATCTGATAGTGAGTAATCAAACAGCGCCCCAAGCTACCATTCGATATACGATATTCGTAAAACACAGGAAAATCAGCATTCAAAATCTGATGTGTATCCCGTATTCCCCCATCTATACAAGCGGCTTTCAGTTTTTTCCCTTTAGCAGTTGCCGTCATTACACCTCCCCACAAAGTAGCTTTATCATCCCGACTTGTATCCCAGACAACAAAATGGTCTTCCTGCATCTCATCCAGCATCTGGGTTCGATATTCCATCTCACCCTTTATCTTTACGTTTGGTGCACTTTTGACAGTAAAGGCAAAACCGGCAACAGAATGATATTCGCGTAAAGGTTTAATCCTACCGGGTAAGGCTTGCTCCAAAAGGCAAAATTCACGCATCACATCGTTTACGGCCCCTGTATACAACTGCTCATATCGAAATAATAATTCTTTATCCTCTATAGGAAACTTTTTCGAAGATATTCCTTCACGATCCTGAATC
>ENA-OQCK01001205-OQCK01001205.1-human-gut-metagenome-genome-assembly--contig:-NODE-1205-length-10180-cov-2.794091_pt1 | contig 10180 bp, 14 predicted proteins | sample MGYA00242498_ERZ504578 | MGnify/ENA primary metagenome ERZ504578 (study PRJEB26092, sample SAMD00036229) | human gut metagenome | host: Homo sapiens | study: EMG produced TPA metagenomics assembly of... | reverse complement strand
GCAGAAGCAGCTGCGAGGCGGACGAGGAGAAATTACGATACCGGGGATGCATCTAAGGATAATACCAGGAATCAGGATGAGATCGGTGAAAATGAACTTCTGGTAGTCAGCTTTGGTACCAGCTACAATGACAGCAGACGTCTGACCATTGGCGCCATTGAGGACGCTATTGAGAAGGCATTTCCTGACTTTGCCGTAAGAAGAGGATTTACCAGCCAGATTATTATTGACCACGTAAAATCCCGGGATGACGTTGCCATTGACAATGTGGGCGAGGCCCTTGACCGCGCGGAAAAGAACGGCGTCAGGAATCTTGTGATTCAGCCTACCCATCTGATGAACGGGCTTGAGTATACGGATTTGGTCAATGAGGTGGCGGAGTATTCGGATGCATTTGAGAAAGTGGCAATCGGAAAGCCGCTTCTCACCACAGATGATGATTTCAGGGCAGTGATGAAGGCCATCACAGAGGCAGCTGCCCGGTATGATGACGGCGAGACAGCTATCTGCTTCATGGGGCATGGCACTGAGGCAGATTCTAACCAGGTATACGCAAAAATGCAGGACATGCTCACGGAGGCAGGCTATAGAAATTACTATGTGGGTACCGTGGAGGCGGCGCCAGGCCTGGATGACGTCCTGACAGCAGTGAAGGAAGGAAGCTACAAGAAGGTAGTACTGGAACCGCTGATGATCGTGGCAGGCGACCATGCTAACAACGACATGGCAGGAGACGAAGAGGCTCCTGGAAGATCGCCTTTGAGGACGCGGGCTATGAAGTGACATGCCTTGTTAACGGACTGGGCGAACTGGAAGCAATTAAACAGCTCTTTGTAGAACACGCTCAGGCAGCGGTTGACAGTCTGACAAAGTAAATCAGAAAGATAAATGGGCGGTCGGGGCAATTTGCTGATCGCCCTTTTGAAGGTGGGGAGATTGGAAATGAAATTCAGGAAAATGAACTTGGCTGCCCTGCTGCTTGTGGTGGGGCTGTCCGCCGGAACTCTTTCAGGCTGCGGAAAGGAGGCGCCGGCCGCCGCCGCTGCAGACATTGCCCGGGAAGCCGGTTCTCAGGCAGAGGATAAGCAGACAGAGGATAGGCAGACAGAGGATGGGCAGACAGGGGATGACCCGGCAGAGCGCGCCCGGGCAGGAGACACCGGAAGCCAGGAGACAGGCAGCCGGATGGATGTAGCGCAAGACGGAATGGTACCGGTTCTGGCAGATGCAATAAAAGATGGGGTCTATGAGATTAAGGTGGACTCCAGTTCCAGCATGTTCCAGATTACGGAGTGTGAACTTACGGTGCGGGATGGAGCCATGAGTGCAGTTATGACCATGAGCGGAACCGGGTATCTGAAACTGTATATGGGAACAGGCGCTGATGCGGAGCGGGCTCCTGATGCGGATTTTATTCCATTTGCGGAAAACGCGGATGGGAAGCATACTTCAAGGTACCGGTGGAAGCGCTGGACAAGGGGATTGACTGCAGTGCGTTCAGTAAGAAAAAGGAAAAATGGTATGACCGTGTGCTGGTATTCCGTGCCGACTCCCTTCCGGCAGAGGCGTTTGCAGACGGTAGGGTGGCTGCCGCGGAGAGCCTCAAGCTGGAGGATGGTTTCTATACAGTGGCAGTCAGGCTGGAGGGCGGTTCAGCCGGGCATCTGTGGAGACGCCGGCGGCACTCCGGATTGAGGACGGCAAGGCTTTTGCAACCATTATCTGGAGCAGTTCCAACTATGATTATATGAAGGTCGGGGGCGAGAAGTTTGACCTGGTGAACACGGAAGGGAATTCTTCCTTTGAGATTCCGGTCAGCGCCTTTGACTGGAAGATGCCGGTCATAGCGGATACCATAGCCATGAGCGAGCCTCATGAGGTGGAATATACCTGGTGTTTGATTCAACGACAATAAAAGGGCTGAATGATGAGACGAAAAAAGATAGTGACGGCGGCTGCCGCCGCAGGAATCCTGATGGCGGTGATATGCGCAGACTGTTCGCCGGGCGGGCGGGCTGAGACAGGACGGACGGCGGCGGGACAGACGGCGGCCGGGCAGACAATGGCCGGGCAGACAACGGCCGGGCAGACGGCCTCGGATGAGGATCCGGAAGCTGCCCCGGAAAGCTGGAGCAGCAAAAAGATAACCAGGAGTATGGAACTTCTCTATGCGGACCAGTTTTCAGTGGATTATTACGATGGCGGCTACCCGATGATTACCATAAAGGACAGCGGCCGCTATCTGGTGGTGCCGGAAGGGAAATCAGAGCCTCCGGTCTTCCGGGCGATGTGGCTGTCATAAAACAGCCGCTGAAGAATATTTATCTGGCGGCAACATCAGCAATGGACCTGTTCTGCAGCCTGGATGGAACGGACCGGATTACACTGTCCGGGACAGATGCTTCCGGTTGGTACATAGAGGAGGCCAGGTCAGCCCTGGAGGATGGCAGAATGCTTTATGCGGGCAAATACAACGCGCCGGATTATGAGCGGATATTGTCCATGTCCTGCGACCTGGCCATAGAATCCACCATGATTTATCATTCCCCGGAAGTAAAGGAACAGCTGGAACAGCTGGGGATACCGGTTCTGGTGGAGCGCTCCAGCTATGAGAGCCATCCCCTTGGCAGGATGGAGTGGCTGAAATTATATGCCGTGCTGCTGGGCCGGGAGGAACAGGCAGAGCGCTGTTTTGACGACCAGGTAAGGCAGCTGTTACCTGTGATGAACCAGGAGAATACCGGGAAGACAGCAGCATTTTTCTATATCAGCAGCAACGGCTATGTCAATGTGAGAAAGTCCGGGGATTATGTGGCCGAAATGATTGCCCTGGCCGGAGGAACCTATGTCCCGCAGGGACTTGCGGGAAATGAAAATGCATTGTCCACCATGAACATGCAGATGGAAAGCTTTTATGCCGCTGCCAGGGATGCGGATTACATTATTTACAACAGCACCATAGACGGGGAACTGGACAGCCTGGACCAGCTTTTGGATAAAAGCAGCCTCCTGGCTGATTTTAAGGCTGTGAAGGAGGGAAATGTGTGGTGCACGGAAAAAAGCCTGTTCCAGGAAACCATGGGGCTGGGGGATATGATTCTGGATATCCACCGGATATTGACAGAGAAGGAGCCGGAGGGATTAAGGTATATGCACCGGCTGCGCTAGGGGGCGTTTGAAAACGCATTCCCGCCCGGCAAAGATACATGGCGGTCCCATGGGCTGCCGGAAAAAGGAGTTATGCCAATGCCAAAAGGTATCTACACAAAATATAGCATTTCATTTGCCCTTTTGGCAGCCATGATGTGCGTATTATTTATCTGGAACATTAATTCCGGCAGTGTGCATCTGTCCGTGGAGGAAATCGGTGAAATCCTGCTCAGAAGAACCGGGGAGGACACCTCATACCATATTGTGTGGGATATACGCCTTCCCCGGATTCTTTCGGCTGTGATACTGGGCGGAGCCTTGTCCGTATCCGGTTTCCTACTGCAGACGTTTTTCGCAAATCCCATCGCAGGGCCATTTGTGCTGGGGATTTCATCCGGCGCAAACTGGTGGTTTCCCTTGTGATGATTGTCCTGCTGGGAAGGGGAATCTCCATCGGCTCGGCCGGGATGATTCTGGCTGCTTTTGCAGGCTCCATGATTTCCATGGGATTTGTGCTGATGATTTCCGGTAAGGTAAAGAAGATGTCCATGCTGGTTATCTGCGGTGTAATGATTAGCTATATCTGTTCCGCCATAACGGATTTTGTGGTGACATTTGCGGACGACGCCAACATTGTCAATCTTCACAACTGGTCCATGGGCAGCTTTTCAGGTACCTCATGGGAGAATGTAAGGGTCATGACAGCAGTGATTTTCCTGGCGCTGCTCCTTGTCTTTCTCATGGCAAAGCCCATTGGCGCTTACCAGATGGGAGAGGTCTATGCCCGGAACATGGGGGTGAACATCCTGCGGTTCAGGGTGGCCCTGATTCTGCTGTCCAGCATTCTTTCGGCCTGTGTGACTGCATTTGCCGGGCCCATATCCTTTGTGGGCATTGCGGTTCCACACCTGGTGAAAAGCCTGTTTAAGACGTCAAAGCCCATACTCATGATTCCGGGCTGCTTCCTGGGCGGTGCTGTGTTCTGCCTGTTCTGCGATTTGGCGGCCAGGACGGTCTTTGCGCCCACAGAACTCAGCATCAGCTCCGTGACAGCTGTTTTCGGCGCGCCCATTGTCATCTATATGATGGTGCACAACCGTAAGAACATGTAGTGAGCGGGAAGGATGGGGACCGGGCAGCGGGAAAATAGAACAGCGGGAGAGACAGAGAGGCGGATTTCATGGAAGAAAATTACATATTGACTGAAAATATGACCGTGGGATACGGCGGTATACCTCTTATAAGGCAAATCGGGATTCATGTGAGACCAGGCGAAATTGTAACCCTGATTGGTCCAAACGGGGCTGGCAAATCCACCATTCTCCGAAGCGTAATCCGGCAGCTGGGGCTGTTGGAAGGGGCTGTATATCTGGATGGCACGCCCATGCAGCAGATGGGGGAGAGGGAGATTGCAAAGCGGATGTCCATTCTGATGACAGAACGGATTCACCCTGAACTTATGACCTGTGAGGATGTGGTCAGCACCGGCCGTTACCCGTATACCGGAAGAATGGGCATACTGACCGCAGAAGACAGAAAAAAGGTCAGGGAGGCCATGGAGCTGGTTCACGCATGGACCTGGCCCGGCGGGATTTTTCGGAGATAAGCGACGGGCAGAAGCAGCGCATCCTTCTGGCGCGGGCCGTGTGCCAGGAACCCAGGGCTATTGTGCTGGACGAACCCACTTCTTTCCTGGATATCCGGCATAAGCTGGAGCTTCTGACGATTCTCAAGGACCTGGTTCATGAGAAGATGGTGGCAGTGCTTATGTCCCTTCATGAGTTGGACTTAGCGCAGAAATTATCGGATTATATTGTCTGCGTAAACGGGGAATACATTGAACGGTGCGGTACACCGGAAGAAATCTTTACATCCTCTTATATTACCAGTCTGTACGGAATTACGAAAGGCAGCTATCATGCCGAGCTGGGCTGCCTTGAGATGGAACCGGTGAGGGGAACGCCCCAGGTGTTCGTCATAGGCGGAAACGGAAGCGGAATCCCGGTGTACAGGAAGCTGCAGCGCATGGGAATTCCTTTTGCCGCAGGAATCCTCCACGAAAATGATATGGATTACCCCATTGCCGTTGCATTGGCTGCAAAGGTGATATCGGAAGCCCCCTTTGAACTGATTCGGGAGGAGACGTATGAGCGGGCAGCTGCGGTTATGGAGTCCTGCGGCCAGGTCATCTGCTGTCTGAAGGATTTCGGGACTGTAAATGAGAAGAACCGGAAACTGGCTGAGCTGGGCAGGGATAAGCCGGAACCGTGCGGGTTTTCCTGAAACAGGCTCCGGATTTCATTTACGGATGTAATGATTAGACGATATAATGATAAGGCAGGGACGGATATAAAGTTTGAAAAACCAATGGAGGAGCATCTGAAAGTATGGTATGATTCTACCAGAGCGTGTCTGGAAACTGCTTTTACGTCAGATGGCGGGAATGAATTTTCAGACACGCTCCGTAAAAAGTAAAATGTCAAAGCAGGACAGGTGAAGTTAGAATGATTACATTAAAGGAAATCGCAGCAGAGGCAGGCGTCAGTATGACCACTGTGTCGAATGTACTGCATGGAAAAGCAAAGAAGGTTTCTCCGGAAGTGGAAGAGAGAATAAAAAAGCTTTTGGTCAAATACAACTATATCCCCAGATTCGCTGAATGCCCTGACCAACAAGGACTCTAAAATCATCAGTATTCTTGTCAATACGCCGGATTTCGTGGAGCGGACCCCTTACGAACGTCCCTTTTACGGAAATATCATTGGTGAGCTTGAAAGCATGCTGAGAAAAAGAGGGTATTATATCATGCTCTTTTCTTCCAAGAACATACCCGAAATCATGAAAATGACCATGGGATGGAATGTGGATGGAATCATATCCATCTCCATGCCGGCCAAATATTATAAGCAGATTGGCAAACAGACGGGAAAGCCCATTGTATCCATTGATATGAACGAATACGACCCGGCAAAGATAGCAGGATGCTTTAATGTGACCTCCAGGGATTATGAGGGGGCAGACACATGATGGGGTATCTGCTGGACCAGGGAATTGAAAAGGTGGTGTACCTGACCAATACCAAGTCGGGAGCTGATTAGTGCAGGTATCTGGGAGCGTCGGAGGTATACAGGGAGCGCCTGGGAGAAAACGCGGCCCTGGAGATACGTATGCTGGGCAGGACCTATGACGAGAGGGCCATGGTTTACGATGAAATGCGCGGGCTGATTGGACGCAGGTCCGCACTGTTTTTTTCCACGGATTTCAATGCGGTGGAGGCCATCGGTTATCTGCAGCGCAGGCAGATTTCCATACCGGAGGATATCTCTGTGGCGGGATTTGACGATGATATATATGCAAGGCTCTGCAATCCAAGGCTTACATCCATGAGTGTGGATGTGAGCCGCAAGGCAGAGCTGGCGGTAAATATGCTCATGCGTCTTATAGATGGAGAAGAGGTGCGGGAGAGCGAGCCGAAAATTGATGCTGTCATAGCGGAGAGGGAAAGTGTTATGAAGGTGGAGGAGATGGGATGCAGCGGATAGAGATAAACGAAAATGGAATCCATATGGTATTGGAAATCATCCGCAGCCAGGAGGAAAAGCATGCCTTCCTTATGAAAAATGTAAATACAATTGGAACCAGGAGAGGGGGAGCTTAAGCGTCCGGATTCCCAGGATGCCCGCTGCCCGCCTATTTGAGCTGGAAGTGGTACAAAGTTAAGATAAAAACAGGTATTTTCAGTTAATTGGAAATACCTGTTTTTTTGTGCCTGAATATTGGATTTTTTCGTATAGTCGCAATAAAATAGAAAACAAAACAATTAGAAAATGAAATATAGGTTATATATAAAACCTACAATAAAAAAGAAATATAATTCAAATAAGACTGATTTTGTGATAAAAAAGATAATAAATAATAAAAATATGTTGACATTGCACAAGTAATAATTTGCTATAAAAGCGATGAAGCAATCGTTTATGTGCTAAGGGGAAGGAGATTATTATGGGTAGGAAGAAAAAAGAATATGTCGAGTGTGTGTTATTCACCCTGCCGGCCATTGTTCTGGTCATGATTACCATATATATTCCATTTGTGATGAGCGGGTATTACTCACTGATGGAATGGAACGGTATTTCAAAGAAACCGGTATTCATCGGCCTTAAGAATTTCACACAGATGTTCGCCGGGTCATCGGATTTTGTCAGGAGCCTTGTGTTTACCGGTAAGTATACGGTGCTTTTCATGCTCTTTACCAATGTACTGGCAATCGCAGCTGCAGTGGCGCTGGTGTAGAAGATAAAGGCTGCGAATGTTATGAGGAGCATGTTTTTCATTCCTTACATTGTGCTCAGAAATGTGCCATATTGAGGAATATGCGGACAAGCCCGACCACTACGGTTTGCTGATACATAACATGGAAAGCTATGAAAGGATAAAGAAATGGAATGGACAAGTTCTCTCTCCAGATTGTGAAAAGCCTTGTGATACCGTGCTTTGTGGCACTTTACGGACAATAAATCTTTATGTTACAGCATCTTTGGATTGCTATTCTGAGCTTAAAATTTGAAATAGCCTGCTTGTTTGTAATTAAGGACAAGCAGGCTAAAATTGTGTAGTAAACCACACCAATGAAAGCTTTAGAAATGTTTGGTTTAGTACGGTTGATTTTTCTTTTGTAATCGTGTATAATGTAGTAAAGCACACAACCGTTGAACTGTTTATGTGCGGTTTAGTACAGGAGTGAAACTATGCTTGATGAAAAAGATATTCGGTTTTGAGAGAAATTTTTTCAAGTTACAATTATATAATGACGACAGCACAGCTTGATGCCGAAAGGCTGTTTTATAGAGATATACAAAGAATGCTTGAAGCAGGTGTGATAGAAAAAGTAAAACGGGGCTACTATCATTGGGTAGAGGGTTATGGCGATTCAGAAGTAACTTTAATCAATTGCCTTTTCCCCGATGCCGTTCTTTGTATGGAAACGGCACTATTTCACTACGGTTACAGCGACCGCAGCCCTGCTGAATGGAACATTACGATTGATAAGAATGTTTCGAGGAATCGTACTAATATTGACTATCCATTTGTAAAGGCATATCGTGTCGAACCATCATTGGTCACTCTGGGAGAAACAAAAGGACAAATTGATTTTGTCGATGTTCGCATCTATGACCGTGACCGTACCATCTGTGATGTACTGCGGAATATGAATAAGATGGATAGAGAGATTTTCAATAAGGCAATACAGGGCTATGTAAAAGACCCGAAGAAAAATGTACCAAACCTTATGGAATATGCAAAAGTGTTGCGTGTGCAAAAAAAAGTAAAAGAATTGATTGGAGTGTGGTTGTGATGGCTGATATTGCAGCATCTGTTCTTGCAAAACTTAGAAATAAGGCGAAAGCATCTGGCATTAGCTATCAGCAATGCCTACAGCTTTTTGTGCAGGAAGAATTTTTGAGGAAACTTTCTAAATCGGGTTGTGAGGACAATCTCATTCTTAAAGGCGGATTGTTCATTTACACGCTCACCAATTTTGAGAGCCGAGCCACGATTGATGTGGATTTTCTTCTGCGGGCGGCATCAAATTCAATTAATGATGTAAAAGCTCTTATCACTCGTATTCTCAATACGCCTACGGGCAATGATTATATTTCTATGAAAGCGAAAGGGTTTGAGGAAATCTCGCCGCAGAGAAAGTATCATGGTATCAGCACACAGATTATCGCTCAGATAAAAAATGTCCGTGTTCCGTTTAATGTAGATATTGGGGTCGGCGATGTTATCGTTCCACGAGCCGAGGAACGCAAAATCAATACACAGCTTCCAGACTTTGAAGCTCCTGTCATTATGACCTACTCTCTCGAAAGTACGATTGCTGAAAAGTTTGATGCTATCCTGCAACGATTTGAGCTGACAGGACGGATGAAGGACTTTTACGACATTTACTATCTTGCAAGAACTTTTGACTTCGATGGTGCAAAATTGCAGACCGCAATCACTAGAACATTAGAGCGGCGTGGAACACCCTATGATAAGGATAGCTTCAAGCGGATTATAGCCCTTGCCGATGATGTGGATATGCAGAAACGGTGGAAATATTTCTTGAAGAATATCAAGGACGATACGCTTGAGTTTTCTGTCGTGATTGATGAAATACAGGCGTTTCTTGAGCCTGTGTTTGAGAATATTATTGCTGAAAAAAATACAATTAAGTTTGGGATAGCGAAAAAAACGAATGGAGATTTGGTTAAGAATGAGTGATTTACTATATAGTACCGATTATGGAAAGTACTACTTGGGAAAATGCGAAGAAGTAATTAAGGAATTAGATTTGAAAAGCAAAGTGCAATTGATACTTACTTCCCCACCTTTTCCCCTTAATAACAAAAAACAATACGGAAATCTTAATGGAGAAGAATATTTAAAATGGTTTACGGGATTAGCGGAATTATTTTCAAGTGTATTAGCCCCAAACGGTTCAATAGTAATTGAAATGGGAAATGCGTGGGAAAAAAAATCGTCCAGTACAGTCACTACTGCATTTAAATAGCCTGTTAAGCTTTGTAAATAATGAAAATGCAGGACTTAGGCTATGTCAGGAATTTGTATGCTATAATCCTGCAAGATTACCCTCCCCAGCTCAATGGGTCACAATCAATCGTATTAGAGCCATTGATAGCTTTACTCATGTATGGTGGATGTCAAATTCAGACTATCCCAAGGCAGATAATCGTCGAGTGTTACGACATATAGCAAGAGTATGAAAAAATTACTCAAATCAGGTAAGTTTAATTCTGGAAAGCGTCCGTCAGAACATGTAATTAGTGAGAAAGGGTTTCTAACAGATAATCACGGGAGCATTGGACCTATGTCAATACTTTGGACACAAAAAGTTGAAAGTTTATGCTGATTTTTCTAATTCCTCATCCTCCTTTTGCTGCGGTGTCATATAACCGATGGCACTATGAATCCTTTTTCGGTTATACCAGCCCTCTATATACTCAAAGATTGCCCTACGGGCTTC
>ENA-OQCK01001204-OQCK01001204.1-human-gut-metagenome-genome-assembly--contig:-NODE-1204-length-10188-cov-18.234867_pt1 | contig 10188 bp, 13 predicted proteins | sample MGYA00242498_ERZ504578 | MGnify/ENA primary metagenome ERZ504578 (study PRJEB26092, sample SAMD00036229) | human gut metagenome | host: Homo sapiens | study: EMG produced TPA metagenomics assembly of... | reverse complement strand
TTAAAGCACTCAAAAATATCAATCTGGAAATAGAGGCAAATAAAATTACAGCGTTTATCGGACCGAGTGGATGCGGAAAGTCCACGTTATTAAAGTCCATCAACCGCATGAATGATCTGGTGGAAGGATGCTGCATCGATGGTGATATCCTTCTGGACGGACAGAATATCTTCAAAGGAATGGATGTGAACCTGCTCCGTAAGCGGGTAGGAATGGTGTTTCAGAAACCAAACCCATTTCCAATGAGCATTTATGACAATATTGCCTATGGACCGAGAACACACGGAATCCGTTCCAAAGCAAAACTGGATGATATTGTAGAAAAGTCACTGCGAAATGCGGCAATCTGGGATGAGTGTAAAGACCGTCTCAAAAAAAGTGCGTTGGGAATGTCCGGAGGACAGCAGCAGAGACTCTGTATTGCCAGAGCACTTGCAGTAGAACCGGAAGTACTTTTGATGGATGAGCCGACATCCGCTCTGGATCCGATCTCTACATCGAAGATAGAAGACCTTGCGATGGAACTGAAAAAAGATTATACTATTGTCATGGTAACACACAACATGCAGCAGGCGGTACGTGTGTCGGATAACACAGCCTTTTTCCTTCTTGGAGAAGTGATTGAGTACAACAACACAGAAACATTGTTTTCCATTCCGTCTGATAAGAGAACGGAAGATTATATTACAGGGAGGTTTGGTTAATTTATGCGCAACAAATTTGACAGACAGCTACAGATACTGGAGGAGCAGCTTATTCATATGGGTGAGTTGTGTGAGAGTGCGATCGCGAATGCGACAAAGGCGTTGAGCGATGGAAGTATTGAGCAGGCAAAGGCAGTGATCAATGCGGATGCTGAGATCGATGAGATGGAAAAAGATATTGAAAAGCTTTGTCTGAAACTGCTCTTACAGCAGCAGCCGGTGGCAAAGGATCTGAGAAGAATCTCAGCAGCATTGAAGATGATCACAGATATGGAGCGAATCGGAGATCAGACGGCAGATATTGCGGAAATCGTAATTTCAGCCAATACAGAGGAAAGCGTAGATATCAAGGATATTGGAAGAATGGCATCTGTTGTAAGTAAGATGGTGCGCGACAGCGTCACATCGTATGTACAGAAAGATCTGGAGCTTGCGCGCAGGTAATGCTGGAAGATGATAAAGTGGATCGCCTCTTTGACAATATCCGGGAAGAGATGGTAAATTATATCGCGATCAATAAAGGGCAGCGGGGCAGCCGGATCGTGGATCTGATCATGGTGACAAAATATCTGGAGCGTATCGGAGATCATGCGACCAACATTGCAGAGTGGGTGGAATTTTCCATTACAGGAGTACACCGAAACGGAGTGAATGTATAAGTGTAAAAAGGAGAAAAGATATGATTTATTGCGTGGAAGATGATGACAATATCCGCGAACTGGTCATTTACACTCTGGAGACGACCGGTCTTAAGGCAAAGGGATTTGCAGAAGGCACGGCATTTATGGAAGCTTTGGCGTTTGATACGCCAGAGCTTATTTTACTTGATATCATGCTTCCGGGTGAGGATGGGCTGGAGCTTTTGAAAAAGCTGAAGAATTCCGCAAAGACGAAGGATATTCCGGTGATCATGGTGACTGCAAAGGGTGCAGAGTATGACAAGGTGATCGGTCTGGATTCGGGAGCGGATGATTATGTGACCAAGCCTTTCGGAATGATGGAGCTGGTATCCAGGATCAAAGCAGTCTTCGAAGATCCGGCAGAGTGCAGGAGCAGGATATGCTGTCAGTCAACGGAGTCAGTGTAGATGTGAAAAAGCATGAAGTGAAAGTGGCAGGAGAAATCGTGACACTGACACTGAAGGAGTTTGAGCTCCTGGAGAGACTGATGAGAAACCAGAATATTGTACTGACAAGAGATCAGCTTTTAGAGGATATCTGGGGATATGATTTTGATGGAGAGACAAGAACGGTAGATGTGCATGTGCGGACACTCAGACAGAAGCTGGGAGAAAAAGGCGATATTATCAAGACTGTACGGGGAGTCGGCTACAGAATAGGAGGAGGCAATGAAGGCTAAGATCCAGAGAAGTATGCTTCTTGTTCTGTTTGTGACGATCCTGATTTTTTATGGACTTTTGACACTGGTTATGTATCAGAAGAACCTGACGCTGCTAAAAGAAGAAGTGAATCAGGAGGCCAGGTATATCCGGACTGCTGTCGATATTTCGGGACCAGCGTATCTGAAAGAAATGGACGGAGTGGATATAAAAACCCGGGTCACGAGAATCAGTACGGAGGGAAAGGTGCTTTATGATTCAGGCAATGACGCAGAAACACTGGAAAATCACAGCAAACGTCCGGAGGTAAAAGAGGCGCTTGCAAGTGGAACCGGTGAGGATGTCCGCGTATCCGGAACCGTTGGAAAAGAGATGTATTATTATGCGATCCTTCTGCAGGATGGCTCTGTACTTCGCGTGGCAAAGACGATGGACAATCTGGGAGCTATGGCAAGAGATACACTTCCGGTGATCGGGGTACTGGCAGTTGTGATGATGATATTTGCATGGATTCTCGGGCGCTGGCAGACAGAACGGCTGATTCGTCCGATCAATGAACTGGATATTGAGCATCCGCTGGAAAATGTGGTCTATGAAGAATTAAGGCCGCTGTTGACTGCGATGGACAGACGGAACAAAGAAAAAGCGGCAGTGGAAGATATGAGAAAAGAGTTTTCCGCAAATGTCTCTCACGAATTGAAAACGCCGCTGACTTCGATTTCCGGCTATGCGGAGATCATGAAAAACGGACTGGTCCGTCCGGAGGATATTCCCAATTTTTCAGAGCGGATTTACAAAGAAGCAAAACGCCTGATCACATTGATCGAAGATATCATAAAATTATCCAAACTGGATGAAGGCTCCGTAGAGATTGAAAAAGAAGAAGTAGATCTTTACGAACTGAGCAGAGAGATTATCAGCAGACTGTCCATGCAGGCAAGTATGAAGCATGTTCATGTTTCTCTTTCAGGAGAGCCGGTAACCTATGTGGGAATCCGGCAGATCCTGGATGAGATGATCTACAATATTTGTGAGAATGCGATCAAATATAATGTAGAGGCGGAAGTGTCTCTGTCTGGGTAGGCAGCACACTGAATGGCCCAAAAGTTCAGGTGAATGATACCGGGATCGGGATACCGAAAGAGCATCAGGAGCGAATCTTTGAGCGGTTCTACAGAGTGGATAAAAGTCATTCCAAAGAGCGGGGCGGCACAGGCTGGGACTCTCCATCGTGAAGCATGGAGCGCTGCTTCACAATGCAAAGGTAAGTGTGGAGAGTGATACCGGAAAAGGAACACGGATGGAAATTCTGTTTGAGACATCTCAGTCAGAGTGATGTAAAAGCGTTCTGGGTGGTTCGTGAAATTCTGTTTTGTAGGCTCGTGAAAATGTGGAGTAATCCTGAAAGCCGCTTGCAAGGCAGGCCTGCGTGATCGGCATCCCATCCAGGATCAAAGTGCGGGCAAGCAAAAGCCTGCGGTAGGTGATATAATTTCCGATGGTATATCCAGTTTCCGCTTTGAAGAGGCGCATCATATAATATTTGCTCAGATAAACCCGGGAAGAGAGAAAATCTACGTCCAGAGATTCTGTCAGGTGCTGGTTGATATACTGGATCAGATCGACGATCTTCGGATTGTACAGACTGGTGTCCAGAAATTCTACCCGGTTTTTAATGGCAGCCCGGTTGAGGTGGATCATAAATTCCAAAAATAAGATCTGCCGGTACAGACTGCCGGCATATTCCGTATCAGAAAAAGAACGTTCCAGGCGGTTCGTGATCTTGAAAAGAGAGCTTTTTTCAAGAGAATGAATGCGCAGCACATTGGAATGTTCTTTTTTTGCTTTTTCAAAACAATAGGAAAGATCATAGTCATCAGTCCGGTAGGCATCAATAAAACCGGGAGAAATATAGACGATGATCCGTTCATAGGGAAGAGAAGGATCCACCTGAACCCTGTGGATATCATTCCGGTTTACGAGACAATGTCGTAAGGTTCCAAAGGATATGTCTTTCCTTCTACAAAGTATTGCACATTACCGGAAATAAAAATCGTGATTTTGTGGAATTCGTGGTAATGAAATTCAAATTCTGTGGAAATCTGATCGGTCAGATGAAAAATCTTAAAGTCACTGTTTAAGTATCCACGCTTATTGTATCCGCCCATAATAACCTCCTGAAAAATAAGATACTTTCAGTATAGAGCATTATTTGCAATATAGAAAGCATTTTCTCTATTCTATTTGAAGAAAATGCGGGATATAATAAAAACAGAGACAAATCAGGAAGCAATATCGAGGAGGCAGAAAAATGGATATCACATTAGAACGTTATCACGGGTTGGGAAACGATTATCTGGTCTATGATCCAAATAAAAATGAACTGGAGCTGAATGAAGAAAATGTGAAAATGCTCTGTAACCGGAATATGGGGCTTGGAGCAGACGGGATTCTGGAAGGACCGTTAATGGAAGAAAAGCAGATGGCAGTCCGTATCTGGAATCCGAACGGAAGCATTGCCGAAAAGAGCGGAAACGGTGTGCGGATTTTTGCCAAATATTTGAAAGATGCAGGATATGTACAGAAGAAGCATTATACAATGCTGACCGATGGCGGCGAGGTAGAAATCACTTACCTGAATGAAGAGGGAAGCAGGCTGAAGGTTTCTATGGGGAAACTGTCATTCTGGAGTGATGAAATCCCGGTGATCGGAGAGCGCAGACAGGTTATCAATGAGGATATGGTATTCGGGCGGACATTGTACCCGGCAACCTGTGTATCCATCGGAAATCCGCATTGCGTGATCCCGATGCAGGAGATTTCAGAGCCACTGGTGTGTAAGATCGGAAGGGAGTCCGAGCGCGCAAGGTATTTCCCGAATCATATCAATACAGAACTCATGAATGTCATTGATATGAACAATATCGCAATTGAAACTTATGAAAGAGGAGCCGGATACACCATGGCAAACGGAACCGGAGCATGTGCGGCAGCAGGTGTTGCGTACAAACTGGGACTGACCTCTAACAAAGTAATCGTTCATATGCCGGGTGGAGAGCTTCAAGTAGAGATCGGAGATGACTGGGAAGCCTATATGACGGGAGATGTGTTCTATGTGGCAGCAGTAAAATTGAGCAGCGAATTTGTGGAAATGCTGCGTGCAGTATAGAAGAGAGAAGCAGAGGGCGGATGCTCTCTGCTTTTTTAATACAAGAAATTCTATTGCGGCCGGAACTCAGATGTGCTACGATATCTATAACAAAAGAGGAAAGGTGATAGTATGCTGATAACAGTTGATTTTAACAGCGAAGAGGCAATCTATATGCAGCTTCGCAATCAGATTATCATGGGCATTGCGACTTCGGTGATCAGAGAAGGAGATTCCCTGCCTTCTGTACGGCAGCTGGCAGATACTGTGGGAGTCAATATGCACACAGTGAATAAAGCGTATACTGTTTTAAAGCAGGAGGGATTTATCCAGCTGGACAGAAGACACGGGGCAGTGATTGCTCTGGATGCAGATAAGCTGCAGGCTTTGGAAGAGATGCGCGGACAGCTTCAGATCGTGCTGGCAAAGGCACATTGTAAGGAGATCACCAGAGAAGAAGTGCATGAACTGGTGGATGAGATATTTGATAATTATGAATAGCAGGAGGAGTATATGCAGAATCAATATACAAGACAGGCAGAACGTGCGATAAAATATGCAGCCAGGATGGCGAGAAAACTAAAGCATCCATATATCGGAACAGAGCATCTCCTTTTAGGACTGCGTAGCGAGATCACAGGTGTGGCAGGCCAGGTGCTGGCATCCCACGGAGTGGACGAAGAGCAGCTTCTGCATCTGATGGATGAGCTAATCGTTCCGGGAGAAGAGATTTTACAGCAGGATGATCCAAAAGAAAGTCCGAGACTGGAGTATATTCTGGAAAATGCAAAGAAAGAGGCGCTGCATCTGCGCACCGGAGATGTTGGAACAGAGCATTTGCTTTTGGCGATCATGCATGATGCAGACTGCGTGGCAGCCAGGATGCTGATCACCCTGAACATCAATTTGCAGAAGATCCTGCAGGATGTATTAAATGCGGCAGGGGTAGATGCAAAAGAATATCAGGAAGAGATTCAGGAAGACGGACGTACCAGAAGAGGCGCCGTTGACCAGTACTGTACAGATCTGACTGCCGAGGCAGCAGAAGGAAAACTGGATCCGGTGATCGGCAGAGAGGATGAGATCTATCGTCTGATGCAGATTTTGAGCCGGCGCACCAAGAACAATCCTTGTCTGATCGGAGAACCGGGAGTCGGAAAGACCGCTGTGATAGAAGGACTTGCAGAACGGATCGCGGCAGAAGTTGTTCCGGAAGGGATGAAGGGAAAAAGAGTTCTGACTCTGGATCTGCCCGCGCTGATTGCAGGCTCCAAATACCGCGGAGAATTTGAAGAACGCATGAAAAGTCTGATTTCGGAAGTGAAAGCGGATGGAAACAGCATTTTATTTTTAGATGAGATTCACACCATGATCGGAGCGGGAGGCGCAGAAGGAGCCATTGATGCTTCCAGTATTTTAAAACCTTCACTTGCCAGAGGAGAGATTCAGCTGATCGGTGCAACGACCATTGCAGAGTATCGCAAATATATCGAAAAGGATGCGGCACTGGAGAGAAGATTCCAGCCGATCACGGTAGAAGAACCTTCGAAAGAGCAGTGTATGGAGATTTTACAGGGATTACAATCCCGTTATGAGTCACATCACCGGGTGACAATTTCAAAAGAGGCGCTAAAGGCAGCTGTAGAATTGTCAAAGCAATACATCACAGACAGAAATCTTCCGGACAAAGCAATTGATGTTCTGGATGAGGCTTGCTCAAAGGCCAGCCTGAAAGGATATAAAGTACCGGACAATCTGCAGCAGATGGAAGATGAGCTGAAAGAACTGGCAAAACAAAAAGAAGCGAGCATCCGCAAAGGGGATATGAAGGCAGCAGCAGATTTTCATGCAAGAGAGAAAGAGGCAGAGACAAAACTGGAAATGCTCAGAAAACGTTTCCACAAAAAACAGGCATCCGCACATCCGGAGGTAAGCGGAGATGATATTGCGGATGTCGTGTCAGTCTGGACGAAGATCCCGGTACAGAAATTAAAAGAGACAGATGCACACAGATTGCAGAAACTGGAAGAGACACTCCACAAAAGAGTAATCGGACAGGAGGAAGCAGTCAGCGCAGTCACGCGGGCAGTGAAGCGCGGACGTGTGGGATTAAAGAGCCCGAATCGTCCGATTGGTTCCTTCTTATTCCTCGGACCGACCGGTGTCGGTAAAACAGAGCTTTCCAAGGCTCTGGCAGAGGCATTGTTTGGAAGAGAAGATTCTATGATTCGGGTCGATATGTCTGAATATATGGAAAAACATTCTGTGGCAAAGATGATCGGTTCTCCTCCGGGATACGTGGGACACGATGAAGGTGGACAGCTCAGCGACAAAGTAAGAACACATCCATATTCTGTAATCTTATTCGATGAAATCGAAAAAGCCCATCCAGATGTATTTAACATCCTGTTGCAGGTGCTGGATGACGGTCTATTACAGATTCACAGGGAAGAGTTGTTGATTTCAGTAATACAGTGATCATTATGACCTCCAATGCCGGGGCGAAAGCAATCGTAGATCCGAAAAAACTCGGGTTTGCAGTAAAAGAAGATAAAGCAGACGATTACAAGAGAATGAAACAGAATGTGATGGACGAAGTGAAGATGATCTTCCGTCCGGAATTTTTGAACCGGATCGATGAGATTATCGTATTCCATGCACTGGGTGAAGAGCACTTGAAGAAGATCGTCAGTCTGATGTGCCGTGAATTTACAAAACGAGTCAAGACACAGCTGGATATCAGCCTGACCCTGAGGGATTCTGCGAAAAAACGGATTGCGGAAAAAGGCAAAGATACAAAATACGGAGCGCGTCCGCTTAGAAGAGCAATGCAGACAGAGCTGGAAGATAAGCTGGCAGAAGCAATCCTGAATGGGGAAGTGAAACCGGGCGAACAGATTGAGGCAGGAGTTTCCGGAAAAGAAATAAAATTTTACTTAAAGAATGCAAATTAAGTAGAAAAAGAATTTGATATATTATATAATACAGACAGAAGAAAAGAGCTCTTGCCGCAAGTGATGGCGGGATGCAGAAATACCTAGGAGGACAAGGAAAATGGCAATCGTAAAAGAATTATTACGCACAGAAGAAGACGGAAGACTGAGTTTTGGAGACTATACACTGGCGTCTAAAACGAAGCTGGATAATTTCGAATTTGAGGGCGACTTATATAAAGTAAAGACATTTTCAGAGATCACAAAATTAGAAAAAAACGGAATGTTTGTATACGAATCTGTTCCGGGAAGTGCGGTAGAGAACTTTAAACTCACAGATACAGAGGTCGCTTTTCAGATTTCTGCACCGGAGGATGTACAGTTTACACTGGAACTTGAGCCGGAGAGTGAATACGAAGTGCTTCTGGATGGTGTTTCAGCCGGAAAGATGACCACAAATCTGAGCGGAAAGCTGAGTGTCAGTGTTGAGATCAGCGAAGGGGAAGCTGTGGACGTCAAAGTAGAAAAATGCTGATTGCAAGAGTAGAAGACATTTTATAATCAATAAGAGCAGAGAGCTGGGGCTGTGAATGAAAACAGCGTTCAGCTCTTTTTTATGGAGGAGTATATGGCAAAAGGAAAGAAAAGTATTTTTTTCTGTCAGAATTGCGGACATGAAGAGGCAAAATGGCTGGGGCAATGTCCGGTTTGTAAAGAATGGAATACATTCGCAGAAGAAAAAGTGAGTGCCGGATTGAGCCGCGGGACAACGGCAGCTGCAAAGCAGAGTAAAACAGCAGAAGTAGTTCCGCTTTCTCAGATCAGTGCAGGGATGATACCAGGATGCTGACCGGGATGAAAGAACTGGATCGGGTGCTTGGAGGAGGTATCGTCTCCGGTTCTCTCGTTCTGGTCGGAGGGGACCCGGGGATTGGAAAATCAACCCTGTTATTGCAAGTGTGTCAGAGGCTGTCGGCATCAAGAAAAATTTTATATATTTCAGGAGAGGAGTCGCAGACTCAGATCAAATTGCGTGCAAATCGTATGGGAAGTTTTACAGATCATATGCTGTTGTTATGTGAAACAAATCTGGATACCATACGTACAGCCATTGAGAGACAAAATCCGGAGCTTGTGATCATTGATTCGATTCAAACGATGTACAATGAAGAAGTATCCTCAGCGCCGGGAAGTGTTTCGCAGGTAAGAGAATCTACATGTGCTGATGCAGCTGGCAAAGGGGATGGGGATTCCGATCTTTATTGTTGGACATGTGACAAAGGAGGGGACTGTGGCAGGTCCGAGAGTGCTGGAACATATGGTGGATACGGTACTTTATTTTGAGGGAGACAGACATGCTTCCTATCGGATTCTGCGTGCGGTAAAAAACCGTTTTGGTTCTACCAACGAGATCGGTGTGTTTGAAATGCGAAGAGAAGGACTGGTAGAAGTGGAAAACCCCTCCGAATATATGCTGAGCGGAAAGCCGGAAAATGCATCTGGTTCTGTTGTGGCATGCTCTATGGAAGGAACACGTCCGATTCTGATCGAGATTCAGGCGCTGGTCTGCCAGAGTAACTTCGGAATGCCAAGAAGAACGGCAGCAGGAACGGATTATAATCGTGTAAATCTTCTGATGGCGGTACTGGAAAAAAGAATTGGACTGCCGCTGTCAAATTATGATGCCTATGTCAACATTGCCGGAGGGATTAAAATGAATGAACCGGCGATTGATCTGGGAATCATCATGGCGCTGGTTTCCAGTTACAAGAACCGGGCGATTGATGAAAAGATGATCGTATTTGGAGAAGTTGGATTAAGCGGAGAGGTGCGTGCAGTCAGCATGCCGGAACAGCGAGTGGCAGAGGCTAAAAAACTGGGATTTGAGACCTGTATCCTTCCCAAAGTATGTCTGGATATGGTAAAAGAAATCAAAGGAATCAAACTACTGGGGGTAGGAAATATCAGTGATGCGATAAACCTTTTGTAAATAGATATAAGGATCAATCTCGAATTCAAAAACACAGGTGAATTGTCTGAATTGTCTGAATTAAATAAAAAATA
>ENA-OQCK01001203-OQCK01001203.1-human-gut-metagenome-genome-assembly--contig:-NODE-1203-length-10190-cov-7.881248_pt1 | contig 10190 bp, 10 predicted proteins | sample MGYA00242498_ERZ504578 | MGnify/ENA primary metagenome ERZ504578 (study PRJEB26092, sample SAMD00036229) | human gut metagenome | host: Homo sapiens | study: EMG produced TPA metagenomics assembly of... | reverse complement strand
TTTTTTCATCACTCCGGAAGGAGAGGAGTATTATTACGATAAGCGTCATTTGTTCCGTATGGCGGAAGAGGACAAGCATTTCTCGGCGGGCGACAAACGGCTGATCGTGCCCTATAAAGGCTTGGAATTATCTGTTTGCAGGTTTGTTATGACCTGCGTTTCCCGGTTTGGAGCCGCAACGTAAATAACGAATATGATCTTTTGATTTATGTGGCCAATTGGCCCGAGGCCCGGAAGAAGGCGTGGAAGGCATTGCTGCATGCCCGTGCCATTGAGAACATGGCTTATGTCTGTGGCGTGAACCGTGTGGGGGTAGATGGGAAAGGTTTTCTTTTCAGAGGGGATTCCATGATTTATAACGCAAAAGGAAAGAAATTGGCTGATGCCGGAAAACGGGAGGAAATCACCCGGACATGTACCTTGAAGAAGAGCGAGCTGGATGAGTTCCGGGCTAAGTTCCCGGCGTGGAAGGATGCGGATGGATTTAGTATTGACTTCTAATCATCTGATTCCTGCTGATTATGGAAAAACGTAGTCCTTGGGCTTGGATCCCGTCTCTTTATTTCGCCGAAGGTTGCCCTACGTGGTAGTCATGACGCTTTCTGTGATCATGTATAAACGTTTGGGCGTCTCGAATACGGATATCGCCTTGTTTACCAGTTGGCTTTATTTTCCTTGGGTGATCAAGCCCATCTGGAGCCCGTTCGTAGACTTGATAAAACGAAGCGTTGGTGGATTTATGGCATGCAGTTATTGATTGGTGGTGGAATGGCAGGTGTGGCGTTCGTCCTTCCCGGGGATTTCTTTCTGCGGTTTACCTTGGCTTTCTTTTGGTTGATGGCGTTTAGTTCCGCTACGCACGATATCGCCGCAGATGGGTTCTATATGCTGGGCTTGACGGAGGAGCAACAGGCGTTCTTCATCGGTATCCGAAATACGTTCTACAGGGTGGCGATGCTAACCGGACAAGGTCTGCTGGTTATGCTGGCGGGACTTTTGGAGGAGAGTACCGGGCGGATTTCCTTTGCTTGGAGCCTGGTGTTTTTCGTATTGGCCGGTACCTTTATCGCCTTGGCCTTGTGGCATAAGTATATCTTACCCCGTCCGGCGAGTGACGCGCAACGTACGAATATCACCCCTCATACCATCTTGGTGGAGTTTGGCAATACTTCGTGAGTTTTTTCAACAAGAAAGGGATTGTCCCGGCTTTGCTTTTTATGCTGACGTATCGTTTGGGGGAATCCCAATTGGTAAAGTTGGCTTCTCCTTTCCTGCTGGATGGGCGGGAAGTTGGCGGGCTGGCGCTCAGTACCGGTGAGGTCGGGTTCGCTTATGGTACGGTGGGAGTGATCTCCTTATTGCTTGGAGGGGTTTTAGGAGGCCTGGCTATATCCCGGAGTGGCTTGAAGACTTGGTTATGGCCTATGGCATTGGCTATCTCCTTGCCGAATCTGGTCTATTTGTATATGGCCTATACGATGCCGGAGAGTATTGTTGTCGTAAACGCTTGTGTCGCTGTCGAGCAATTCGGCTACGGGTTTGGCTTTACGGCTTATACGATGTATCTGATGCTTTTCGCCGAGGGGGAATATAAGACTTCGCATTATGCGATCAGTACCGGTTTCATGGCGTTAGGTATGATGCTACCGGGAATGGCATCGGGATGGATACAGGAGCAGATCGGTTACCAACATTTCTTTATCTGGGTAATGATCTGTTGCATACCTTTATTTATTGTATTACCGTTCTTGCGTTTCAAGAAAAAATAATCTTATACCGATAATCCGGGAGTGTAGGGAAGGGTCACGATGAATGTGCTACCTTCCCCTTCTTTGGATTCTAGGGTGATATATCCTCCGAAGTGCTCGATGATAATTTGGCAGATCGCCAGTCCGAGGCCTGTCCCTTGCGCAAACTCGTCCAGTTTGTTGAACCGTTCGAATACTTGGGCTTGCTTATCTGCGGGAATGCCTTTGCCCGTATCGGTCACGGAGATCTGGATCCAACGTTTATCTTGCGTATAATCGTATTTAATCAAGATGTATCCTTGCGTCGTGAATTTTGCGGCGTTGTTTATGAGGTTGGTAATCACTTGGGTTAATCGATGTAGGTCCGCTTGGATAATGGCCGGGAGGACCGGCAGTTGTATTTTAAGCGCTACGCCTTGGGGCATCAACAATTGATGGGTGCGGTAGATATGGGATAGTAATTCGTTTAAGTCACAATTCGTGAGGGTAAACGACATCTTACCGGACTTGATGCGGGATAGATCGAGAATGTCATTGATCAATTTCAATAAGAGGTCGCTGTTCTTACTGATAACTTGCATGAACTCATCCCTCTCGTTCGGGCTTATTTCCATATCGCTTGTTAGCAGTTCCGAAAATCCAACGATGGCGTTAAGCGGGGTACGTATCTCATGGCTCATATTGGCGAGGAACGCTGATTTCATTTGGTCCGCTTCCTCGGCCTTATACGGGCTTTGATAAGATCTTCCTCTACTTCCTTACTTTGTTGGATATTTAAGCAGAGCCCGTTTACTCCGACATTATTGCGGGTGGAGTCTTGTCCATTCTTCGCTTGCGCATATCTGAATTCCCACCATATATGCCCTTTGCCGTTGAAATTATATCGGCGGCGGGTGATCTTACGGGAAGGGAATCCTGTATCAAGCAGGTGCTTATGTTGGATGAAATCTTCCCGGTCTTCAGGGTGGATAGACTCTTGGAATTGCGTGGAGGTGATCGGCTTTATCGGCATATCCAACGACTTATAGAAATCATGGTCGAACTCGAATACGCCGTTGCTGTATCGGAATGCGAAAATATCACCGCTCTCTAAAGCCAACGAGAGGAATTCTTTCTCTTTCCGTAAACTTTCTTGAGCCTGTTTCTTGTGAGAGGCTTCGCGACGGTATTGTACTCTTTGATAGAAGAGCGTCCATAGGATAAATAGGGTTAGAAGAATCCCGCATAGAATAATATATGTTTGATAACGAACCACAAAGGGCATGTTCAAGAAGATGCTGTTTTGAGGCAGTTCTTTCCAATCGATCCCCCATTTATTTAAAGTCGGGTAATCGAACAGATAGTTTTTGGCGCTTTCCGTTATTTGTGGGAAGCTATTGGCCGGTGTGCCTTTGAGTATGCTGGCAGCTCGTCGTAAGGCTTCTTGGGTTTGAGTCTCTACCGGGGTCATATATCCCCCTATGAAGTCTCCGTCATATCCTACGGATTCGTTGATCGCCGAGAAGCTGGGAAATGAGCAGAACCTACCTAAGGCTATCGAGGTATAATCTCTTTTGGTAGCAAGGTAGGCCTTGTTGTAAGTACTTGTACCTAACCCCCAGATCAAGTTGGAACTGGTACGGGGTTGAATGGTTTGTATATAGAGGGAATCGAACGGTACTTTTGGGAACCGCACTAAAGAAGAGGATCTCTTTTTATCGGATGGGGATGAATACTGGGGATATTTAAGGTAATCGGGTCTAGCCTTGGAGCATAGCCCTTTTATTTGCTCATCCATATCTTTCAGGATCTTTTTGTCAAGAGCTGTACTATCAGAGACACGTACAATCACGCATTTTCCCATGATTCGCTCAATAAGTTCGACGTTTTTCCGATAGTCCGGCTTATCCCAAAATCCGGATACGTTAGGATACTTTTGAATTAAGGGTATGTTAGGGTAGTTGACTCCGGTAAAAACGATAGGTACGCTATCTAATAAAGGATGTTCGCAAGCCAATAAGGAATAGGTCGCTTGATCATCGTTTACGATTATGATATCAGGCTTCCATAAAGATAACGTATTGAGTTCCGTATATATTCTTTGTTTCTCTTCTGGCGATTGATAAGCTTCGCAATTAAGATAGAACGTGAAGATACTGGCATGAATGCCTTCCTTTTGGAATCCATTTTTAAAAGTCTCTTCTACATCTTTATAGGCTTGAAAGTCCGGCTCATAAGATTGTACTATCAAGATGCGTTTTTCCGTGGTTGAGCGTTCGCAAGAATTTGCGACCAATAAAAACAATGGAAGCAACAATAAAAAAAGATAACGATAAGAAGTGTTCGCCATGTGTATAGCTTCAATATAATAAGTGCAAATGTATAAAAAGTAATTGGATATCAAAGAGACAAATGTCTATTTTTCTTGGCTTCTGAGGTTGGTTTATAATTCGAAAACCAAGGAGATGCGGCACCCCTTATTCTTTTCGGACTTGAGCAAGATACGCCCGTTTAATTGTTTTACGATAGCTTGGCAGATCGATAATCCAAGACCTGTTCCTTGCACGAAATCATCCAGCTTCTTGAAACGCTCGAATATCGCTTCTTGGTCCTCGGGAGAGATCCCGATGCCTGTATCCTGCACATAAAGTCGGACGTCTTGTGCGTCAGCGGGATACTCGTAACCGATCTCTATAAAGCCTGCGGAAGTAAATTTTATGGCATTTTTCAGTATGTTCTCGAGCGCTTGGTAAAGTCGCTCCTTATCCGAATATAAGCAGATCGGCGTATCGGGGCATTTCTCCTTGAATTCGATACCTTCGGGGACATCGGAAAGATGTTGTTTATAAAGGGTTTTCACTAAATCCGTTAAATTGCAGGATTCTTTATGAAAGACGATACCTCCGGATTCAATCCTTGCCAAATCCAATATGTCATTGACTAACTTTAGTAATAACTCGTTATTGGTCGTGATGATATTAGCGTATTGCTCCTTCTCTTCCGCCGTCAGATCCAGTTCGGCGATTAGGCTTGAAAAGCCGATGATCGCATTTAGCGGGGTACGTATCTCATGACTCATGTTAGCCAAGAATACGGATTTCATCCGGTCGGACTCATTGGCTTTCTCCAAGGCTTCCGCTAATGATTCCTTTTCATGTAATAGGGCTTTTTGCGCTTGTCGTTTTGCCTTGGATTCTTGGGTATACATGATGATGAAGCTACCGAAGACAAAGCAGCACATCGTGCAGACTACGATTATCAAGCTCCAGAATAATCTTGGATATTGGTCCTTAAAAGGAAAGTTCAAAAGTATAGCATCCTTCGGAAGAAGCCTTTTATCGATATTCCAATATTTGACTTCATTGAAATCAAATACATAATTCTTCTTGCTCTTTGTTATCTGTGGGAATGATTCGCTAGGGGAGCCTTTTAATATTTCCGCGGCTCTATCGGTAGATTCTTCTATTTGGGTTTCCAAGGAGGTGATATAACCACCTACAAGTTTATTCGAATATCCTAGGTCCTCGTTGATCGCCGTAAAAGAGGGTTTACTGGAAAAACGGCTGGTGTTCAATACCCGGTAATCCCGTTTGGCCTGTAGATAGTAGATGTAAGGGACGTGTTTACTCATGTACCAAGAAACAGCTGATAGCTTGTCTCCTTGCACGGGCACGACGTTGACGGTCGTACTATCCGGTCGTTTTAAGCTTTGATTGACCCTGTCCAAAGTAGCGATCTCTACCGGTATATACATGATGCGATTATTATCGACCGAATGTCTACTTGAGCACATTGCTCATGTAACGTAGCCTTAATGTGCCTATCTATATACGTGCTATCGTGCAACATATAAATCGTAGACTTGCCCAACAGATGTTCTATCAAGCGGATGTTCGTGACGTAGTCGGGCTCGTCCCAGAATCCGGAAACATTCGAATATTGCGCTAATAGTGCCTTATTGGGGAAATTTACGCCGCCAAATACAATGGGGACTGTAGAGATTAGCGGATGATGGCATTGCATTAACGTGTAAGTCGCTTGATCCTCGTAGACCAAAATCAGATCGGGTTTCCAAGTAGAGATCGAATCTAGATACAGGTACATCCGTTTTTCTTCGGCGGGTGCCGCATATTGCTCGCAGTTCAAATAGAATGTTTGGATCGACGGATTAATCCCCTTTTTCTCGAGGGATTCCCGGATCAACCGATCGCAGTCTTTATAAGCTACATAATCGCTTTCATAGGAATGCACTACTAATATACGATATTTATTTCCCGACTGTTGACAAGAGGACTGTAGAATGGCTAGCAGAAAAAGTAGAACAAATATGTAATATTTCTGTATAGATCTCGCTAGCATAAGTCGAAAATTAGTACGTTGCCCTTAATCGTAATTTAAAATGAGTGTTTTTATGCGAGTGCAAACTTATTAATAATTATTGGATATCAATGGCTTTTTTATTGAATATATAGGGCTAAAATAAAACGCTATCAGATCCCGAAGGACCCGATAGCCGTTTTTCTATCTTATGTGGAGTAAAGGAGCGATTAAAACCGCTTCTTTTTATTTTACTTCCTCAAAGTCAACGTCCGTAACGTTACCGTCTTTGCTGTTGTTGCTGCTACCTGCGTTACCGCCAGCTTGTTGACCACCGAAGTTAGGATCTGCTTGCGGGCCGCCTTGAGCGCCGCCACCTTGAGCGTTGTACATTTCTTGGCTAGCTGCTTGGAATACGCTGTTCAATTCTGCCATAGCAGCATCGATACCTGCGATATCCTGAGCCTTATGAGCTTCTTTCAATTTGTTCAAGGCACCTTCAATCGGAGCTTTCTTGTCTGCCGGAAGCTTGTCGCCAAGATCTTTCAATTGTTTCTCGGTCTGGAAGATCATGCTATCCGCTTGATTCAATTTATCGATACGCTCTTTCTCTTTCTTATCGGCCTCTGCGTTTGCGGCAGCCTCTTCTTTCATACGCTTAACCTCATCATCGCTCAAACCGCTGGAAGCTCGATACGGATACTTTGTACTTTACCGGTTCCTTTATCCTTGGCGGATACGTTCAAGATACCGTTGGCGTCGATATCGAATGTAACCTCGATCTGAGGGACACCACGTTGTGCGGCAGGTATTCCATCTAGGTGGAAACGGCCGATAGACTTGTTGTCTTTAGCCAAAGAACGCTCTCCTTGCAAGATGTGGATCTCAACAGAAGGCTGGTTGTCTACAGCAGTCGTAAATGTCTCGGACTTCTTGGTCGGGATGGTCGTGTTAGACTCGATCAATTTAGTCATTACACCACCCATTGTCTCAATACCTAAAGACAGCGGAGTAACATCCAACAACAATACGTCCTTAACCTCACCTGTCAATACACCACCTTGGATCGCTGCACCTACGGCTACTACTTCATCCGGGTTAACGCCCTTAGATGGAGCTTTACCGAAGAATTTCTCAACGACAGCCTGTACGGCCGGGATACGAGTAGAACCACCTACCAAGATCACTTCGTCGATATCAGAAGTTGATAAACCTGCGTCTTTCAAGGATTGACGCACGGTTCGATACATGCTTGGATCAGACCGTCAGCCAATTGCTCGAATTTAGCACGAGTCAAAGTCTTAACCAAGTGCTTTGGAATACCGTTTACCGGCATGATATACGGCAAGTTGATCTCCGTGCTAGTCGTACTTGACAACTCGATCTTCGCTTTCTCGGCAGCTTCTTTTAAACGTTGTAAAGCCATCGGGTCTTTACGTAAGTCTACGCCTTCCTCACGTTCGAATTCTTCAGCCAACCAGTCGATGATTACGTGGTCGAAGTCATCACCACCTAGGTGAGTATCACCGTTTGTTGATTTTACCTCGAATACGCCGTCACCTAACTCAAGGATGGAGATATCGAATGTACCACCACCTAAGTCGAATACGGCGATCTTCATATCTTTGTTCGTCTTATCCAAACCATAAGCCAAAGAAGCGGCAGTCGGTTCGTTTACGATACGGCGTACGGTTAAACCTGCGATCTCACCAGCCTCTTTCGTAGCCTGACGTTGAGCGTCACTAAAGTAAGCAGGTACTGTGATAACGGCTTCTGTTACTTCCTGTCCCAAATAATCCTCAGCTGTCTTTTTCATTTTCTGCAGGATCATCGCTGAGATTTCCTGCGGAGTATACAAACGTCCTTCGATATCTACACGAGGAGTGTTGTTATCACCACGCACTACTTTATAAGGAACGCGATTGATTTCCTTTTGTACTTGGTCATAAGTTTCACCCATGAAACGTTTGATAGAGAATATAGTCTTTTCAGGATTGGTGATAGCCTGACGTTTTGCGGGATCACCTACCTTACGCTCGCCGCCTTCTACGAAAGCTACGATTGAAGGTGTTGTTCTTTTACCTTCGCTGTTCGCAATAACAACCGGTTCGTTACCTTCCAATACGGCAACACAAGAGTTGGTTGTTCCTAAGTCGATTCCAATAATCTTTCCCATGATTGTAAATATTTTAATTGTTATTATTCATCGTCCGTCATCTTCCTTGTTGAAAGGATTCACATAGTATTCAACAAATGCCGTGCCAAAGAAGTTTGGGTTTGAAAATAAATAATACGTGTCATGAATCGTGACATTTTGACGGTTTGGCAGAATACAGAAAGCCCCGGAACCGTTTTAATAGGCCCGGGGCTTCTCTTGTTATTTGTTGATTATTTCCTTTTCTTCTTTCATGTCAAGCTCATTCTTGTCGGCATCAAAGAATTTGTATTCAAGAAAGGCGAGACTTTGATTGGGAATAACTTTTAAACCATGTGTGTACTTCATTTTCCACTTCATGCTCAAGGGGAACAACCCCTTGTTCACATACGCTGCGACATACGGATGTACATGCAGGGTGAATTTCTTCACGTGATGTTTGTTTACTAAGCAATCTATTTTTTCTTCCAGGCTGTCGGTAAACAGGATGGAAGGCTTAACCGTTCCTGTTCCGAAACAGGATGGGCAGTCTTCTGACGTATCCACGTCCATTGCCGGACGTACCCGCTGACGGGTAATCTGCATCAAGCCAAACTTACTAAGAGGAAGGATGTTGTGTTTAGCCCGGTCATTTGCCATTGCCTTTGTCATGTGTTCAAATAGCTTTTGCCGGTTGCAGCCTCTGCCATATCGATAAAGTCTATGACGATGATACCTCCCATGTCTCGTAAGCGGAGCTGACGGGCGATCTCATCGGCGGCGGCTATATTTACGTCGATAGCTGTCTTCTCTTGGGCATCGCTGCCTTTGGAACGGTTCCCGCTGTTCACGTCGATAACGTGCATAGCTTCCGTGTGCTCGATAATCAAGTAAGCTCCACTCTTGTAAGTGACAGTTCGTCCGAATAGCGACTTGATTTGCTTGGTGACCGCAAAGTTGTCAAAGATAGGAAGCTCTCCCGTATATAACTGTACGATTTCTTCCCGTCCCGGTGCGATCAAGCTTACATAGTCGCGGACATTATTGTAGACCTCCTTGTCATTTACATAAATATTTTGGAAAGAGGGGTTGAATATATCCCGAAGTAAAGCTACGGTACGTGCCGTTTCTTCATAAACGATAGCCGGAGCTTTGAGTTTAGGCACCTTCACGATATTATCTTCCCATCGTTTCACCAATGTCTTTAGTTCATGATCAAGCTCTGCGACACGTTTGCCCTCCGAGGATGTCCGTACGATAACACTGAAATTCTTCGGTTTGATACTTTGGATTAACTGGCGCAAACGAGCCCGTTCCTCGCTTGATTTAATTTTGGTGGAGACAGATACTTTATCGGCGAACGGTATCAGCACGATATATCTTCCGGCAAAAGAAAGCTCGGAAGTCAATCGGGGACCTTTCGTGAGATAGGCTCTTTAGCAATTTGAACCAACACCTCTTGTCCTACTTTCAGCACGTCGCTAATACTCCCGTTCTTTTCGATCTCCGGTAGAATCTGGGTTTTCGACAGTACCGGCGCCTTTTTGGGATCGCTCAGCAATTGCTTTAAATATTTCTGTTGGGTGTTGAAGTTAGGACCTAAGTCCAAATAGTGAAGAAACGCATCCTTTTTGTAACCGACATCAATGAACGCAGCGTTTAAGCCCGGCATCAGTTTCTTAACCTTACCTAGATAGATATCACCAACGGCGAACGAGACGTTGCGGGCCTCCTTTTGGAGCTCCACAAGGCTCTTGTCCTCCAAGACGGCGATAGATACCTCTTTGGGCTGTACATCAACTACTAATTCACTAATCACTTAAGATGTGTTTTTTAAATCAGACCTTATAAAATACGCAAAGAACAAACTTAAAAGGTCACTTATTAAGTTTGTTCTTTAGAGTTCGTTAGATAGACTTATTTCTTCTTATGTCTATTCTTCTTCAGTCTCTTTTTGCGCTTGTGCGTAGACATTTTATGTCTTTTTTTCTTCTTTCCGCTTGGCATAGCTT
>ENA-OQCK01001202-OQCK01001202.1-human-gut-metagenome-genome-assembly--contig:-NODE-1202-length-10194-cov-1.986590_pt1 | contig 10194 bp, 10 predicted proteins | sample MGYA00242498_ERZ504578 | MGnify/ENA primary metagenome ERZ504578 (study PRJEB26092, sample SAMD00036229) | human gut metagenome | host: Homo sapiens | study: EMG produced TPA metagenomics assembly of... | reverse complement strand
GAAAGCATAACGGGCGGATAATCTGATTTCTGGGGCATGATAGGTCTTGAAAGCACGAAAACGTTGATGGTTTTAGTCTCTGTCTCTGTTCCTTCACTGGGTAGTAGAGTAGGATCATAGAGGGATAGTACGCGGCCCCATCGAATTGAACATCATGTAACGCAAACCAGCACTAACCGACAGTTGGTCGTTTATCTCCCATCTGTCTGCCAGATAAAGATAGGTCTCTATTGCCTGCTCTGTTTGTAATTTATCTGGTGCGACCAATGATTCCGGATGGTTGGGCAAGTTTTCTCCCGGATTCAACCGGTAGTAAGTCGTTCCACCTCCGAAATCAACTGTATGTTTTTCATTCAAGTAATAAGTGAAATCCAACTTTCCGAAAATTTGGTTTATACCGAAACGTAATCTGTAGCTTCTGCCGGGTTCTCTTCTGTTTTTGTCAGATAATCATAATGATCATATCCACCTGTAAAAGTCCCGGTCATCCGGTTCGGGAAAACATGCCTCCATTTTAAGGAACCGTTGGCATTGGTATAACTATATCGTTCGTTTGAATCGAAGTAGAAATGATCGTGACTGTAATAACCACTGGCATACAGGTTGTCTTTGTCGGAGAACTTATGATCCACTATTAGGTTTACATCGTAAAAACCAGCCTTCCCATCTTTATAACCGCTTTTTTCTGGTAACAGGTTGAGCAGCCAGTCCGAATAGGTTGTTCTGCCTCCGGCAATAAAAGATGTTTTCTTTCCGATTGGTCCCTCCAGTGTGATGCGGCTGGTCAGAAGTCCGAGACTTGCCGATCCTGTAAATTTCTTTTTATTACCTTCTCTTCCGTTAATTTCGAGGACAGATGAGATACGGCCTCCATATTTGGCAGGAATGCTACTTTTATACAGTTCGATATCTTTTACTAAGTCGGCATTGAATGCTGAAAATAGTCCGAATAAATGTGTTGGATTGTAGATTGTACCGTCGTTGAATAGGATCAGGTTCTGGTCGGTCGATCCTCCCCGTACATTGAAGCCGCTGGAGGCTTCGCCTACCGCTTTCACACCCGGCAGCATCATGACAATCCGTATCACGTCTTTTTCCCCGAATACAGTCGGCACATTTTTTATTTCTTTGAGGTTGACTCGTTCTACACCTAATGTATTGCTCCGGACATTCGCTATCCTGTCGGAAGTGATGGTCACCTCTTTCAGCGAATAGACCTGTTCTTCCAATTCAATGTCAAGCTGCCCGTTTGAGTTGAGCATCACTTGTCGTTGAGTATCTTTCAGTCCTATTCCTTTGATCTGTAGATTGTGACGTCCGGCTGGTAAAAGTAGGGTGTAAAAACCGAATGCGTCAGTTGTTGCAGCAATAGTTGGATTTTCGATATAGACGACAGCACCAACGACCGGCTCGCCGGTACGGAAGTCGGTCATGTGGCCGCTTAATTTGATTGTACCGGAACGGGGAGTTGAAGCGTCTCCGATAGTATAAACTTTGTTTTCCGAGGTTACTTTCTGTTCTTTTTGCTTATTAAGGACAGTTGCGAAATTAGATTTTTCTTCTCCTATCCTGCTACTTTTAAAAAAATTATCAGGGAGGGAGGTTATCAGTTTTTGGTCTTTCAGGACAAATAAATATTTATTGGCAAACGGGAATACTTGCAAATGACTACCTTCCAATATTTGCTGCATGGCTTCGATAGGCTGCGTATCCGTACAGCTGAGGGTGACAATCAGTGAATCGACATTCGCCGGATTGTAATAGATAATTAGTCCGCTTTGTGTGGCTATCTGGCGGAACACTTCTGCCGCCGGTTGTTTCTCGGCATGGATACTGACATTCTGTTGGGAAAACAACGGGGAATGACAGATAATCAATATGATTATAATATATCCGATTTGTGTTGTCCTCATTTGTTTAGTGTTTCATATTGTTTGACAATTGTAACAAAAGCCTGTTCTGGCCACTTTTTGAAGTTCAGCTTCTGTTCCCGGGCGTATCGGCTTAGTTCTTTCTTTTTATCAGGGAAAAGGTTGAGTAGGGCCCGTTTGTTTTTAACGGGATGACATCTATTTTCCTTGACGACATAGAATCGTTCTTTTATTCGGAAAGAGGCTTCGATGGAAAGTCCATTTACTTTTTCCTCGTAAGTGACAATGTATTTTTTGATAACTGGGTAGATACTATCGGATAGTAATACTACATATTCGTCGCCGATCAATCTTGCCATCCTCTTACTGACGGGTTGATAATGTGGTAACCGTTTAGTAGGATATAATCGATTCGGTCTTTTTCGGCAACGACAGGGTAAAGCTTTTTCGGCGATTGCAAAACGAGCTCGTCTCGGAATAAATCCAACTTCATGAGAAGCCGTGGGTAGAGGGTTTTTCCGGAACTTATTGTTCCTTCCTCGAATTCGGCATTTACCAGATACGGATGATTCGTTGTTTGTTTTTCATATCGTGAATATTCTTTTCCGTTATAAATGAGGGCATATTCTTGTGCTGCGGAAAAGTAGTCCTGCATTAATTTGCCAGGCAATCCCTTGTCTGCATCGGTTTGTTGTCCGTGTAGTATTCCGATGGATAGATATAATAGTAGAATTATAGAAGTTCCTGTTTTCATAAATAGATAATATTTTGATAAAGGATAACAGCGGCAAATATAAGAATAATATTGCATTATGTAATATTATGTGCAATAAATTAGAGAATGTAGATATATCAAAACCGAATATTGGTACATTTCATAAAGAAGAAAAGGAAGAGAATTGCTTCCCTTCCTTTTTCGTAGGAGGTTGAGAGTCGTTATTCCATTCCTGGGTTCTGGACCATTGCTGTGTTACGTTTGATTTCGTCACGACTGATCGGGGCAAAATACATCTTGTTGTCCCACTTGCGCGATTCACGATAAGACAAGTCTGTCACATAATAGGAATAATCCCATTTAGCTTCGTCGCGGACATAAGGTAGATTAGCAGTTTGTCCGGGTTTCAGACGACCGACAACCATAATACCAGTCAGCGGTTTGTTAGCTGTTTTGTCGGCGATCATCCAACGGCGGACATCGTAGTAGCGCGATTCTTCATATGCCAGTTCTGAACGGCGTTCCTGTTGCAGGAACTCGCGAAGTTCATTCTGGATAAATGATTTTCCGCGTATGGCTAATGTGTTTTTAGTGTCCGGGCGACCAATACGTCCACGTAAAGCGTCCAGATAGGTTGCCGCTTCATCCAGCCTATTCAGTTCGATGCAGGCTTCTGCTGCGATCAGATACATTTCGGCCAAACGAATATATGGATAAGGAGTAACTTGAAATATTTGTTCGCTGGCTGCTACCGTTCCATCAATTAGTTTTTTCTCTACGTAACCGGTAAATGAACCGTTCCAGTCCTCGATAGATGATTTTCGGGTGTCAACACCGTATAAACCGTTAAAAGTAACAGTTTGTTTGTTGGGTAATTCAATTTCTACTTTTCCTCCATCACTGACTTCATAGTAACCCATTTGCAGATTGCCCAAGGGAGTCGGATCGTAGGCTTTGGAGTCTGTTGGACGTTCACGTCCCCATACTGCTCCGTCATATCCGATTGTAGCATAGAAACGTGGTTCACGATTTGAGTATGGATTAACGGTAGTCGATTCACCGACTTTTGTTAATGGTGTATCATATAGAGATCCATCTTCCATCTCGAATGACATGGCCAAATCTTGTGTAGGTGTTACTCCGGCCCAGTTATGATAGCCATTCGGGCCGTGGCATAAGCCGACACGGTTTCTTACATTCTTGTCTCCACCGTTTTTGTTAATGAACTGTTTGGTAAAGATCATCTCCTTGTTATTGCTAATGATGATATTATGGAATTTTTCAGCAATCTCATTGACGGTATTGGCATTACAATCGATTAGTGAGTATGTGCCGCTTTCAATAACCTCTTTGGCTGTGGCTAAAGCTTGTTCATAAAGCGCGCTCCGATCTCCTTTATATTGGTTACATTCCAATGTATTGATGGTGCGGTCTGCAAAAAGCGGACTGGCAAGATGTAATAGTATACGGGCTTTGAGTGCTTTTGCTGCACCGCTGGTAGCACGTCCTAACTCACTGTCTTTGACCGTTTCAGGTAGTAGCTGATCGCTGCGTCGATATCTTTCAGGATGAAATCCAAACAATCGCCAACATTACTGCGTGGAATACTGATGTTGCAGCGCTTGCCATGTCATAGATCTGATTTACAAGAGGAACACCTCCAAAGCCTCTTACTAACTCTGTATAGAGATATGCCCGTAAAAAATGAGCTTCTCCTTTCATGACGTCCAGATTGTAACCTGGAGATTCGGGAACCTTGTCGATATTAGAAAGAACTAGGTTAGCTCTGTAAATCCCAAGGTAGCGGTCTTTCCATCTGAACGGGCAATTTTCATTGTCGAACCATTGCAGGTCACTGCCTGAAACGGCAATTTCATTGATCGCCTTTACGCCGTAGTTGTGGGTGAAATAAGCATCGTCTGTTAATCCGGACGTATTAGCTTCTTCTGCACCGTGCATGACATAGGCATAAATATCATTTACGACAGCTTGTGTCAAACCTGCATCCGACCAACGTCTGTTTCGTTATATTGGTCGTTTGGAGTCAGGTCCATAAAATCAGAGCAAGAAGACATTGACAGTGTAACACCTACTGCTGCCGATATACATATATTTTTTATCGTTGTTTTCATAAGATTTTAAATATTAGAATGTTGCTTGAACTCCAAAATTGATAATCCTTCTTTGTGGATATGCTTCCAAATTGACGTCTCTTGCTTCGGGGTCGGCGACTTTTACATGATCCAATGTGAAAAGATTTGTTGCATCACCATAAATACGAAGTTTGGAAATACCCGCTTTTTTTAATGCATCGACAGAGAACGTATAACCCAGTTCCACGTTCTTCAGACGCAGATAGTCACCTTTGCGCAAGAAATAAGTATTCTTATTGGAAATCCAGTATTGATCTTCGCGTTCATAAGTACGTGGTCCGTTTGCCGTCGGGTTATCAGGAGTCCAACGTTGGTCGTAATATTCTTTCAGGAAATTACCGATCGTACCGGACCAGGTTTGAATATATACCTGACCTCCTGTTGCTCCCTGGAACAGGGCCATCAAATCCCAATTTTTCCAATTTAACCCTAATGTCAAACCTGCGACGAAACGAGGTTCTTCGTTTTTGTCTGAACGGATGCGGTCATCTGCATCGATTTTGCCGTCGTTGTTGATATCTTTAAAACGTATGTCGCCAGGTTGTGCACCTTCAGTGTGGGTAGCATCGATTTCCGCCTGGTTGTGGAAGATACCGTCAGCAACATAGTACAGGCTTGTGCTCACTGGCAATCCTGTTGAAACCTGCCATGCGGGAGCTCCCGGAGTTTCATCCAGAATAAAATTTTATTACGGGCATAGGTCGCATTTAATGATACATTATATTGCACATCACCGATATTGTCATTCCAACCTACCAACATGTCAAAACCACGGTTTTTCATTTCACCGATATTTTCTCGTGGTAATGTGATACCTGTGATTTCCGACAGAGATGCGTTACGGGAAATCAACATGTTTGTACGTTTATGATAAAATGCATCAGTTTCGACACTTAACCGGTTTTGTAAAAATTTGAAGTCAAGGCCGACATTGTAAGTTGTACCGACTTCCCATGTGATGTTAGGGTTCGGAGTGCGTACGGCGTACAGACGTTTACTTTCTTCACCGCCGAATACAACTCCATGTTCTGTAAATCCGTATGTATTCAGGTATTGGATGGAACGGTCGTATTCATTGTCCGAATTTAATAAAGCGTCGTTACCTGTCTGTGAAATGGATGCACGTAGTTTAAAGTAGTCGATAAAACGGACATTTTCTTTCCACCAGTTTCTTCAGAAACGCGCCATGCGACAGATGCACCCGGGAAGAATCCGTAGCGTTTGTTTTGGGGAATCTGTAAGAACCGTCAGCACGCCATACAAATTCAAACAAATAGCGCTCCAAGTAATTGTAGGATACACGTCCAAAATAGTTCAAGCGAGCTTCTTCCCATGAATAACCAGTGTTTTCATACCGACGTCGCTACCCAGATTTAATTCCGGTTTAGTATCGGATATGAAACCTTGGCGGAATGCACTTGTAAAATCATAATCTTTTTTCTGGCTTCAATACCGAACGTAACTCCTAAATTGTGCTGGCCGAATGTACGGTTGTAATCGATCAGTCCGTTTACCATCCAGGATGTAGCATCACTGTGCTCACGTGATAACTGCGCATTGTCCACATAACGTTTGGCAGCAGTCAGGCCGGAGCTGTTTTTATTAACGCCGTCCCAAGAATATAACAGGATTGGTTTTTCGAATTTTTTCCTGTTATAGAAATGCTTGTCATAAGAACCGTTTCCTCTTATGGTTAAACCTTCAATCCAAGGAATTTTAATATTGACTGATAAGTTATTTTGGATATAGTAATTTTTCTGGTTGTCGAAACCTGCTATATCTGTGGAGGTTACTGCGGGATTATCGCCACGTTCCAAGTCCGGACCCGGCTCGCCTGTTGGCCAATATGCATTTTGAGTTGGTTTCCCACGACGGATACCGGAAAAAATACTACTTGCCGATTTCATCGGGTATTTCGTATTCTCTAGACGGGCGATGCTACCCAACTGGAAACTTACATATTTACTTGTGTTGATATCTAAGTTCATACGCAAGCTATATTGATCATATCGGTTTGCCGAGTTTTTATAAATACCATCCTCGCCGTTAGCTGCGAAGTTGACATAGTATTTCATCTTTTCAGATCCTCCCTGTACACCTACGTCGGCACGATACATTGGAGACGCATTCTTGATTGTTGTGTCAAACCAGTCTGTATCCGGATGTCCCCAAGGATCGGAACCGTCTTGGAATAAACGTAAGTCTTCGTCTGTCCATGTTCCCGGATTGATTTCGTTGACCATTGTGGCATATTCGAATGCATTGGCCATTTTAGGAAGCGTGTCGGCTGTGAAAAACCGCCGCTGGCATTGAATGTTACAGTGGCTTTTCCTTCTTTACCGCGTTTGGTCGTAATAAGGATTACACCGTTTGCGGCACGTGCACCGTAAATTGCGGCAGATGCGTCTTTTAATACGGAAATAGATTCGATTTCGGTCGGGTTCAAACGGTTAAAACCACCGTCGCGATCCGGAATACCGTCGATTACAACGAGGGGATCGTTGCTTCCCAATGAGTTTGTACCGCGTACTCGTATTGTAGTTCCACCGCCACCCGGTTCATCTGATTTTTGGAAACCGATGACCCCCGGCATACGGCCTACCATACCGTTTGACAAGTTGGTTGTCGGCGAAGCTTTCAGTTCTTCACCAGATACACTGGCAACAGAACCGGTCACAGTCACTTTCTTTTGTGTGCCGTAACCGACTACTACTACTTCTTCCAGTTTTTGAGCGTCTTCTTTTAAAGTTACATTGATCGTTGATTGGTTACCAACTGGAACTTCTTGAGCTTGATAGCCGATGTAAGAGAAAACAATAGTTGACTTGGAGGGTACCTCCAATGTATAATTACCGTCGATGTCGGTAATTATACCGATTGTAGTTCCTTTTACTGCGACGTTAACACCGATTAGGGGTTCACCAGTTACATCCACTACGGTACCTTTTATGGTTTTTTGCTGTGCAATGCCGTAGCTGTAAACATGACGCAAAGTAGAAAACAACCGAGCGTCCTGAATAAATGGTTTAAAGAATATCTTTCCATGTTTTAGAGATATTAAATGAATATAAGGTTAAAAACATTAATGGATAATGGTTTATCCGTTTGGGAATGGATGTTGAGCTATGTTTTCATAGGCAATAGTAGTTTAATTAGACGTATGTTTGTAAAGAATAATTGCATTGAAGAATTTTTACCTGGTCGCATATAATTTAACTTTTAGGTTAACATTGAGTTTTTTACGGAAATATTTCTATAATGAAATGCAAGCCCTGTTAACAATTACGAACTTATTTCGGGACAAAAGTGGGTAAAAAGGAGATTAAATCAAAATGAATGTATAAAAATGTTTTGTCTTGTGATTGTTTATTGCGTTGTGTAATTATTCTGTGTTTTTTAGAACTGATAAAATTAACATATTGAGATATTTGTTGATTTATATATGATTATTTCTTTACATTAATTGCAATAATGTTTTTGTCTGTCTATCTTGAATCAAGACGAAAAAGGACAGTAGATTACCTACTGTCCTTATAAAGAGTGAAAATCTAAATCAAATTAGTCACTATATCCCGGATTTTGAATCAGATTTTTGTTACTGTTCATTTCATCTCGCATTATAGGCAGGTAGTAGCATTTGTCGACAAACTGGCGGGCTTCTTCTGCTAAATCGATAACCTGATATTTCATATCCCATTTAGTCGGATCTGCATTATATTTGGTTTGTGCTCCGATTCCAGGTTTTAACCATGCTGTTACACGGATACCCTTCAAGCTATTTAGACCTGGTGCATCCGGCGCAATCATCCAACGGCGCAAATCCCAATAACGGATTTCTTCGTAGCAAAATTCCAAACGGCGTTCGTTCTGATAGATTTTACGAAGTTCTGCTTGGTCGTTTGTCGTTACAGCCGGAAGATTGACATTGGCACGATATTCATTCAAATACTTTTTCGCTTCATCCAGTTCGCCCAATTCTATGCAAGCTTCGATATAGCAAAAATAAATTTCAGACAAACGAATGAATGGGAAGATTGCGTTGATCTTGTTGCGATGATCGCCATCGGCAGGGTTGATGTATTTTTTCAAATAATAACCGGTGTAAGTTGCGTTCCAACTTTCGCCGCCTCCTGCACGTGTGTCCATGCCTGAATAAAATTTAGACTCGTCTGTTACGGAAGGTCTAATTGATAATAGCCTGTTTGAATTTTACCAGTGGGTCGATCGTTGCATAGTCGGATGGGCGTTGTATCCATTGCATACCATCATACATGATAGTGGCATAAAAACGAGGTTCACGACCGCTATAAGGAGCTGCTGCATGTTGTGCGTTACTCCAGTCGAATTTGCTGCCGTCTTCCATAGCAAAGCATCTACTAAATCTTGTACAGGAGTGTTTCCTCCCCAAGCATGGTAACCGGAAGGTCCATTGAATACTGGCATTTTTGTACCGCTTTCGTCTTTGGTATCAATAAAATATCGGGAGAAAATGTGGTCGGCACTTTCTGTCGGGAAAAAGTTCCAAATAGCTTCTGCTTTTTCTTCAGTGGAGAGTCCTGGTCCGCCGTAGGTCGGTATTGCATGCCCCATCGGATTATCCAGTAGCTCTTTGGCAGCAGCTTGGCAGCTCTCCAGCGATCGGCTTTTGTTCCTTCAGTATAGAAAATAAGTTCCGGATGGTCGTATGAACCTAACAAAGACGACTTGGCAGAGGCTGTCGCTTGATCATGCAGGTCGCTGGCGGCATCAGTTAAAACACGTACTTTTAAAGCCTTTACTGCAGCTAATGTGGCCCGTCCTTTTTGTGTGTTGGCAAATGTCCGGTCTTTCAAGCATTCTGCAGCGTTTTCTATGTCGCTCAGTATTTGTTTGATACAATCGGTGTAAGAAGAACGAGATAGCAAGAATGACTCTTGCGGGTCTGTCAGTTGTGTTACTCTTAACTGAAGGGGAACGCCTCCGAATGCTCTTGTTAACCGATGAGTAAAATAGGCCCGAAGGAAATAGGCCTCGCCTTTTAGTTGCTGTTTGGATTCGTCAGCAAAAGTAGCATCGTCTACATTTTCAATGAAGTCGTTACAAGAACGGATGTTCAAGTACAAACGTTGCCACTGATGTCCGCTCTGAGTCTTAGAGAACCATCCTAAATTTACATCTGTTACGGCTCCGGCATTTGTCTCGCGGAATTCACGCCCGTGTGTAAATAAAGCTTCATCACAAGCAGAAGCTTGTAACTCTTCTGTGAAACCAGCATCTTGGAAGGCAAAATATATGTCATACATATTACGCTTCGGCCAAATTCTTTTCTTTCCAGATATCCTCTGCCATGATCTCTGTTTGGGATTTCGTATTCAGGAAATCGTGCTACAGGATGCTGTTATTAGAGCAGCAGACAGTAAACATAATATATTCGCTTTTTTCATTTTATTCTAATTTAGAAGTTACTGTGAAACCG
>ENA-OQCK01001200-OQCK01001200.1-human-gut-metagenome-genome-assembly--contig:-NODE-1200-length-10210-cov-1.795398_pt1 | contig 10210 bp, 13 predicted proteins | sample MGYA00242498_ERZ504578 | MGnify/ENA primary metagenome ERZ504578 (study PRJEB26092, sample SAMD00036229) | human gut metagenome | host: Homo sapiens | study: EMG produced TPA metagenomics assembly of... | reverse complement strand
GGTCTCGGACCGCGTTCGGGTCTCGGCGGACGTTCCTCATAACCTTCCGGTTTCGGCAGCAACACTTTGTGAGATAATTTGAATTTACCCGTCTTAGCGTCGATGTCTACCAACTTGACGCTGATAGTATCACCTTCTTTCAAACCTGCCTGTTCAACTGTTTCCAGACGTTTCCAGTCGATTTCGGAAATGTGGAGCAAACCGTCTTTGCCCGGCATGAATTCAACGAATGCACCGTAAGGCATGATAGAAGAAATCTTTCCTTCGTAGATTTCGCCGATTTCGGGAACAGCAACGATAGCTTTGATGGAGCGGATAGCCGCATCGATTGTCGCTTTGTTTGTTCCGGAGATTTCGATTTTACCCACTCCGTCTTCTTCTTCAATAGTAATAATGGCACCCGTCTTTTCCTGAATACCCTGGATGATCTTACCGCCCGGACCGATTACCGCACCGATAAATTCTTTACCGATCGTCATCGTTTCGATTCTCGGAGCGTGAGGCTTCAGATCCGAACGAACTTCCGGCTGGGCTTCCATGATCTTGCCCAGGATGTGCATACGGCCTTCTTTTGCCTGTGCCAATGCGTTTTCAAGAATTTCGTATGACAGACCGTCTACCTTGATATCCATCTGGGTGGCAGTGATACCGTCTTTTGTTCCGGTCACCTTGAAGTCCATGTCGCCTAAGTGGTCTTCATCTCCTAAGATATCGGACAGGATAGCGTAGTTCTGACCTTTGTTTTCGGAGATCAGACCCATTGCGATACCGGATACCGGCTTCTTCATCGGAACACCCGCGTCTCTCAATGCCAGCGTGCCGGCACATACGGTTGCCATTGAAGAAGAACCGTTAGACTCTAAGATATCGGAGATCACGCGTACCACGTAAGGATAGTCTGTCGGGATCATCCGTTTCAATGCGCGGTGAGCCAGGTTCCCGTGACCGATTTCACGACGTCCTACACCGCGGGAAGCTTTTGCTTCGCCTGTAGAGAACGGAGGGAAGTTATAATGTAATAGGAAACGTTCTTTTCCGTGGTTCAGTACATCGTCGATCATCTTTTCATCGGCTTTTGTACCTAAGGTGACAGTCGAAAGCGACTGTGTTTCACCACGTGTGAAGATTGCAGAACCGTGAGGACCGGGCAGACAATCTGTTTCGATCCAGATCGGACGGATTTCAGTAGTCTTACGGCCATCCAGACGCTTTCCTTCGTCCAAGATAGCGCGGCGCATTGCTTCTTTTTCTACATCGTGGTAGTAGCGGCCGATCATTTCAACCTTCTCGTCTGTCAATTCTTCTTCAGAGAATTGAGCTTTATACTCTTCGACAACAGCTTCGAATGCTTCGGCACGCTGATGCTTGTCAGTGCCGGATGTTGCAACGGCATAAGCCTTTGCGTAGCATTTTTCGTGTACATCTTTACGCAGTTCGTCGTCATTAACTTCGTGGCAGTATTCGCGTTTAACCAGTTTGCCGCAAGCTTCGGACAGTTCAAGCTGTGTCTGGCACTGTATTTTGATCGCTTCATGTGCGACTTTGATCGCTTCCAGCATTTCCGATTCCTGAACTTCGTCCATTTCGCCTTCCACCATCATGATGTTGTCAAGCGTAGCACCCACCATAATATCAATATCTGCTTTTTCCAATTCAGAGAACGTGGGGTTGACTACATACTTGCCATCGATGCGTGCGACACGGCATTCGGAGATTGGCCCGTTGAAAGGAATATCCGATACGGCCAATGCGGCGGAAGCCGCCAATCCGGCCAGTGCGTCCGGCATATCTTCACCGTCTGCGGAGAATAATATGACGTTTACATATACTTCAGCATGGTAATTATCCGGGAAAAGAGGGCGGAGAGCGCGGTCAACCAAACGGGAAGTCAGAATTTCGTAGTCGGAAGCTTTACCTTCTCTTTTTGTAAAACCTCCCGGAAAACGGCCAAATGCCGAGAATTTTTCTTTGTACTCTACTTGTAACGGCATGAAGTCAACACCCGGGTTTGCATCTTTAGCGGCGCAAACAGTAGCCAGCAACACAGTGTTGCCCATACGCACGGTAACTGCACCGTCCGCCTGTTTTGCCAATTTCCCGGTTTCGATGGTGATGGTTCTTCCATCAGCCAATTCGATCGTCTTGTTAATTGGATTAAGCATAATCTTTTTCTTATTTTTCTATCTGTAAATTGGTGCAAATGTAATGAAAGTTTGTCTGTAAACGTGTGAAAATGAAAATAAAAAACATGAGAAAAGCTCTTTTTTATAAAAATAGCGGGAAGATTTAGCGAATAATAGTGCCACAATTGTAAATTAATGTATATTTGCAGCGGATTAAAACAAGAAGTAAAGATATGATGAAACAAATATCCACACGACTGTTGACTGTTTTAGGACTGTGCATGTTCTTATTTTCAGCTTGTAACAACTCCTCGGATTTCACGGTGAAGGGAGTCGTGGCGGGAGCTGACGGTCAGCTTATGTATTTAGAAAATGTCGGAATCTCGAATGTGGTGACACTCGATTCCATCAAGTTGGCTCCCGGCGGGAAGTTCAAGTTTACGGAGAAGCGTCCTGAGTATCCGGACTTTTATCGTCTGCGTCTGAATAACCAGTTGATCAATTTCGCAGTCGATTCGACCGAAACCATTTCCTTCGTTGCTGATGCCGGTACTTTTCGCGACTTCCTATTCTGTGGAAGGTTCTGAAAATTCAAAGGCGATAAAGGCGATCACTTTGGCACAACTGGATGCAAACCAGGCTATCAGCCGCTTGCGGAAGGAGTATGAAGATAAGATGATCTCAGATACGACCTATCGTACGAAGGTTTTGGCTGCTGCCGACGCCTATAAAGAAGTCGCCCGGAAATATATTTATTCGGCACCGATGTCCACGGCAGCCTATTTTGCTTTGTTCCAGCAGATCGATGGCTTGTTATTCTTTGATTTGTATGATCGGAAGGATGTCAAGGCATACGGAGCTGTTGCAACCAGCTACGATCACGCTTATCCGGAAAGCCCGCGTTCGAAACATCTCTACAATCTGACACTGCAATCCATGAAGGTCTTGCGTGCTCAACGTCCTGTCGACTATAGCAATGTGGAGACAAAGGAAATTTCATTCCTTGATATCGAATTGCCGGATGTCCGGGGCGAAGTGGTAAAACTCTCTACGGTTGCTCCCGGAAAGGTCGTTTTGATCAACTTTACGGCTTATCAGACGGAATGGTCGCCGGCTTTGAATATGGCATTGGGTGAATTGTATACAAAATACATGATCAGGGACTTGAGATTTATCAGGTGTCGTTGGATAGCGATTTTCATTTCTGGAGAAACGGAGCGTCCAATTTACCGTGGGTGACTGTCCGCGACCCGCAGTCTGTTTATTCGCAGGTGGCAGGTTTGTACAATGTAAAACAATTGCCCGCCCTTTTCATCCTCGACCGTAAAGGAAACCTGGTTAAGCGTGTCGAAGACGTGAAGAAATTGGAAACAGACGTAAAAGCAGTACTTTGATTTATGATTTATGAATTATAATTTATACGTTGATGAAATCATAAATCATAATTCATAAATCATAACATGTTGTAAAACACTTCGAAAGGATTTGCGTTCTTAAAAAGATCGTTTATCTTTGCAAAGTCTAAAATACAGAGAAAGAGGAGTTCCGGCCAAGCTGTTGGTCGGGATTCTTTTTTTATTGTGCAGTAATCAATAATAACATTTTAAATAAATAGGAGGATTTAGTATGGCAGTGAGCTATATGACGAAAGATGGTTATGATAAGATTTTAGCTGAAATCAATTATCTGGAAACCGTGAAACGTCCGGAAATATCTGCCCAGATTGCAGAGGCCCGTGACAAAGGCGATTTGTCTGAGAATGCTGAATATGACGCAGCAAAGGAAGCACAGTATAATGGAAGCAAAGCTTGCCCAGTTGAAGGGCTTGATCTCTACGCCCGCCTGATAGACGAATCCCGTGTCCAAACAGACGAAGTCAGATCCTGAACAAAGTGAAGATCAAGAACACAAAGAACAATGCAGTCATGACGTATACTTTGGTCTCTGACTCGGAAGCAAACCTGAAAGAAGGTAAGATTGCAGTCAGCACTCCGATTGCGCAGGGGCTGATGGGGAAAAAGGTAGGCGACATTGTGGAAATTAAAGTCCCATCCGGTATGATGAGTTTTGAAATTATGGATATATCGATTTAATAATATAACATTATGGCATCTATATTCAGTCGAATTGTGGCGGGTGAGATCCCTTGCCATAAAGTAGCGGAAGACGAAGAGTTCTTCGCTTTTCTGGACATCAATCCGGTTGCGGCCGGCCATACGCTGGTGATTCCGAAAAAAGAGATCGATTATATTTCGACATAGAAGATCCTATGCTCGGACGTATGATGGCATTTGCCAAACGGGTGGCTCGTGCACAGGAAGCTGTTATTCCTTGTAAGCGGGTCGGTTTGGCTGTGATGGGACTGGAAGTTCCTCATGCGCATATTCATTTAATTCCGATTCAGAAGGAGTCGGATATGTATTTTGGCGGAAAGAAAATGGAGGTTACTCAGGACGTGCTCGCAGACACTGCTGCACAGATAAGAAATGCCTTTAAATAAATGAGGTAAAGTCTTTTTGGTATAAAAACTTTATGTATATTTGTGACCGCTTCTTCCTCTGTATGATAATATTGAGAGGAAGGAAGCGGTTTTTTATAAAGATTCATTAGTGGTTTTTACTCATAAATTTGTTAACCTTAGAAGAAAGGCCCTCCTTGTGAAAGGACGGCCTTCTTTTTTAAACACACAATCATTGTAATATGCAATTTAATTGGGGATTTTCTTAATCGACTTTGGTTATGGAACCGCTCCCGACATTGCCGTCCCCGAAAACCTTGTTTGTATGGCAGGAGCATAAAAGCCCTGCATGAGTGTGAATACCAGTATGAATGAATATGATCTTTTCATGATTCTATAGACTATATGTTGAAGAAATTGCTCCAGGGAAATGTGCTCCATCCGTTTATTCCGGTCTGATAGACATAGAAGAAACATAATATTACGGATATAAACCATAAGATCAGCAACGTCCATTTTGCAGTGTCAGGCAATGGCTTTGCTTTGAACAGTTGCATGCAGATTGCATATACGAGGGCAAAGATCGGAATGCCGATTAACAAAATGAAATCGATGCATCCCATGATGGTCAGCGAAATAGGCGCTCCTGATATCAGGTCGGCCCCGAACGGTGACAATTGATATAGGAAACCTGTACCTCCGACAATAAGAGCAAAGGTGACGACAACCAAAATGAAAGCGGCAAGCAGTAATGGCGGTAGCAGGATAATCCCGATCAGTATGGCCAGGAATTTGAGGATGAAACCTACCACGCCGACAAACAAATCTGCCAGTTTTTGCAGAAAGCTTCTCGGCTTGTCGGAACTCATATAATCATTTACATTATTGCTGACCTTTTCGAAACCATCTGTAACCGTTTTGCCTATGTTTTCGAGGGTGACACTTTGCCCGCGCATCATCAGCTTGTCGGCTGCGGTCCGTGCCAACGGCATTACCAGCCATAATATAAGGTATAGGATAATGATCGGTGCATAGGGAATGAAAAGCAGGATGATCATGCAAGGCGCACAGCCGTCACGTCCCATCCCGTATAAGCGGCGATACCACCGGCTACACCTCCCAATACCCGGTTATCTGGATCGCGCATCAGCTTTTTCGGCCCTCTGGGGATCTCCTCTTCCTGGAAAGCTTGTGCCTTGGCTTCTTCCTTGTATTCTTTTTCTTCTTCACCTTCGAACAATTCTTCCGGCTTGCCCATGCGTTTGATTACCTCTTCGACATGTTCGATCGTGATCACTTCATGCCCCAATCGAACCCGCTCATTGAACAGTTCGGAGATACGCATTTCAAAATCGTTCATAATCTCTTCCGAACCTTCTTCCTTGCGGAAGTGGATGCGGAGGTTTGCCAGATATTTATCGAGCAGTTGGTATGCATCTTCGTCAATGTGGAAAACCGTTCCTCCCAAATTAACTGTCAGTGTCTTCTTCATTGTTTTCTGATTTTAATTGTTTCTGATGTGGTTGATTGTATCGTTCAGCTCCTGCCAGGATGTTTCCAGTTCACCGAGGAATTCTTCTCCTTTCGGGGTGAGTTGGTAATACTTGCGAGGCGGTCCTTGAGTAGACTCTATCCACTGGTAACTTAATAGTTCACTATTCTTTAATCTTGTCAACAGAGGATATAGGGTACCTTCCACAACAATCAATTTAGCTTCCTGTAACTTCTGGATAATGTCAGAGGTATACGCCGGCTCTTTTTTGAGAAGCAATAGAATGCAATATTCCAATGTTCCCTTTCTCATTTGTGATTTTACGTTCTCTGCATTCATTTTTATTTTGTTTTACGCTACAAATATATGTATTGCCTATGTACTATGCAATACATACTACTATGTTTATCCTAATTTAACATTAATATTGCACAAATCCGACGTTTTTTGTGTAAAAAAGAGGCTAATCTCATGACAAATAGAATAGAAAACAGTACTTTTGCAGGAGCAATTCAAAACAAAGAATTATGATTACTACCATTATGCCGAGTTGGTTCATCGACAGGCAGAAAAATATGGTTCCCGCACTGCATTGAAATATCGTGATAATGCAACAGGGAAATGGTTAAAAATATCTTGGAAGGAATTCTCTGAAAAAGTTATGCTTACGGCTAAGGCAATGGCCGAATTCGGGATAGGAGTACAGGAGAATATCGGGGTTTATTCACAGAATATGCCGCAATGCTTTTATACGGATTTCGGGGCATATGCGAATCGTGTGGTCTCTATTCCGATGTACGCGACGAATTCTCCGGGCAGATCGAGTATATAATCAATGATGCTCATATACATACATTGTTTGTTGGTGAGCAGTTGCAGTATAATAATGCATTCAAGGTGCAGAAAGAATCCCAATACCTGAAGCGCCTGGTTGTGTTTGATCAGGCTGTCAAGTTGAACCCGGAAGACAAGACCTCGATTTATTTTGACGATTTCCTGCGGCTGGGCGATAATGCGCATGCCGAGACAACGGTGAAGATCCGTATGAACGAAGCAGTGCCGGAAGACTTGGCCACCATAATATATACTTCCGGGACGACCGGCGAGTCCAAAGGGGTCATGCTCCATCATTCCAATTATCTGGAAGCTATGCGTATCCATGATATCCGCCTTCCGATGGTAACGGATAAGGATCTTTCCATGTGTTTCCTGCCGCTGACTCATATTTTTGAAAAAGCGTGGTCTTACTATTGTCTGCATAAGGGAGTGACGATTGCGATCAACCAAGATCCTAAAATGATTCAGAAGACATTGCCGGAGGTGCATCCTACGTTGATGTGCAACGTTCCCCGTTTTTGGGAGAAGGTATATGCCGGCGTGCATGAAAAGATCAACTCGTCGTCTCCCACCATGAAGAGAATCTTTTTGGATGCTATCGAGACCGGGCGCAAGTATAACCTGGAATATAAAAATAAGGCATCTCGGCTCCTTGTGGGTTGAAGCTGAAGTTCGAAATGTATAATAAGACCGTTTTCAATTTGTTGAAACGGGTGTTAGGGATCGAACGCGGCCGTTTTTTCCCGGTGGCCGGTGCACCGCTTTCGGATACAGTCAATGAATTTTTGCAGTCTGTCAATATTCCGATTGTGTATGGCTACGGTTTGAGCGAGACGACGGCAACCGTCTGTTTCTATCCTGAAATCGGATTCCAGTTCGGCTCGATCGGCGATGTCATGCCGGATGTACAGGTGCGAATCGATCCGGAGAATAGCGAAATCCTGGTAAAAGGCAAGACTGTGATGTCCGGCTACTATAATAAACCGGCTGAAAATGAAAAGGCGTTTACGGAAGACGGCTATTTCCGTACGGGAGATGCCGGAAGGATGGAAGGAAACACGTTGTTCTTTACCGAACGTATCAAGGATTTGTATAAAACATCGAATGGTAAATATATCGCCCCACAGGCAATTGAAATGGTTATGAGCGGTGATCAGTATATCGAACAGATTGCCGTTATTGGCGACCAGCGTAAGTTTGTCAGTGCGTTGATTGTTCCTGCTTATTCGTTATTGGAAAAGTATGCCGAAGAAAAGGGGCTGGCTGTCGGTAGCCGGGAAGAGCTTGTTCGAAATAAGGAAGTCCTTCGCCTGATCGAGACACATATCGAGGAAAATCAGAAGAATCTGGCTTCTTATGAGAAGATCAAGCGTTTCACCTTGTTGTCCGAACCCTTTACGATGGGGTCTGAACTGACGGATACGCTCAAGCTCCGCCGTTCAGTTATTTTGAAGAAATACGCAGATTCGATCGAGAAGATGTACGAAGAAGCTTCAAACCCTTCCTGATCGTCCTTGATAAACGCACCGATGACAAAAGCCCGACGGAAATAAACTCCCCGTCGGGCTTTTGTCATTTCGGTAGAAAAAAGAGGTGTCTTATGTACAAATAGAAATGTTAAAAAATATTACCCTTGCTACTAATTCTGAATATATGGGGTAATAATCCGATTTATATGGGGTAGTAGTGACATTTTGATAGTCAGGAAAATTGAGTATCTTTGCCGGACAAATTTAAAAACAAGAATTTTTATGATCACATCAGACCAACTACACAATGTGTTGGAGCGCGAGCAAGCGCTGAGGGGGTATCTTTGACATAGATGGTAAAACCATCCAGTTAGAAGAGGAAGAGTTACGCACTCATGATCCGGTTTCTGGGAAGATGCCAAACGGGCGGAAGTCCAGATGAAGAAAGTAAAAGAACTGAAAAAGTGGATCGAACTTACAACGAGGTTCATGCTGCAGCGGAAGAATTGCAGTTGGCTTATGATTATGTAAAAGAAGGGATTGTCAGCGAAGAAGAAGTTGACGAGGCTTATGGCAATGCCATCCAGTTGGTGGAAAGCTGGAGTTTCGCAATATGTTGCGCCAGGAAGCCGACCAGATGAGTTGTGTGCTGAAGATCAACTCCGGTGCCGGCGGTACGGAAAGCCAGGACTGGGCTTCCATGCTGCTCCGTATGTATACGCGCTGGGCGGAGGCGAACGGATATAAGATTTCCGTAGCCAACTACCAGGAAGGGGATGAGGCTGGTATCAAAACAGCGACTCTCAACATCGAAGGCGACTATGCTTACGGATATTTGAAGGGCGAAAACGGCGTGCATCGTCTGGTACGTGTGTCTCCTTATAACGCGCAAGGTAAGCGAATGACTTCATTTGCTTCTGTCTTTGTCACCCCGCTGGTCGACGATACGATCGAGGTGAAGATCGATCAGGCGGCTATCTCTTGGGATACTTTCCGTTCGGGAGGTGCCGGTGGGCAGAACGTGAACAAGGTGGAGTCCGGAGTGCGTCTGCGCTATCAGTTTAAAGATCCTTACACGGGCGAAGAAGAAGAAATCCTGATCGAGAATACGGAAACCCGCGACCAGCCTAAGAACCGGGAGAATGCGATGCGCCAATTGCGTTCAATCTTGTACGACAAGGAATTGCAACATCGTATGGAAGAACAAGCAAAGGTGGAAGCGGGAAAGAAAAAGATCGAATGGGGTTCCCAGATCCGTAGCTACGTGTTCGACGACCGTCGTGTGAAAGACCATCGTACCAACTACCAGACCTCCGATGTCAATGGTGTGATGGATGGCAAGATAGATGATTTCATCAAGGCTTACCTGATGGAATTCGGGGCAGAAGAAACTGCAGAAAAGTAAGTATTCATGGGACGCAGATGGTGCAGAAGACACTGGCTGCGCCCCGCTTTCTTCTCTTGCTTGAAGAGTCTTCCCCATGCTTCCTCTTTCTTTCAAAGAGTGATTATATCCTTACTTTAGACGAAGATCCGGATGCTGATTATAATGGAATAAAAAGGATAAATGCATTACAATGGATGATGGCTTAAAAAGAGAAGTTTTTCTGTGAACATTTGCATATCTCGATAATAAATCGTAATATTGCACCCGATTTCAGAGCAGTACTCTGAGCAGGTCCTATAGCTCAGTTGGTTAGAGCACCTGACTCATAATCAGGGAGTCCTTGGTTCAAGCCCAAGTGGGACCACTTTTATAAACCTCCAATTATCTAACACATAGATGGTTGGAGGTTTTATTTTGTCTGAATTGTTTGCTAAATTAATTTCG
>ENA-OQCK01001198-OQCK01001198.1-human-gut-metagenome-genome-assembly--contig:-NODE-1198-length-10228-cov-3.420948_pt1 | contig 10228 bp, 15 predicted proteins | sample MGYA00242498_ERZ504578 | MGnify/ENA primary metagenome ERZ504578 (study PRJEB26092, sample SAMD00036229) | human gut metagenome | host: Homo sapiens | study: EMG produced TPA metagenomics assembly of... | reverse complement strand
TGGTACAACTGCGGTACAAAAATACTCCAATAAGACTAAACGCCAATAGCCGAATTTTCCGTTTGTTAAAACATATTAGCTGTAAATCAAGGTTTTACAACACCCGATTTTGCAGCCGTTTGTCTCCGTTTTGACCTCTGAAACTTCCATGTGGAAACTCTTGCCGCTGCCACTCGGTCCGATGCAGAAGAAGTTGGCATTATCCGTCATCTTCACCTTGCCCTCTTTCCCCGTGATGTCAATACATACCGGAAGTCCCCAACGGTCAGTATAATAGGTAGTCAGCGGAGTGTCTTCCGAGCCCTTGAGGTGTTCCTTGAAGAAGAAGCACAGAGCGGCATCGGAGAGCGTCAAAAAGAGGTCGTAGTCCGGATTGAAGGCATAGCCGTTTCCGGGGAAGCTGTCGGTAAACAATTCCAACTGGTTGTAGGCGGTACGGGACGGCATGATGCCACACTCATACAGCTTGGTTTCCAGATAGGAAGTGACCGGAGTGACCTTGTCTGCCGGGCAGCTTACCAGGATGTTGAAGTTGCAATAGACCAGCTGCGTGCTGTCCACCGCCAGGCGGTCCAGCACTTCCTCGATGTCCTCCTTGGCAATCTTGTTGCTCGGGTCGGGCATGGAGCCGTGACGTTTGGCTTTGGCTTGCAACTTGCGAAGCAGTTTCCGTTGGTTCGGTATCTGTACCACCTGGTTGAACACCACACAATCGGCATGAGGCACACTCGTCAGAAAAGAAAACAAGTCCGTAGCGATGCCGTAGCCGTTGATGTTCATCTGTGTGTAGGGCTTCACCTGCGAAGGCAGGTTAATCTCGTCTATATCCACCAGCGGATAGGAACGGACTACCCGGTCACCGATTTTCAGATACTCGTCCGATGCCTTGAAGTTGGTCATGGAGAACGGGCCATGCCGGAACTGGAAGGCCATGAAGCGGTGGCAGTACTCGTTGACCTCTTCCTTGGTCAGTTTCCAGTGCTTGATGTTCTTCTCCTTGAGGATGTCGCTCACTTTGGAAACCTTGGAATGGAAGTCCAGCCACTTCTTCGGGTCGTACTGCACAAACTGGCTACGCTGAGCTTCCTGCGTGAGGATAAGTAGGTACGTATCTCCGTAAATTCTCTTCCCTCAAAGTAGCGGAAATAGCTTTTGGTCAGGAACTCCGCATCCTCCGGCACCTCATGGTGGTAGGACTGCTTGCAGAGCACGTCCTGTTTCTGCAGGGCATAGCCCTCGCCAAGGGTCTGCACCACGTTGGAGAGCACATCCTGAAAAAGCATGTACTGCTCCGCATCGGTACAGAGCTGCTGCACGGGATTGGTTATCTCGAAAATAACCGACGGTTCCCCCTTGGCTGAAAAAAGGACGACATTGCCGTCCGTTTCCTCCAGCTGCGCATAAAGGCCGTCAAATATTCTTTTCTTGGTACGTGCCATAATCATTCATTTTATTTTACGAGTTGCGTCTCAGATTCTTGTAAACATAGATACCCTTTGCCCGCCGTTTGTTGTGGAGACCGCCACGCTGCTTGATGTAAATGGTGACCAATCCGACCACTGCCATCACCAGCATGGCGATGAACCCGGCAAGCTTTCCCAAAGCGATGGAGAAACCGATAAAACCCACGAACGACACACCGATAGCCGCTACTGCCAAAGTCAGAAAACGACCGCGAATGCCCATGAACTCCAGCGGTTTCTGCAAGCCTTTGAAAACGGGATAACCTTCCTGATTCATCGTCATAATTCCGGATAGTATGTTGACAAATTGGATTACTTAAAGAAGAGCGGAAGAGCCTCAGAAAGAGCGATAAATGCAATACATCCTCCAATGGTTAGCATGATAGTTTTCTTGACATCCTGGTCGCCGTTCTGCATTTTAAAATAAACGTTAAAAGCTCCTACTAGAACTATAACGGCCGCAATCGCTTTCATCAAATTTGACACCGGAGTCTGGTAGGAACTCACTTCCTGCGTGGCTTTGGTAAAACCTGCGGCTCCCTTGCTGCCTGCCATCGCTTCACCGACCGATACCGTAAGGGCAAAGATGAACATGAGGCATTTCTGCATCACACTGCAGGCCATGAGGCGGTTGACTGCTTTTTCAGAAGAACGCTGGATAGAGCGGAAGATGCTTTCGTTTCCGCATACGGGTTGATTGAGTTGTTTCATTGTATATTTCTTTGATAATGGATTTCATCGCCAAAGGAACAGAGGTCGCCAAAGAAACGGTGGACTTTCGTCCGGTTGGTTTCGGATGCTTTACCCGGCATATCGCATGCTTTCGCAGTGATAGATAATGATGCCTAGGTCACATTCACCGGTTTCGGCCAGCTGGTCAATGGCTTTGAAGATGTCATCCACCAGGATGCCGTCTGTCAGGATGGGTTCCCGATAGCTCGGTGAGAAGTTAGATCCGGTAGAAGTTCCAGCTTCCGATGGGGCTGCTTCGGCATCCGCATTGAAAGTGTCTTCAATTTCATCTTCATCAGCAGCTTCGGAAGAAGATATTTCTTCTTTATTATCCGGCTCAGTAAATTGAGTCTGTGATGTTGTTTCGGAAGAAGGTGCTTCAACTGAAGAAGGTGCATTCGTTTGCTCTTTAGATTCAACATCATTGGTTGTTTTTTCAGTGCTGCCAGAATCATCTCCTTTCTCAGAAGAACTACCGTCCGATTGATTTTGGGATGATTCATCCTGCTGTTTATCCGTATTGGAATCATTTTCATTTCCGGCTTCTTCCTGCTTCTTTTCCTCTTCCTTCTTCTTATCGTCCCGGGTCACTTGCTGGGGATGAAAGGAACGGGCTTCATCCGTGATGTCTATTTCCTCTTCGGATTGATTCTCCTGCGCTGCCGCCTCGGCTGCTTTCAGATGCTGGATGTTCATGAATATCAGAAAGCCGTAGTAGCCTATCAAGACCACAAAGAGGATTAAGATTACTTGTCCGTAGGTCATAACTGTAGTCATAGGAGGTTTGACAATACAATGGCTTCTTCTGACGGATAAGGCAGAAAGCGGAAGCCTAGTTTGGCTCCTCTCAACTCTGATTCCTGAATCCGGTGAAGGTCATCCGTATAATAAAGGATGCCGTATTCCTCTCCAGCAATGTAGCCTTTGGACTTGAGCCATGAACGGAGTCTTACCCTTGCCCGGTTGGACACAACTTGATGCGGGTGATGGGACTCAGCCCAAAAATAACTCTGCGTCTTTCCCTCCGCATGATATCAGAATGGATTCGTGAAAGCACCTTAAAATCTTCCAATACAGTACGCTTCAATCCCATTCTAACAGCAATGCGCCGCATATTCCCGTGAAATTCCCAATTCCTTGCCTATCTCAGCATAAGATCGGTGAGCGAAATGATTGCGTACATAATCTGCATGCTTCATCCAACGGCTTTTGACCGCTTTCTTCAGCCCCAAGCTGCGGGCCTTTTCTTTTACAGCACGTTCGCACATGCCCAATACCTCTGCGGTTCTCGGGGTCGTTTCTATGGGATAGAGCTGGATAAGAACCGCAATCTTCTGCTCTGTCCAATTAGTCCTTTTCTTTCTCATAATCTTTCTGATTGAAATTTGTAAACAATGATTTCTTTTCTCTGCGAAACGGCACAAGCTGTAGAAGGTAAATATCAAAGAATGTACGGACAATGGCATTGACCATATCCGAACGGCTGCGGTTATGGATGTTGCAGTCATCCAGCGAATCTGCCAGATCCCGGTCCAGCCTGCATACCAGTCGTTCGCTTTTGACATTACTTTCATCGGAGATTTCCAAATTTTTCAGGAATCCTCTCCAATAATCTTCCAACTCCTTTGAGGGGGGAAAATGGATAGGTTCTCCGTCAGTTTCCGTTTTCTTCTCACTTGTATCATTCGTCCGATCCTGAAGGCCGGATGATTTTTCCAACATTTCGGGCAACTCGTGCGTCAGGATAATGTCAGAATCATTGATGCCTTGTGTCAAGTCACCAATTTCCGGAATGTCATTTTTCATGCGCTATGTTATTTGATGGTTACTGATAAATTAAATCTCGTCATTCATATTCCGTTTCTTCCTTATCGGTTGTATCAGCAGACAGGCCTCCAGCTTCGCGTTCTTCTTCATTTCCATCTTCATCCATGGCAATATGTGTAACACCTTCTTCCCGATTTTTTTTCTTGCCTATTTTCGGATTAAGGTTATCCGTCAGTTGTATTCCGGTAAGCCTTACCTCCCTCACAGGAGTTACCTTGCCGAAAATGCTGAAATAGATCTTGTCGAAAACATTACCAACATAACGAATCTGCATATCCAGTGCAGCCACTGTACTGAACCGCTCCATATCAGCCCGCCTCGGTATTTTCCCGGTTACATAACCGTAATTAGAAAAAGTTTCCCGTGTGTTGTCCCAAAGTATCAGTCAGAGCGCTTTCCTACCCGGTTGTCATTGAGGTTGGGAATGACGAAGAGCTGTGCATTCATACGGTCTCCAACTACCTGACGAAGTCTGTCAAGAAAAAGCAGAAAACTGGCTGTGGAAGGAACGGTCACCAGATCATAGTGGAAAGGAACAACGATGATATCTGAATTGACAAACATGGGGACCAGCCTTCCGCTTTCAAACTTCCCGGTGAATCCATAAGCACCACATCAATCTCCGGATCATTATGCAACTTTTCAATCAGGGAGGTCATGGCCGTCTTGTCATCCGGTTCATAGGTCCATACTTCGTAAGGTACCTGTTCCTCTCCATATTTTTTAAGGTCCGCCTTACGGCACTTCATAATCGAGTGCTGGAAATCACAGTCGATAACTACCAAACGGACACCTTTCGTCACCAAGTAATTGGCAAAGGTCACACAAAGAGTAGTCTTTCCGACTCCTCCTTTCTGGTTGGCAAAGGTTACTATGACAGGGGGCTGTATCATGTCGTTTTTCGCTTGAATTAAATTTGCAAGCAAAAGTATGGCGGGATACATTGAAAACCTAAATGCACAACATCAATATGCTTGAGATTGCAGAAACATGGGTAAATAAGTCTGATAAACCTGAGTTTTTCAGTCTATATGCGAATAGGTTGCAATAGGCAGTCCCATGAAAAGTGAATGTAGACTTTATCAGGTTGCCAACTCGAATTACTGAATTGGGCAACTTGTTTCAGTGAGTTGGGCGACTCAGCAAACTGAGTTGGGTTGCCATTGGGAAAAAGAAAGTGAAAGTGAAAAACACTGATTTTGCTGTTGAAATGGTTGTATTCAAATGAAAATGCGTATCTTTGTAATTGGATTGAGGAAACTCTTTCCAAAACATTTTAGATTTAAAGAAGCGTTATGCTTATCTTGTAGTTTGAAAACCTGGTAACTTTCAAAACGAGATACAAGGATAGCATAGTGGTTCTCACGCCATAGCGTGGGCTGCTATTGTTACATCTGTATCTCAGGTTTTCTCAGGACCTTCAAACTAGAACGTGGCATTGCAGTTCCACGCTTGAACCGAAATGTAGTTTGTATCAATCTGATATATAGCTATTATATATTGTTCTTCAGTAGATTTGATACCGCTAAGTTCCCACAAAATTACGATATTCAAAAATAATCGTTCCTAATATCTTAGGGTAAACATAGAGTTTATCATCCCCCCTAAAGAGCAGATGTCATAAACTTGCGGGGCTAAAATTGATATTTTAGTCACTTTTTTGTGCTTTACACGCAATATATGACTTATAACATCAAATATATTCATAGATAATTTGTACCTTTGCAGTCACATTGGATAGACATACGAATATGGAACGTAAATTACTGAACCGAATCAAAGTCGTTCTCGCAGAGAAAAATAAAAGCAATAAATGGCTCTCGGAACAATTAGATAAAGATCCTGCCATAATCTCCAAATGGGTTACCAATACGACACAGCCCAACGTGGAGACTTTAATTCAAATATCCAAAGTTTTGGGTGTGACCGTGGATGACTTATTGAGGACAGAATAATAAGTTTATGGGAGCAGTCAAATTATATAAATATCTTGATTTTACTGGTGGATTGATGATGCTACATTATAGTAATCTTCAATTTACCAATGCTACGCAGTTGAACGACCCGTTTGATTGCCATCCATCGTTAATTGATTTCTCCAATGTTCCGAAAGAAGCGTGTGGAGGATGGACACCGGAAATAATCGAAGAATTAAGAAGAGATCCATTTCGTAGAACCAGAGAAGAGGTGTGGATATGTAGCCTTTCCAAAATATATGATTCAATCTTGATGTGGAGCTATTATAGCAAACATAAAGGTATCTGTATTGGTTTGGATATGGAGAAAGCCCAAAAGTATCTTTCGAGAATATATGGAAAAATCATGATTGGTTGTTCTGTGGTGGAAGTACAATATAAGGATATTGTAGAGAAGCCTGATTATTTCAGGGATGCAAAAGATTTTTTCCATTATCAGTTGTCCACAAAGGCAAAGGCTTGGGAACATGAACAAGAGGTAAGACTGTTTATTTTAGACCCTTGGCCGACATATATGAGTTTATTGCCGGGGCAAAATGATGATAAGGGACCTATTGATTGGAAAGAGGTTCGGGCTTTTCCTGAAATCGGAGGAGAATGTTTTGAGTCTGTCTATTTGGGAATCAATATGAGTACAGATGAGAAATCAAAAATAATAAGCGTTGCACGAAAACTTAATCCTGATATTAAGATTTACCAAATGGGAATTGATGCAAATGCCTTTAAGTTGAATACTGAATTGATAAAATAGTAAAATGGCTAAGAAACAGAATAAACTTGTAAAGGAAGAAACCCTTGAAACGATACTTTTCAACTGTCGTAACAGTCTGCGTGGGCGTGCAGCTATGACAGATAAACGTGACTTGCTGTTGACCCTTGTATTCCTGAAATTCATAGGAGAACGGTTTAAACAGCAAAAGGAGAAAATCAGGCATGAAATAGTGGAAGTGCAAGGCATTAATGATACGGATTTCATTGAACTGCAACTTTCACGTCCTAATCAGTATATGCAGGACGGAGTGTTTTTCCTGACAGATGAAACATTTTGGGACAAGCTGATTCTCACATCGCCTACCGGCATGGCCATCGCTTTCGATACGGCTATAAAGACTCTGGATGACAATGAACCTAAATTGAAAAATGCCCTTCCGCAGCAAATTTTCACGAAAACAGCCCTTGAACCGGGAGTTTTGAAAAGCGTAGTGGATGAAATAAATAAGATTGACCCACAGAAATTTAATGATCATGACCTCATAGGTCGTGTATATGAGTATTTCTTACAAGCGTTCTCAATCAATGCCGACAAAGAGGAAGGAGAATTTTATACGCCACATTCTATCGTAGAGCTTATCGCCTCACTTATTGAACCTTTTGATGGAACGGTCTATGACCCTTGCTGTGGTTCCGGAGGCATGTTTGTTCAGGCTGCGAAGTTCATAGAGGCTCATGGTGGAAACACGAAAGCCGTCAATGTGTATGGGCAGGAATCCGAACCGGCAACATATCGCCTTGCAAAAATGAATCTGGCTATCCGAGGTATCTCTTACCATTGGGCGATAGAGCCGTGTCCACTTCTCTGATGACCAGCATAAGGAACTCAAATTGATTACATCATGGCTAACCCACCGTTCAATTTGAAAAAATATGCCGAATACGGAGGTTTTGAAACCGATCCCCGATGGCAAGGCTATGGAATCCCTCCTGCCAGCAATGCCAACTATGCGTGGATTCTTCATATTCTTAACAAATTGAATGTCAGTCGTGGAATAGCGGGCTTCCTACTTGCTAATGGGGCTTTGGATGACAGCGATACGCAGGAAATACGTAAACAGTTAATCGAAAGTGATAAAGTGGAAGCCATTATTGTTTTGCCACGAAATATGTTCTATTCTACCGATATATCCGTCACTCTTTGGATTTTGAACAATAACAAGAAAGGCGGTTCATGGCATGGCAGACAACTGCGCGACCGTACAGGTGAAATTCTTTTCATAGACTTGCGGACTTGGAATAACAATATATACGAAAAGAAATATGTCCGTTTGTCAGAAACGGCAATAGACAGAGTACGTCAAATATACTTCAACTGGCAGACCGAGAATTTTGTCGAATATGCCGAGCCAGAATTATACTATACTGCGCATCGTGACGAAATTCAAAAAAAGGGATATTCCCTCGTACCTTCCAGATACATTGAGTTCATTGACCGCGATACAGAAATAGACTATCAATCTGCTCTTTCCGAAATGAGTCATAAATTTGATGCACTGAAGAAGAGATGGGATGCAAACGAAACGGAACTTGTAAACGCTTTCAAAGTTTTAGGTTATGGAAGAGAATGAATTGCAACAGAATGTGACAACAGATAAACTCGTTTCTGATATTCATAATATCATCGAGCAAGGTCGTCAACAGGCGTATGCGGTTGCTAATCAAGTCGCAGTTCTTACCTATTGGCACATTGGGCGACGAATAGTGGAAGAAGAACAGCATGGAAAAGCTCGTGCGCAGTATGGTACTCGGTTGATTAAAACATTGGCAGAACAGTTGATGCCTAAATACGGTAGCACATTCAGCAAACGCAATCTGGATTACTTTCGCCAATTTTATCTGTGTTTCAATGATTTGGAGATTGTGAACACGCGTGTTCACAATCTGACTTGGTCGCACTTCCGCTCGATTATACAGATTGCAGACCCTAAAGCCAGAGAGTGGTATGTAAAAGAGGCATCGGAGCAGATGTGGAGTGTAAGGACACTCAATCGCAACATTGGTACGCAATACTATGGACGCCGTATGGCTTGTGTAAGGGAAGGATTGGCGTTACCCTCTCCTGATATTGAAGCCAATGATCCATTGGAATATATAAAAAGTCCGGTGGTTGCCGAGTTTTTAGGCTTCCGCAAGGATAGCAAATATGACGAAAGCCAGTTGGAACAAGCCTTAATAGATCACCTGCAACAATTTATCATGGAATTGGGACGTGGTTTTGCATTTGTCGATAGGCAGAAACACATTTCAACGGACACAGGTGATTTTTACATCGATCTTGTGTTCTATAACATCAAACTCAAACGTTACGTGTTGTTTGAATTGAAAACACATCCTCTGACACACGCAGATGTGGGGCAATTGGATATGTATGTTCGGATGTATGATGACCTTGTAAAAGATGAGAATGATAACCCAACAATAGGCATACTGCTCTGCACCGAGACCGATAAAGTCTTGGCTAAATACTCCGTACTTAACGGTAGCGAGCAACTTTTTGCAGCCAAATATATGGCTTATATGCCGACGGAGGAAGAGTTGAGCCGAGAGATAGAACAGCAAAAACGTTTCTTCTTGGAACAACACGGAATGGAGGAGTGATATGGGAGCGAGTAATGTAAAATGGGTTCGGCTGGGAGATTATATTGAACAGTGCGATGAAAGAAACTCTGCGAGTATCAACTATCCTGTAATCGGTATAAATCGAGACAAAACATTTATGCCTACTGTTGCAAATTTGGATGGAGTAGATATAGCCAAGTATAAAATTGTCACAAAAGGAATGTTCGTATTTAGTGGGATGCAGACTGGGAGAGACATTTGTATTCGAATCGGATTATACGACAATGAACAACCGGCTTTAGTCTCTCCTGCATATACAACATTTGTCATCAACGATGATAAAAAGTTTTGCCAGAATACTTTTTCATGTATTTTAATCGAGCCGAGAGCGATCGTTATGGTTGGTTCATTAGCGATTCCAGTGTTCGAGCCAACTTGGATTGGCCGCGTTTCCTTGATATTGAATTTCCACTACCATCTCCAGACGAGCAACAGAAAGTTGTGAATGCGTGGAAAGCATTTCGGGAAATCAAAGAACAAAACGAGGCTAAGGCAGCCCCACTTATGCAGGTGTGTCAAAGTTATATCCAAGAATTGAAGCACACATATCCATTGCAGGAAATCGGACCGTACATTGAAGAATGTAATGAACGTAATTTAGAAGGTAAATTTGCAGAACAAGATGTTCGTGGAATAGCGACATCAAAAGGTTTAATTGAAACAAAAGCGAATTTGGATGGAGTCTCGTTAAATTCGTATAAATTGGTAAAGCCTAAAGAAATCGCTTTTGTACCTGAACACCTCTCGTCGTGGAGATAAAATGAGTTTAGGATTAAACGATTCAAGATAAAACTTATAATTGTTTCATCTAATTTCGGCTGTATTCAACGTGGATAA
>ENA-OQCK01001197-OQCK01001197.1-human-gut-metagenome-genome-assembly--contig:-NODE-1197-length-10235-cov-1.823407_pt1 | contig 10235 bp, 14 predicted proteins | sample MGYA00242498_ERZ504578 | MGnify/ENA primary metagenome ERZ504578 (study PRJEB26092, sample SAMD00036229) | human gut metagenome | host: Homo sapiens | study: EMG produced TPA metagenomics assembly of... | reverse complement strand
TCGATACGTTGGATGTTTATAGCGAGGCAATGAAGAAGAATGTCCAAGTCGTTGTCGTTTCTCCGGATAATAATCGTGCGCCGAAACCGGTTGTCTACCTGTTGCACGGGTATGGAGAAATGCGAAAACCTGGATTTCCATGAAGCCGGAGTTGAAAGATATTGCAGACCGCGACGGTCTGATCTTTGTTTGTCCCGACGGCAAGAACAGCTGGTATTGGGATAGTCCGAAAGATCCGTCTTACCGTTATGAGACATTCGTATCCTCTGAATTAATCAAGTATATCGATTCCGAATATCCGACAGTGAAAGACCGTTCCGGTCGTGCCATCACAGGGTTGAGCATGGGCGGACACGGAGCCATGTGGCTGTCTTTCCGTCATAAGGATGTGTTTGGCGCAGCCGGTAGTACGAGTGGCGGAGTCGATATCCGGCCCTTCCCTAACAACTGGGAGATGAGTAAGCAGCTCGGAAGCGAGAGCGACAACCAGGAGGTCTGGAACCGTCATACGGCAATCACGCAGATCGACCGCATTAAGAATGGTGAGCTGGCTATCATCTTCGATTGCGGTTACAGTGATTTCTTTTTCGAAGTGAATAACGACTTCCATAAGAAGCTGTTGAAATATAAGATCGACCATGATTTCCTGGTCCGTCCCGGATCGCATAACGGGGAGTATTGGAAAAACTCGATCGACTACCAGATCATGTTCTTTAAGAAGTTCTTCGATAAAAACAAAGGAAAGGATTAACCGGATAAGGACTGGTTGTGAAATCCCTATATTTTGAAGTCAAAGAGGGTGTGCCGAATATTGGTTTCATGGGACGCAGACAACGCAGACGAGCGCAGATATTATTAATTATCAGCAAAATAAATCTGCGTCCGTCTGTGTGTTCTGCGTCATCTGCGTCCAGTGATATCAAATTGACACACCCTTCTCTTTTTTAGCTTAACCCTTCGATCACGCCGTTCACGATGTCGATGCGTTTTGCCTGCGGGTCTTTCGGTAGTCCCGGCATACGCATGATCTCGCCCATGATAACGACGATCATCTCCGCACCGTTATTGATGATGATGTCACGCACTTTCAACTCAAAATTCTTGGCCACCCCGTATGCTTTCGGGTCGGAAGAGAACGAATACTGTGTCTTGGCGATGCAGATCGGGTAGTGGGAGATGCCGAGGCTTTCGATCTGTTTGATTTTCTTGTCCGCCAAGGTCGTGTAGACAACGGAAGCGGCTCCGTAGATCTGTTCGGATACCTTTTTGATCTTGCTGCGGATCGGTTCGCTGTCCTCGTAGATGTATTTGAGCGGGGCGGAAGGTTTCTTTTCGATCGTGTCGACCACCAATTTCGCCAGCTCGGCACCCCCTTCGCCACCGGCAGCAAATACGTTGTTCATACAGAAACCTACACCGATCTCGCGACAATGTTCTGCAACCAGCGCGATTTCCTCGTCCGTATCGGATGCATATCTGTTGAAGTCACGATCACTTCCTGGCCGAAACGTTTCATATTCTCGACATGCTTGTCCAGGTTCTCGAAACCGTTTTTCAGCCCTTCTATATTCTGTTCTTTGATCTTGTCTTCCGGTACGCCTCCATGCAGCTTCAAACTCTGGGCCGTTGCCACGATAACCGTCAGTTTCGGTGTCAATCCGGCTTTGCGGCATTTGATGTCGAAAAACTTTCAGCTCCTAAGTCGCACCGAAGCCGGCCTCCGTAATGACATAATCACCATACGTCAGCGCCATTTTGGTCGCCAGGACGGAGTTGCAGCCGTGTGCGATGTTGGCGAACGGACCTCCGTGTACGAATGCGGCCGTGTTCTCGGTTGTCTGTACCAAGTTAGGCAGGAGGGCGTCTTTCAGCAATACCGTGATCGCTCCGGCCACTCCAAGGTCGTTTACGGTGAAAGGCTTGTCATCGTTCGTATATCCTAACAAGATATTGCCGACGCGACGTTTCAGGTCCTCGATGTCCGTTGCCAGACAGAGAATCGCCATGATTTCCGAAGCGGGCGTGATGTCGAAACCAGTCTCTGTCGGTACGCCGTTGGCCGATCCTCCCAGGCCGGAAACGATGTTACGCAAACTGCGATCGTTCACATCCAGCACACGTTTCCATTTGATTTCTTTCAGCCCCTCGCAGGTATTACGCGTCTGGTAGATGTAGTTGTCCAGCAATGCCGTGATCATGTTGTGGGCGGAAGTAACCGCATGGAAATCCCCCGTAAAATGCAGGTTGATGTTTTCCATCGGCAACACCTGCGAGTATCCGCCTCCGGCAGCTCCACCTTTCATGCCGAAGCACGGGCCCAGTGATGGTTCGCGTAAAGCGACGACCGCCTTTTTACCGATCTTGTTCAATCCCAAAGCCAGCCCGATCGAAACGGTCGTCTTGCCGATACCCGCTTTCGTAGGAGTGATGGCTGTAACCAGGATAAGGTTGTGTTGTTTGATCTTCTCTTCATCGATCAGATGGAGAGGTATTTTGGCGATGTATCTGCCGTAATTCTGAACTTCTTCGCGCGGGATGCCTAATCCGGTCGCGATTTCTTTTATCTTGCGCAGAGAGACCTCTCTTGCAATTTCTATGTCCGATTTCATGTCTTATGTAAGTTTAAGTGGAAAACAAAAGTAAATATATTTTTATATAATAACAAAATGAAAGCTCGGGTGGTTTACAGGTGGTAATTCTCTCCCGATAAAAGTGTTAAATTGATAAATGTTGGCCTTTTTGACTTTTGAATATGCAATATGTAATATGTATTTGTTGTTTTGTTGATATTTTGTAAACCAGAGTTGGCAAAATATATACATTTAGCTATCTATCTCTTAAAGAATTATAAAATAGACCTTCTTGTATGGAAGTAGTAGGGGTAGGTTTGATAATTTGTTTACTTTTGCATCGTGATGATGATAAAATGAAATCAAAAAACAGTTTTAATGTGATAAAAGAAAGTATTAGAATCTTTAAACCAATTTAGAGGAGATATGAATTATGTCAACAGTAAGATTTAGTTTAGCAGTAATTGCATCCAAAGTATTTGAAACAGAAACTTGGTTAAAAATGGTATCAGAGTGTTTCGGGGCCCGTTCGATATCCAAGCAGGTTTGCTCGGACAGCCAGGAAACAAAATGGGAACTTGCGCTCAAGCAGCAGCAGAAGGAGGCCCATTCGCTATGCCATCATGCAATTCATAAACTGATCCCGATGGCAGGTGCATACCAGCAGTCCATGTTGGAGGCTGTATCCCAGGCCAGTTCGATATACGCTCCGGACGAGGCGGAGGCTATTTGCCATGCCGGGAATAAGGTGCTGGATGAGATCTCGAATCATATTTCCGCTATCTTGTATAACGCCCGTAAGACGCGTGAAGCCCAACCGCAAGGCCAACAAAATGGAAGATTCGCATATGAAAGCAGTCATATATCATAATTCGGTCCTGCCTTATATCGAGACGCTTCGTTTCCATATAGACAGCCTGAATGCGATAATAGCATAGTTTAGATAGATATACTATTGGATGATCATCAGGGAAAAGTATGGGAATATTTTTCCCTGAATTTGTTTCCGGTCGGAAGTATAGAACTCTTTCCCGGTTCCGACATTCTCAAAATAGTGGAAGTTCGCTTCCGGATGCAACCGGATGCAGGTATGGACGGCCTCCACGCATTGGGACAGCTTCATGATGACGATCACATAGCCGGCCTTGATTTTTTCCGACAATTCTTCCGCTGTCAGCGTTCCGGGTATGACGATGATCTGTTCTTCCTGTTTGACGATATGCAAGCCGGCTAAGGCACCTGCCGCAATGAAAGCTGGGATTCCGGCGGTTCGTTCTACTTCGATGCGGTTCTCCCTGAATTTGTCGTATATATATTGTATGGAAGAGTAGAACCCGGCATCGCCTTCCGCCACAATGACCACCTTTTTCCCTTCGTCCCAAGCGGATGCTGCCTCTTCATACAAGGCATCGTAGACTTTCCAGGCTTCGGTGCGGTCTTTACTCATCGGAAGCGTGAAGAGCCGGATCGCGGATTCGCCGATTCCCAATTCTTCAATAATACGGGCCGCACGGGAGAGGAGTTGCCCGTTTTTGTTCATGGTGGCGGGACAATAGATGATCTCGGCCTGTCGGAGCTTTTTCAAGCCTTTCAGGGTGATCAGTTCGGGGTCTCCCGGACCGAGCGATACGAAGCAGATGGGGTACGACATATGCGTTTGATTTATTTGATGTGCAAAAGTGAGGAGAATTGAGGAACTTTCCAAATCGGCATTCCACAATTGTGGGGATAATTTCTACATATCCTGTTCCACAATCTTTTTAGTTTCATTCTGTCTCAAAGTATGAAACTAAAGTTTCTGCCGCATGAAACTAAAGTTTCCCCGGATGAAACAAAAGTTTCAACCTGATGGAACTCTTGAAACTTTTAAAAGCAGTGAAGAATGTTTCAGAAGGAGAATACCGTTTTATGTTCTTTGGCATATAATTTGTATTTAATGGGGCGATTAGAAAAAGGTAAATAGATTGTTTAAAATTTTAGGTTATGAAGAAGTTAGTATTGATGATGGTTATGGTGGTTTCGTGTGTCTGTATGTCTCAAAATGGTTATGCGCAGGCAGGGCAGGACGGGAATACGGATATCGATATGTTGAGTATGAAAAATTTCTATGCGGTCGATATCGTCGATGTGGATCTTGCCACACAGGAAGCGATTTACAACGCTTATGAAAATTGCCTGATCAAAGAGGTGTACAAGTCGAATGGTGGCGGCAGCCTATCCAGTATAAGGTCTCTCTCGAGACGACTGATCAGCGGAATCTGGTTGTCGCTTTCGACGAAAGCGGCCATGTGCTGAAAGTCATGCCGGAAGACGAATATCTGGCGGCTCGTAAGAAAAACTGATTTGTCTGCCACTTTTCTCTTGAAAGAAAAGTAATATTATTATATTTGCCCTTTGAAACAGGTTTCCCTGTCCTCCTTACAGGACAGGGATGAAAGGGAACCGGGTGGGAATCCCGGACAGACCACGCTGCTGTGAAACTTCGGTAACATACCGGCAATACTCAATGCCACTGATCGGGGGATCGGGAAGGTGTCCGGGGATGGAAGTAAGTCAGAAGACCTGCCGTTTCGGTTTAGAAGAGTCTCGTCCTCGTGGGGTGGACAACGCTCGCCTGGTTATAATAAAATAATATTGAATATGAAAAAATGCCTGGCAGGGTGCTGCTGCTTATGTCGTTGTGTGTCGCATCCTCGTGTACGACCAAAAACAATCAACGGACCGACAAGGTGGAAACGACGGAAAAAAGCGCGTTTTCCGGTGTCCATATTGTACCGGAGTATGCCCGTGGTTTCGAATTATCCTATCGGGACGGGTATGTCTTGCTGGATATCCAGGACCCGCAGAATGAGGAAAGTACGACTTTCCATTATGCGCTTGTCAGGAGAGGAACGAAACCGGCCGGCATCCCCGAATCGTATACTATGATCGAGACACCCATCAGAAGTGTTATCTGTATGACATCTTTGCAGTTGTCCAATTTTATCAAGATGGGCGAACTGGACAAGGTCGTAGGGGTGACCAGTACCCGGCATCTGTTCAATAGAGAGATGAACGAACGTCTCAAGAGCGGGAAGACCGCCAAAATCGGCATAGAAGGGAATTTCGACAACGAGGTGATCATGAGTATGAACCCCGACCTGATCCTTGTTTCGCCTTTTAAACGGGGCGGATATGAGACCTTGAAGGATGTCGGTATCCCATTGATCCCGCATTTAGGCTATAAAGAGATGACGCCGTTGGGACAGGCAGAATGGGTGAAGTTTGTCGGTCTGTTGGTGGGACAGGAGCAAAAGGCAAACGAGACATTCGACGCCATCGCGGCCCGTTACAATGAATTGAAGGAGCTGACGGCGGAAGGAAAAGTGAAGAAACGTCCGGTCGTGTTGAGCGGCGAGATGCGGGGCGGTAACTGGTATGCCGTAGGAGGGGAGAGCTTTCTCGCCCAGCTTTTCAAGGACGCCGGCGCCGACTATTTCCTCAAAGACGACAAACGTTCGGGGGGTGTGACGCTCGATTTCGAAACTGTCTACAACCAGGGTGACGAAGCCGATTACTGGCGCATTGTGAACAGCTATCCGGGTACGTTCAGCTATGAGGCATTGAAGGAGCAGGACCCGCGTTATGCCGATTTCCGTGCCTTCAAAGAGAAAGGGATCATCTATTGCAACATGAAAGATACGCCTTTTTACGAAAGTATGCCGACCGAGCCGGAAGTCGTACTGGCCGACCTGCTGCATATATTCCATCCGGACTTGCTGCCCGATCATACGCCTGTTTATTATGCCCGACTCAAATAAGCTGCACGAATGAGACATTCCACTACTTTTCTTATGTTGCTCATCGTAGCGTCTATCCTGGTCCTGATGTTCCTGAATTTGGTGTTAGGATCGGTGTCTATCCCGTTGAAGTCTGTCTGGAACATTATTTGCGGACTGGGAGACGAGCCGGTGACTTGGCAGAATATCGTCTGGAAATCACGTCTTCCGCAGGCATTGACTGCTTTGGTGGCGGGAGCGGGCTTGGCGATAAGCGGCTTGCAGATGCAGACTGTTTTCCGGAATCCGCTGGCGGGGCCTTCCGTGTTGGGGATCAGTTCCGGTGCGAGTATGGGCGTGGCTTCGTGGTGTTGTTGAGCGGTAGCTCGGAGGAGTTGCGCTTAGCAATTAGGGTTTATGGGAGAAATTGCGCTTTCGATTGCGGCTGTGATCGGTTCGCTGTCGGTGATGGCGTTGATCGTATATGTGTCGCAGAAGGTGAAAGGGAACGTGACGCTACTGATCATCGGCGTGATGATCGGCTACGTGGCGAATGCGGTGATCGGCGTGCTAAAGTTCTTCAGCGTGGAGGAGGATATTCGCGCCTATGTGATCTGGGGGTTAGGCAGCTTCTCACGTGTTTCCGGCAACCAGATGATGCTGTTTGTTGCGATCATGGCGATTCTGATCCCTTTGTCGTTCCTGTTGATCAAGACGTTGAACCTGATGCTGCTTGGCGACGGCTATGCCCGTAACTTGGGATTGAACATCAAGCGGGCACGTCTTTTGGTGATCACCTCGGCAGGAGTGCTGACGGCGATCGTGACGGCCTATTGCGGACCGGTCATCTTTCTTGGCCTGGCCGTTCCGCACCTGTGCCGGGCCATTTTTCAAACCTCCGACCACCGGGTCCTGATGCCTGCCGTCTTGTTTGCCGGTGCCGCATTGGCGCTCGCCTGTAACCTGATTGCCCGGATGCCCGGCTTCGAAGGGGCTTTGCCGGTCAACTCGGTGACTGCCTTGGTCGGTGCTCCTGTAGTGGCCTCCGTACTATTCCGCAAACGTAAGAACGAACTGAACGAATGATGAAACAAGATACGATCCATATACATGATCTCTCTATCGGTTACCGGACAAAGAACGATACCAAGTTGGTGGCAAGCCATATACAGGCCCGGATTTATAGCGGAGAATTAACCTGCCTGTTAGGGGCGAACGGAGTCGGGAAGTCGACGCTCTTACGCACGTTGTCGGCTTTCCAGCCGAAGTTGGAAGGTGAGATCGCGTCTTGGGACGTGATGTGGATAGCTATTCGGACAAGGAACTGAGCACGACGATCGGTGTGGTCTTGACGGAGAAATGTGATATCCGGAATATGTCTGTGCGGGAATTGGTCGAGATGGGACGCAGTCCCTACGACCGGTTTTTGGGGGCGGTTGGGCAAGGAGGACAAGCAAGTCGTAGAAAAATCGATCGCTCTGGTACGGATCGAGAACCTGGCCTCCCGCATGGTGCATACCCTCTCGGACGGAGAACGGCAGAAGGTCATGATCGCCAAGGCGCTGGCTCAGGAAACACCTGTTATCTTTCTGGACGAGCCGACCGCTTTCCTCGATTTTCCGAGTAAGGTGGAGATCATGCAATTGCTCCACCATCTGACACGAAGCACAAATAAGACGATTTTCCTCTCCACACACGACCTCGAACTGGCGCTCCAGATCGCCGACAAGATTTGGCTGATGGACCGGACGAACGGGATTACGACCGGTACGCCCGAAGACCTTGCCCTGAGTGGCCATTTGAGCGGTTTCTTCGCCCGCAAGGGGATCGTGTTCGACACGGAGACCGGCTTGTTCCGTATCGATAACCAGTATTCGAGAGAGATACGTCTGACCGGTCACGGACAGAAGTATGCGATGGTCCGTAAGGCGCTCCAGCGGAACGGCATACGTGCCGGTAGGCATGTGGAGTCGCCTGTATGGATCGAGACGGGCGAGCTGTCTGCCGGTTCTGCATTCCTGATCCACCAGTCTGATGGATGTACGCTGTCTGCTGATACGATAGAATCCCTTTTGCAACAGCTTTCCGTATGACAAAAAAGCCTAAAAGGAAAAACTTTTCCCGCCTCATTTGTTATTTCTATCAAAGAACAGTAGAGTCTTCGGAGAAGCAATTGATATCTTATACCTTCCGGAACTCGGATAAAATTAAACGATATGAGAAAGTATTTCCTTTATGCTTGCCTGTTGTTCGCAGGTGTGTTTACCGCTTGCGGTAACGATGATTCGGACGGGATTGATCCGTCGATCCCTTTCTACCAGAATTTGGGTGTCGAATATAATGTTACGCAGAATCATACCCATATAGGCGCAAATTTCAATAAGTATAACAGTGAAGGAGCCAATCTGCGCCTGCCGGCCAAAGGTATTCTCTTTAACGGGAAAGCACCTGACTTTTTGGGGATGGGAACCTATATGTATATGCTGTCCGAGTCCGGGCTGGACCCGGTCACGTTCACCTTTACCCGTTGGAAGGACCAGGTTTATACAAACAAGGCCTCTATCGACGATGTCGATCCGATCGCGCTTCCCGAATCTCTGACGTCTATTAAAGGTAATGGCACGACCGTTATCACTTGGGTAGGAAAGCCGGTCGGAAAGGATGAATATGTCCAGGCACATCTGACCTACAATGGTGGTGTTTATGATATCAACAATACGCAGGAAGGTGCGACCTTTATCACGCTGAACTTTACGAATCCGACCTCTGCCGCCAAAGGAACTTTGTTCCTGAGCCGCGTCAGGAAACTCCCTTTGCAGGAGAGCAACGGCAATGCAGGAGGAAAGATCGATGTCTCTTATGTGCAGAACAAGGATGTTACATTTGAATAATCACGATTGAAAGGCTATTTCCCCGCTTTCCGAATCAGTAGGACAGACAGTTTCCCATCGGGGAACAGGGGTGCACAGTGCTCCTGGCATTTCTGCAACAGAAGGGGGAAGAAGCTTTGCTGTTCGGTCTCACTGAACAGTTCCCATAGTTCCCTGGCCAGTGTCAGGGAATCTATTGTTTGTACGGATTCCGGTTTGCAGCCTGCCTTTCCGGCCAGTTCTTTCAGGAAGGTTTTGTTCATGACGACTTTCTTGCTGTGCGTGTTCAGTGCTCCTTCTGCCAGTTTGACGGCTTTGCCGATCATGATTCCCATGATGACTTCGGCGAATTGCAGTTCGGTAGCTATTTTCAGTGTTTCTCCGATAAAGTTCCCGTAGTGCACGAACATCTGTGGAGGAAGTTCTTCCGACAACTGTTCCGACAGGTAGCCTTTCAGGAAACGCTCGCTTTTCGCCCCTGAGTTGATGACGAGGCGGGAGCATCCTATTGCTTTCGCAACTTCGGCTTCTTTCCTGATCGAGGCAATAAAGGCATCGTTCGAGAAAGGGCGTACGATTCCGGATGTCCCGATGATCGAGATTCCGCCGACAATTCCCAACTTCGGTTGAATGTCCGGGCAGCCAACTCTTTCCCTCCCGGAACGGAGATCGTAACGACCACCTCCTTTATCTTGCCCGACAGGCCGTTTTCTTCCAGTATTGTTGTCAGTTCTTCGATAATCAGCGGCGGGGAGTGGCGTTGATGGCTGGTCCGCCTATTTCGAGGCCGAGACCGGGAAGCGTTACCGTACCGACCTTCACCGCCGCGAAACAGGATAACGGGGACGGGGGATTGTCCTGCCTGCAACTCGATACGGACGATGACGGAACAGCCGTTTGTCACGTCCGGATCGTCGCCGGAGTCCTTTATAACTGTGCACAGGGCGGCGTTATCCACCCATTCGGTAGCGGTGACAGGGAGTATGATCTTTTCTCCGGAAGGGAGCGTGATGCAACTTGTGGTTTGTACCGTTTGG
>ENA-OQCK01001196-OQCK01001196.1-human-gut-metagenome-genome-assembly--contig:-NODE-1196-length-10236-cov-7.354931_pt1 | contig 10236 bp, 9 predicted proteins | sample MGYA00242498_ERZ504578 | MGnify/ENA primary metagenome ERZ504578 (study PRJEB26092, sample SAMD00036229) | human gut metagenome | host: Homo sapiens | study: EMG produced TPA metagenomics assembly of... | reverse complement strand
TCTCTCAAACCTCTCTGCTGTTTTAGATTGAAATCAAAGCATAGAGATCTTCCGATATGCTATAAGAATAAAAGATGCGGTATCGTTCCGCTTAGAAAACCAGAATTTTATGCTTTTCTGCATTATAACATGATTATTTAAAAAGAGAAAGTTGAAATTCATTTTTCCCCTTGAAAACTCCATCGTTTCTTATTACGTAAAAGAGGCTGACGGGAAATAGATTGAACCGCCACGATACTAAGTCTTTGTGGCGCTGATACGCTTTCCCTTGTATTTGTAGAATGTCATAAATGCTCCTTCAAATCGGAATTTCTTAGCGAATCACTTGATAGCGCAACCTTAGATTTTTGACCCCACCCTCTCTATGTGATATAGTATTCTCAAATCCATGATACCATACAGTATCGGACGAAGTTCACCCGCCGCGGGCATGTATTACGGGATGCCCGGATGGGTATACAACAAATGAAAGGGGTAGACAAACTATGAAGTTCGTATTTTTAGATGTAAAAACAATTGGCGACGACATTGATCTGTCCAGATTTGATCTGTTTGGAGAAGTTGTGAAATATCCTTTTTCCACCCAACAGGAAGTGCCTGAACGCATTCAGGATGCAGATGTGATCATTGTAAATAAAATTCAGGTGAATGAAGCCTCCATCGGCGCTGCCAAAAATCTCAAATTGGTCTGTGTCACTGCCACCGGCACAAACAATCTGGACAAGGAATATTTAGACAAACGCGGGATTGCGTGGAGAAATGTTGCCGGATATTCTACAGAATCAGTTGCCCAGCATACTTTTGCCATGTTGTTCTATCTTCTGGAACATCTGCGATATTACGATGACTATGTCAAAGAGGACCACTACACAAATGACACTATTTTCACTCATTTTGCCCAGACCTTCTACGAATTAAAAGGAAAGATCTGGGGCATTATCGGACTTGGAAATATCGGACGCAGAGTAGCTGCGATTGCAGAAGCTTTTGGTGCGCAAGTCATCTATGCTTCCCCATCCGGTGCAGCGCCTCAGGAGGGCTACCATCAGGTTTCTCTTGATACACTTCTTGAAACTTCCGATATTGTCTCTGTACATGCACCTTTGAATGAACATACAGAACATCTTATGAACTTGAACGCCTTTTGTAAGATGAAAAAAAGCGCGATCTTCTTAAATCTGGGACGTGGTCCGATCGTCGTGGAAGCAGATTTAAAAACCGCACTGGAAACAAATGAAATACAAGCTGCCGGTCTGGACGTTCTGTGTGTAGAACCTATGTCCGAAGACAATCCGCTTCGCGGCTTCACGGACAGCAACCGGCTTCTTATCACACCTCACATCGCATGGGCAAGCATTGAAGCCAGAACAAAACTTATGAACATCATTGCCGGGCAAATCAAAGAGTTCTTCGGGCTGTAACGCCTGACAATATAAGCTGTAACGCATTTTATCTTTATGATAACACGTTACAGCTTTTCTCTTTTCAGCTTACACTCTCCCTGCTATTTTCGGGCGTCATTTTTCTTAAAACGCCCCACTACATCAAATCTTTCGTCTCCGCATGACACACAGAAAGTACTGCAAAAACAACCGATATTCCTGTTAAGATTACAGGAAAAACCAGATTATCTTTCAGCGTAAAATCACCGATATTCGCCTGTGTCAAAAAAATCAGAAGGAATGACGAAATGATCGTTGCTTTGGATGATTTCATTGCCAGACCGATAAACAGCGCAATAAAACTCATACTTACCATCACAATCGATTTCAGAATAAGCTGCACATAAAATGACGCACTTGCCATGTTAAAATCAAGCAAAAATGCAGATTTCATAAAAAGTGAGCCGACAAGTACACAGCCATAAACCAGCAATTTTGTCAAAATCAGCGCAATAAGATTAAAAATCCACACTGCCAGCATTTGTGACACTAATATTTTCTGCCGTCTGATCGGATAGGAAAACATCAGATTCATGGTTTTATTTTTATACGCTGTGACAATAAACGAAGCCAGCATCACCCCGGTAAATACTAAAAAAGACATCCCCGTAAACAGTTCAATGGAAGACGAAATCATCTCATTTCCCGGTGCAGCATCCGGCACTCCGGTGTCCGGATCATTTGCAATTCCCAGATACGCCAGTGCAAACAGAAACGTGCAGAGGATAATCGCAAGAATCACAGCATTTCTAATGTACTTACCGATGTTGTTCTTTTTCCATTCCAGTTTGATCAATTTTAACATCTCACATCACCTCCTGTCAGTTTGAGGAAATATTCTTCCAGTGATTCTGACTTTGTTCCAATCGCAGTCATTTCCACATCGTGTAATGCCAGCGCCTTTGACAATTCTTGCACCGATATATTCCCGTCATAAATTCGGATGATTCTATCTTCTACAATCTTAAAGTTGTCAATCCCTATCTTATCCGACAGTACATACGAAGCCTTTCTTGTATCCACAACATTCAATTCAATATAGGCAAGACTTCTTTCCGTAATTTCCTGCATCGCGATTTCCTGAACGAGAACACCGCGGTTGATCACTCCGATCGTATCTGCAATACTCTCGATCTCTGAAAGAATATGACTGGACACAATAATCGTAATGTCGTATTCCGTACAAAGCATCCGCAGTAAATCCCGAATCTGTTTGATTCCTGCCGGATCAAGACCATTAGTCGGTTCATCCAAAATCAAAAGTTCCGGCTTACACAACACCGCTCGTGCAAGTCCTAATCGCTGTTTCATTCCCAGAGAATACTCGCGTACTGATTTTTTCCCTGTATTGTTCAAGCCTAACAGCTCCATGGCATTTTCAATACTTCCTGTATTGTAATATCCCATGTATTCACAATGAAGCGCAAGATTCTCTCTGCCACTTAAATGCTCATAAAAAGTAGGAAATTCAATCATGCACCCCATCCGCTTAAGTACCTCATACGAAGTCGATGTCAGTTTCTCTCCAAACAGCTCGATGCTTCCTCCTGTCGGTTTCCAGAGATTTGTCAACAGCTTCATAACCGTCGTTTTTCCTGCTCCGTTAGGACCCAGAAATCCATAGATTTCTCCTTTTTTCACATGCATGGACACATTCGTCACAAGATTTTTTTCTCCAATGGTTTTTGTAAGTTTGTTTGTCTGTACAACATATGTCATATCGTCTGCCTCCTTTCTGATCACCATTCTAGCAAATGAGAATTTCAAAACTCTTGACGAATTCTTACGAATTTCTTTCTTTCACTTAAAATGCAAAGAATCTGTCTCAGAAGAAACACTTATGCAATTTTACCGTGAATGTAGTTTTTACATTCGGTTCACTCTCCAACACAATCTCTCCACCGAGCTGCTGTGCAAGAGTCTGCGCGATCGTAAGCCCCAGACCATTCCCCTGAATCCTTCTGTTTCTGGAATCCTCCATTGTAAACAATCGCTCAAATACATTCCCTGCAAATTCTTTCTCTATCCCTTTTCCTTTATCAATCACATCAATATAAACATCATTTTTCACCGATCTGAGAACAAGTCCCAAATACCGCCCATCCAAGCCATACCGGATCACATTGGAAATAAGATTATATAAAATACGATGAAGCGCCTCTTTATTCCCCATAATAAACACTGCTTCCTCCGGAATTTTTACTTCAACCTGAAACTCTTTTTGTTTCAGCAATTCATAAAAGTCCAGGATATTCTCGCGGCAGACTTCACAGATATTTATCCTTGAAATCTCCAGTTCCATATCTCCTGCTTCCAGCTTCGCAAGTGTAAAAAACTGATTGATCAGTTCCATGACTCTCTTTGCCTTCTGTTCTACTTTCAGAAGCATTTCATCCTCCTTGTCACCATTTATCCGCATAATCTCCAGATAGCCTAATATGACTGTCATCGGAGTCTTGATATCATGCGAAATGTTGGACAGCATCTTTTTTGCTGAAATCTGTGAACGGCGATAATCCACTTTCATTTTTCTTTGATTTTCCAGCAAACGGTTGATCTGTACCAGTAGTTCCATGAGAGCTTGTTCATCTGTGAACATCATAATATTCTCATCGCTGTCCGTATCTTGTATTTTTTCCAGCTTTTGACTGATTTCTTTTAATTGCTTCTGTATTCCTCTTCGAAAAACAAACTGTTGATAAACTACAATACAAATCAGCACTGCAATACAGATGCACAGGAAAAATAAAATTATCTCATTATTCATGACAGATCTCCCAGCTTATATCCGATTCCCCATACCGTAATGATATATTTCGGAGATCTCGGATGCTCTTCTATTTTGTTCCGCAGCCTGCTGATATGAACATTGACCGCATTTTCATCTCCTAAATAGGCATCATTCCATATCAGAGAATACATCTGTTCTTTGGTATATACTTTTTGGGGATTCTGAACGAGCAACTTCAAAATTTCAAACTCTTTTGCCGTCAGATCTATTTTTGTCCCATTTTTCTCCACTGTATAATTCGTCAGATTTATAGTAAGATCTCCCATCATCAAGACTTCTTGCTCTTCCGGCTTTGAATATTGGGTACTTCTTCTGATATTTGCTTAATACGAGCCAATACTTCTGTTACTGAAAATGGTTTCGTAATATAATCATCGGCTCCAAGACCCAGCCCCAGCGTCTTATCTGCATCCGTATCTTTCGCAGATACAATAATGATGGGAACTGTACTGTGCGTTCGAATATGCTGCATCACTTCCATACCGCTGATTTTCGGTATCATCAAGTCCAACAATACAAGACTGTAGGATTCCTTCTCAAACTTCTCACAGGCTTCCTCCCCATCAACCGCACAAATCACCTCATAGTTTTCTGCTTCCAGATAGCTTTTGAGCATCTGCTGATTTCTATATCATCTTCCACCAATAACAACTTCATAACTGCCCTCCCAAACTTCGTTTCATACTTTTGTCTGATGTCGATATTTTACCATAGACACACATTTTTCGAAAGGTAAAAACAGATTGCAAGTTGCTATGACATTTAAACCTTAAAAAGGCGACCATGTTTCCAACCTTTCGTTGTCCGCATAGTCGCCTTATAAATCATTCTCTCTATTCTCTTATCTTCTGATATTGAATGCCTGGATTCCAGGATATACCGCACTCTCACCCAGTTCTTCCTCAATCCGAAGCAGCTGGTTATATTTTGCCACACGTTCGGAGCGGCTTGGTGCTCCTGTTTTAATCTGGCAAGTATTTAATGCCACGGCCAGATCCGCAATGGTGGTATCTTCTGTTTCACCGGAACGATGAGAAGATACTGCGGTGTAACCTGCCTTATGAGCCATCTTGATTGCTTCAAGTGTCTCGGATACAGAACCGATCTGATTTAATTTGATCAGAATGCAGTTTCCGCAGCCTGATTCAATTCCTTTTTGTAATCTTTCTGTGTTCGTAACAAATAAATCGTCACCTACAAGCTGTACCCGGTCGCCAAGTTCTTTTGTCAGCTTCTGCCAGCCTTCCCAGTCTTCTTCATCCAGCGCATCTTCAATCGAAATGATCGGATATTTGTCCACCAGCTGTTTCCAGTGCTCGATCAGTTCCTCGGAGGTAAATCTGGTTCCTGCCTTAGGAAGGATATACTCCCCTTTTGCAGTTCCTTTCCATTCACTGGATGCTGCATCCATGGCAATCATAAAATCTCTGCCCGGTTCGTATCCTGCGCTTTGGATTGCTTCCAATATATACTGGATTGCCTCTTCATCACTCGCAAGATCCGGTGCAAATCCTCCTTCATCGCCGACAGAAGTCGCAAGCCCTTTTGATTTCAGCAGTGCAGCCAGTGCGTGGAATACTTCTGCGCACCAACGGAGCGCTTCTTTGAAGCTTTCTGCTCCAACAGGCATAATCATAAATTCCTGAACATCTACGGTATTTGCCGCATGTGCGCCGCCATTTAAAATATTCATCATCGGAACAGGAAGTCTGTTTCCGGAAACACCGCCAAGGAAACGATATAATGGAAGCTCCAGGGACTGTGCCGCTGCTCTTGCCGCTGCAATCGAAACTGCCAGGATCGCATTTGCGCCAAGTTTTGACTTGTCTTTTGTGCCATCTGCACGGATCATCGCCTGATCCACTGCATAGATATCAGATGCATCCATTCCTGCGATTGTCTCTGCAATGACCGTATTTATATTTTCAACTGCCTTTGTGACACCCTTTCCAAGATATCTTGCTTTATCTCCGTCTCTTAATTCCAATGCTTCAAATTCACCTGTAGATGCTCCGCTCGGCGCTGTTCCTCTTGCCACTGTACCGTCTGCTAAGGTGATTTCTGCTTCTACTGTAGGATTTCCTCTGGAATCTAAGATTTCTCTTCCGACTACTTTTTCAATTTCTAAATAATTCATAGATTCGTCTCTCCTTTTATCACACATTCTCCCTTAAAGATGTCCCGCAGGCGATACCGCCTTTGGGGACATCCTGCTATGCCGCATTCAGCAGTTACGACATGGAAAGGGCTTTACATGATTTATTCTCAGTTAGTTATCGCTAACCTTGAATTCAATATAACACATCCGTATTATGAAATCAACATTTTTATTGAGAATTATTTTCATTTATCATTCTTCTGTAAACAGATATCCGGAAAAATCATATTTATATACCCTGTAAATATAGTATTTCGAGAGATTCATCTGGAACTGTTTTACCAGTGTTCCATCTTCCTTGTATTCTCCGATCAGTCCCTGCATCCCGGAATCTACGAGAATCGTATCCTCACATTCCTGCACACTGCTTACATATCCGGAAAACGGAACTTCAAAAGACTGCACCAGAGTATAGGTTCCTGCATTTTCATCCACTTTATATTTATAATAGTAGGAAGTAGTTCCCGAAGAGAGGTCTGTTGCGATCTGGTCGATCTGACTCCAGTCATAATCCGGTCTGGACTCACTGTATCCTAAATTGTTGTTAAACAGATACAGATAATACTGTCCGTCAGGCAGTGAATCATCTGTCACGTAAGTCACCGTATGCTGCCCGCCGGCACTGGAAAAGCTTCCGTTACTCTCATCTTTCGTAAGCAGAAGATTCTCATATCCTGTTCCTTCCCAGAAACTCTCTTCTCCGATCATATATGCGATTTCGGGTGCAGTATTCAGATTCTGGATTTTCAAAATAGTAGATGTTTCTCTGGAACTCAATAAAATGGAATCTTCTCCCATCCACTGAATGGTATTGATATGTACCCAGTCCAGATCCTCCTGATCCATTCCCAGACTTTCTTTATAATCTCCAAGCAGATCCTCCAAATCTAAAATACAGGAGACTTCACCTGTGGAAGGATTGAGTTTTAATACACAGTCCTCTACCGTCTGTTTCCCGGTATCTGTTGCCAGAATCAGAAGATTTCCGTCATCATCAAAAACATAATCATGGTGCAGTTGATAGTTTCCCAGATCATAGACTTGCTCCACCATACCCAGTTCATTCACTGCTGCAATTTTTGTCTCGGAAATACTGTAATACATCCGATCATTCTCAAATACCAGCCGATGGCTTCGATATCCGATCAGCGGAACTTCTCCGCTGATCGTTCCATTTTCATCATAATAGTACATAAAATCGACATCATCACTGTCATTTCCAAGGATGACATACAAGCCGGAATCCGGAAGCGAAATCTGGCTGCTTACATCTGTCTGACCTGCTGTCTGCTTCAGCTGTACCTCTTCTTCTCCTGCAAGACTTCCCATTTTGTATTTGCAGGAAGCAGTGGTTATGGTTCCGTCTTCTGCTTCCGGCGTAAAGGTGATCGTATTTTCCATATCCGGAATGAGACCTATGACCTGAAATTCATGTTCTGTGGTATAAGTCTCTTCCTGATTGACTTTTCCTCCAAAATCTGCAATTTCGCTATCGGGCACAGAAACAACATAGGAGACAGAAACCGGTTCTTCTGTTGCAAAATAGACATAAAGAGACAGCGTATTTGTTCCAAACGGATTTTGTTCCACCAGCATTTTCTCTGTTGTATACGTTCCTGATTCCTTTGCTGTTTCCAGCCGTTTTTTTACTGCCTCCTGATACTCTGTCGTATAAATTTCTTTAATCTGTTCTTTCTTTCTGGATGTTTCCTCTGCTGCTTTTGCTTCCGCCTGTCTTGCCTGATACTTTGTAAATCCCAGGACTCCAATCACTGCAGCCGCAGCAAGAAAAATCCCAAGCACTGCTCTTTTGATCCATTTCATACGTTCTATCCTCTCTTTTATATACAGACATTCTCTTTAAGCTACAGACGATACACTTCATCTGCCGCGGCGGCTACCTCTTTTGAATGTGTCACAAGAATTACACACCGTCCATCCTCATGTGCCAGATTCAGGAAGATTTTCATAATTTCATTCTGTGTATCCGGATCCAGGTTTCCGGTCGGCTCGTCTGCCACCAGAATCTGCGGACTGTACGACAGTGCCCTTGCGATCGCAACTCTCTGCTGCCCGCCGGAAAGCTTTAAGATCCGGCGATCTGCCTCCTTTTGTCCAAGCGCTACTTTTTTCAGGACTTCATCCGCATGTGCTTTTTTGTCTTCACATGGATACCCCGCAATATCCATGGAAAGAATCACATTTTCTCTGGCAGTCAGTTTCGGCAGCAGATTAAAACTCTGAAAGATCACGCCGATATCATGGCTGCGATAATCATACCGGTTTAAAGAAGAGATATCCTTTCCGTTTAGCAGGATACTCCCGGAAGTCGGAGTCGCAAGCCCGCAGATCAGGGAGAGAAGTGTGGTCTTCCCTGCCCCCGATCTCCCGGTAATCGCATAGAGCTTTCCTTTTTCAAAGGAATAACTGATATCAGACAATACTTGATTTCCTTTTTTTTCATAAGAATATGATACTTGGTTTAATTCTAAGATACTCATTTTTCTTCCTCCTAATCTCGGTTGCTCAGTATTTTCAATGGATCATAACGCATGATAAAGATCAGTGCCGTGCAGCCGGAAATCAGTGTCAGTAAAATTCCGATTCCCATCATTTCCAGAATCACCTGCATATCCGTTGCCGAAGAAATGCTGCTGACATAATTGGCTGCCTGTGCAAATCCAGGACCTCCTGCATTTGAAACCTCCGGTGCCTCTGCTTTTTCTTTCGATCCGCCAGGCTGTTCAGGCGCTTCTGTGCTACCCTGCGCACCTGTTTCTCTTCCAAACCACTGCTCTTGTCCAAAAGAAGAGGAACTCTCAATCTGCTGTGCCAGAAGGTGATTGGTCACCGGTACAGAAGAAACCGCTCCGATTCCGGCTCCGATGATCAATGCACAGAATGTAATACAAAGAGATTCTGTCAGAAACTGTACTGCGATCTTCCATTTCTTCATTCCAATCGCCGCCAGAACTCCAATCTCATATTTTCGTTCCCGAATTGCAAAAATATGCAGAACGATCAGGATCACTGCCCCGATTGCCAGGATGACCATCAGGAAATATCCTGCATATTCACTCAAATGCTGAAGTGGCTCCAGGCTCTCTTCGTAAGAAGTAAGGTCACTGGAAGAAACCGTGTAGTCGTCAGAAAGTCCCATCTCTTTGACTTCATCCTGGAATTTTTCATAATCTGACACAGAATCAAATGCATAGGTTCCGTTCAGCATCGAACGAAGGCTGTCGTTGTCGTCTCCCCTGTTGTACTGTCCGTTGTTGTCGTTGCATTTTCTTCTGACTGTGTCAGGATTGTTTCTAATATCTGATAGCTGACATAAATCTGATTGGAGCTGTCTGCTCCTGCCATAAATCCACCCATCATGCTGGAAGCCGAATCGCTTGTAGATTCTGTCTCATAGATTCCCGCAATCGTGAGTGTATACGTTTCATCCTCCTGATTCGGATTGGAAAGCGTAATCGTATCTCCAACTGCCAGATCATTGTAAGATGCCAGCTCCGAACTGATCACACAGGTATTGTCTGCCGTTCCCTCTGCAAACATCTCCCCTTCGGTGATGGAGCTGCTGCCGTCAACAAAATCTTTCATTGCAGAATCTGAGCTGTAGCCTGTGATCGTAAATCTCCCTGGGTTCCCATTCGGCCAATGTCATTTAGTTAAGACATTGAGTCGGCAGCCTCTTGCAGAGCAAGGTGTATAAAAATATATACCCTGCTCTTTTTTTGTAAAAAATCCTTGACAAATATAGAAAAATTTGCGGCGAAGCCACTTAAATGTATTACATTTTGGAGGTAACGCTTATGATATTTGCGGAACATGTAAAAAAC
>ENA-OQCK01001195-OQCK01001195.1-human-gut-metagenome-genome-assembly--contig:-NODE-1195-length-10238-cov-2.675601_pt1 | contig 10238 bp, 18 predicted proteins | sample MGYA00242498_ERZ504578 | MGnify/ENA primary metagenome ERZ504578 (study PRJEB26092, sample SAMD00036229) | human gut metagenome | host: Homo sapiens | study: EMG produced TPA metagenomics assembly of... | reverse complement strand
TCCTTTCGGTAGGTCCGTCCTGTCAGGATACACGCCTCTGTCAGATTAGGAGTCACAATATCACCCATGGATACCAGCTCCTTCATGCGGCTGCACATGGCCGGCGTATAGGTGGCGTAGGTCTCCCCGTGGTCTCCCATAATCGGGTCTATGATTACCTTTGTATCCTCCTGCCCGAACTGCCGTATAACATCCATCACAATCTCAATCTGCGCCTCGGAACCCAAAAAACCGCTGACAATGCCGTCAAAGGTCAGCTCCAGCTCCTTCCACTTGTGAATAAACTCCCCCATCTTCTCCGTGTAGTCGTCAAAGAAGTAGACCGGGAATCCTGTGTGGTTGGACAAAATGGAGGTGGGTATGGGGCAGCACTGGACCTTCATGGCAGATAAAATGGGAATAGCCACTGTCAAAGAACAGCGGCCGTATCCGGATAAATCATTAATCATGGCAATCTTTTTCTGTCGGTAAGCACTCATGTCAAATCTCCTGTCATCTGAACCGGTCAAAGAGTCCGGATCTTATAAGTGTACTGCGAAGGGGCATGTAGATGACTACCGCCGCAGCGGCAGACGTCACCGCATTGATGGAGGTGGAGGCAATGTTCCATGCCAGCACCAGATCCGCTGCCGGTTTGCCCAGAATCGCCAGCTTGTAAAAATATCCCACCAAGGGATCAAATATCACGTTGAACAGCAGACCGCAGACAGAGGCCGCCACAACAAAGCGGAACACATGCCTCTTGTCAGAACTCTCATTGATTCTGCCAATCTTGTGGGCCACCAGACCGGTTATCAGGCCGATACAGAGCTTTAGCAGGAAGGTTTTCGGCGCGTACACCACATAGATGGGGTCAAACAAATCTCCGATGGTCATTCCCAGGGCCCCGCCTAATCCTCCGTAAAAGCCTCCCAATATCAGCTCCCAGGACGCAGACCGCATTGCCAGATGAATGGAGGTGGCGTCTCCTCCGGGAAGGGTAATCTTAATCTGTAAAAATGTAAAACCACATAGGATAATGCCGCAAACAGGCCGGTCAGGGCCAGCTTGTATATACGGCTGTCTTCCAGGCCCCTGCGGCCTGCTGTCACTGCACTGGATGTCTTCATACAAATTCTCTCCTCATATTGTAGATTTCTTACCGGAACAACTGCATTCGTTCATGCCACCTATGGTATCACTAAAGTGGAATGTTTTAAATATCCAGTTTGAGAAGTTTTGGCCAGTCCAGTTCTGTGGAAGAAAAATCCTTTTGTCCGGGTTGTCAATCGTGGGATTCCACCACAATCAGCACCCCGTCCGTAAAGGTAATGGCGCCTTCCTCCCCACAAGTTCATTGCTGATGCAGAGACTTGTCCCTATCTCGATGTCCTTTTCATGGAGAGGATATTTAAAACCGGTGAGGGTAATGCCCCTGACCTCCTCAGTAAGAGGGAGGAAGGAGATATATTTTCCCCAGATCTCACGCCTATTAAACGTCCGTTCCTTGTCAATGAGATAGATACGGTTCTGGCTGTCCAGGATATATGCTCCATTCCCTTTTGCAGGCAGGGAAATAGCAGATGGATATTGCCCAGCATATGGTCCATGCGTCCTCCGGTGGCCCCCAGCACCACCACCTCGGTACACCCGGTGGCCTGGGCCTTTAAGAGGGCCAGCTCCGTGTCTGTCTCATCCTTTTCCGGCTGGTGGGTGTCCCATACAATGTGTTCCATCCTCCTGTAATATGCCAGCACCTCCGGCTTCACCGTGTCAAAATCACCTACTATCATATCCGGTTCCAGTCCCAGGGCCTTCACGGCCTCCAGCCCTGCGTCCACCGCAATGATTTTATCAAAGGTTTCCTGTCCCAAAAAAGAACCGGCGAAGGACAGGTCCAGTTTTCCGCCGGTTATAATCAAACAACGCTTCATTTCTCATATTCCTTTAAAATATCCATGAATTCTCTGGTTCTGGCAGAAGGGTCCCGGCCAAAGACAGCGGAGCCGGCCACGAATATGTTGGCCCCCGCCTCTATGATCTCCCGGACATTTCCCGCGTTTACGCCGCCGTCCACCTGGATGTCCGTCTTTAACCCCTGCTCATTCAGCATGTTTCTGAGTTCGCGTACCTTGTTAAGGGTATAAGGGATGAACTTCTGGCCTCCGAAACCGGGATTCACGGTCATGATAAGAACCATGTCCAGCTGCCCGAGGATGCACTCCAAGGAACGCACCGGAGTGGCGGGATTTAAGGCAACGCCGGCCTTCAGTCCGGCTTCCTTAATCTGGTTCACCACACGGTCCAGATGTGTGCAGGCCTCGGCCTGGACTGTTATGACATCCGCCCCGCAGTCCTTCATATCCTCACATAGCGTCCCGGCTCCTCCACCATCATATGCACGTCAAAAACAGCCCTGGTGCAAGGGCGCAGGCTCTTGATTACCGGCATGCCGAAGGAGATGCTGGGCACAAAGGCCCCGTCCATCACATCCAAATGAAGATACTCGGCACCTGCCCCGTACACCTCCTTCACCTGTTCCCCCAAGCGGGTAAAATCAGCCGCAAGAATAGACGGCGCTAATTTGTAATACATGTCTAGTACCTCCTTTTATTTTTCAGCTCCTCATACATGAGGATGTAATTGTCATACCGGCCGCGGCTCAGCTCCCCCCGCTTAAGGCTTCCTTCACGCCGCAGACCCGCTCTCCCACATGGACGCATCCCAGGAATTTGCACTCATCCTCATATGGCCCGAACTCCGGGAAATAATGTTTCAGTTCTCCGGGTTCCAGAAAGTCAATGAACATGGAGCTGAATCCCGGTGTATCCATCATGTAGGTTTCCTCTTCCACATAAATCAATTCAGAATGACGGGTGGTATGGCGCCCCCTCTCAATCTTGCGGCTGATATCTCCCGTCTCCATGGAGCCTGGGGCTGGATGCGGTTGGTCAGTGAGGATTTTCCAACGCCCGACGGCCCTGCCAGCACTGAGGTTTTTCCTCTGAGAAATTTTCTCATTTCTTCCAGTCCCGTATCGTCGTAGGTGCTGACAAAGTGGACCTCATACCCTGCCCTCTCATAGATGGCGCGGTACTTATCCACAAGCCCGGCCTCCCCCAGATCAACCTTGTTAAAACAGATGGTGACCGGCACGCCCTGAATTCCCATCATCACCAGAAAACGGTCCAGAAGATTCAGATTGGGTTCCGGATGAGTGATGGCAAACACTACCAGGGCCTGGTCCACATTTGCCACAGCCGGACGTATGAGAACGTTGGAACGGGGAAGGATGGCGTCAATATTGCCTTCCTTCTCCTCCTCATCCAGAACAGAAAACTCCACATTGTCCCCCACAAGGGGTTTGATTTTGCGGCTGCGGAACACCCCCTTTGCCTTGCACTGGTACACATGGTTCCTGCCGTCATTGACGTAATAAAAGCCCGCAATTCCTTTGATTATCTTACCTGTCATATACGCCTCTTATCCTACCGGGAAAAATGCCACCGGATAGGACTTGATTACTGTTAAATTATCTGCATCCACCACTTCCACCATACCGCTGTCCACGCCGTACGCCCCCTTGATTCTGGGGAATACCACGGGTACGGTCTGGGCGCCCACAACCAGCCTTGGACTCATAAGGGTCGTATAAACAGAAGCGCCCTCATCATTGGTCTGGTTCAGGCGGATCAGCACGCGCACGCTGCTGGTCTGGGAAGCCGGTCCTATATAGTTGCTCAGGGAGCATGCCTCGTCAATGGAGCCGATGTAATACCGTTCATCTGAAGCCTGGGTCTGTGCAGGCTTCCCGCTGACCACATAGTCCACTGCCGTGCCCGGTGGAAGTATGGTTCCCGGAAGCTCTGACTGGCTGATAATCAGGCCCTCCTCCACCGTATCGCTGGCTTCCGCGGTTACATTGCCTGTTAAGAGTCCTGCTCCTGCCAGAAGGGCGTCCGCGGATGTGGAGGTCTGTCCCTGAAGATTGGGAACCCGTCCCTCCACGTTCTGTGAACCCTTGCTCACATAGAGCTGACGCCCTCGCCCACCTTCACCACCTGAGGGCTGAAACGAATCACATTGCCCTTTATGACAGTGTCGCTGTTCTCCTCTCTGACCTCTACAGTCAATCCCTTCTGCTCCAGCAGAAGCCTGGCATCCTCCCTGTCATCTGGGTCAGGTCCATGGCATTTAAGTCCACCTTATCGCTTCCCTTGCTGATGGTCACTCCCACGGTACTCCACTTCTTCACCACCGTTCCTGCCAGGATATCCTGGCCCATAACCTGGCCTTCCGCATAGTTATCGGAATACTCGCTGCCTGTGACCTCCATCACCAGGCTGCTCTCCTTCAGTTTTTCCCTGGCCATATCCTGGGGCAGTCCCAGGACGCTGGGCATATTTATCTGGTCCTCCGTGTTGATGTCCACCACGGTGGTGGAACCTTCGGTGGTCACGGCAACGGTCTCTGTGGCAGGCTTACTGCTGCTCTGCCTGAAAAGCCCGGTGAGTCGTGAAAATACAAACAGCACCACTGCACGATAATAATGGCGGCCACGATGCCAAAGGCCGTGATGATGCGCTCAAACTGAGTGCTTACATCATCCCCATCATTCTTTTTCCGGGTGTGGATGCGCCCGTCTTTTTTGTGCTGATCCCTGGACCGTTTTCTGTCCGGATGCTCCGTCTGTTCCTCCTCCGGTTCCTCAGGGGTCTCCTCAGGATAGGTCTTCCTGCCTTCTTGGATGCTGTTCAGCTCTTCCCTTGTGATGGGCCTGGTCTTGCCAAACTCATCCTCTTCCCCGTCCTTGCGGGCATAAATGTCCGCGTCCGGATCCATCAGGGCGGTCCGCAGGTCCTCAATCACATCCGCTACACATGAATAGCGGCGGTCCGGGCGTTTCTGGGTACATTTTAATATAATCTGCTCCAGGGCGCGGGACATGTCCGGCACGCACTGGCCGGGCGGTGTCACCGGTTCTTCCAGATGGGCCAGGGCCACCGTAACCGTGTTATCCCCCTCAAAGTACACGCCCGGTTACCATCTCATACATGGTGATGCCAAAGGAATAAATGTCGCTGCGCTCGTCGCAGTAGCCGCCCCTGGCCTGCTCCGGCGAAATATAATGGACAGAGCCCACAGCCGTAGCGTTCATGGTCTGGGAAGACACGGCTCTGGCAATGCCAAAGTCAGCCACCTTCACCTTGCCGTCCCTGGATATAATCATGTTCTGAGGCTTGATGTCGCGGTGTATGATGTGCTGTTCATGGGCAGCCGCAATGCCCTGGCCCACCTGAAGGGCGATTCCAATGGCTTCCTTGCTCTCCAGATATCCCTTGTTCTCTATATAATTCTTAAGGGTGATGCCCTCAATCAGCTCCATGACAATATAATGGTACACATCCTCATCCACGACATCATAGACATTTACAATGTTTGGATGGGACAGGCGCGCCGCTGACTGGGCCTCCATCTTGAACTTGCTTACAAATTCTCGTCAAAGGCAAATTCCTCTTTTAATACCTTGATGGCAACCAGACGGTCCAGGGTATGGCACCGTGCCTTATACACCACGGACATGCCGCCTGAGCCAATGCGTTCCAGAATCTCATAACGGTTCTGGAGATATGTTCCGGGAGTTAACATACGCCTGCCTCCCTTCCTGACGGATTTACAAGTACCACCGCAATGTTGTCAACGCCTCCCTGACGGTTGGCCGTCTCTATAAGAAGGGCCGCCTTTTCCTTAAGGCTTCCCTCTCCTGTGATGATGTCATACATGGACTGGTCCTCCAGCATGTTGCTGAGACCGTCGGAACAGAGCAGGATGTAATCCCCCTCCTCCAAATCCACCTCAAAGAAATCCGGCTCCACTTCCCTGCCGATTCCCAGAGCCCTGGTGATGATGTTTTTGCGCCTGTTGTAATCCTCGCTTCCTCTTCTCATCTGGCCGATGGCCACCATCTCCTCCACATAGGAGTGGTCCCTGGTGATCTGCCGGATGGAATCACCGTGAATAAGATAGAGACGGCTGTCTCCCACATTGGCCACATAGAGGATATTGTCCTCCACCACGCCGGCCACCAGGTGCATCCCATCCCTTTCAGTTCTTCCCTTTTTAGTGATTCTTCATACAGCATCCCATTCACTGCCTCGATGCCCTTTTTCAGCTGCATGACAGGAGAGCCGTCCCCTGCCCTGTTTATGTATATCACCAGATTCTCCACCGCGAACCGTGAGGCATAATCGCCGGCCCTGTGGCCGCCCATGCCGTCTGCCACCAGAAACAAGTTAGGCAGGGAGCCCACCTTTTCCGGTGAGGAATAAATATAGTCCTGGTTCATGGTTCTGACCCGGCCAATGTCTGTCAAAGCGTATGCTTCCATGGTCATCCCTCTCCTTCCGTGCATTGGGGTGCTGCCGAAGCTTCCTTATAGCTTCTGCGCAGCTGGCCGCAGGCTCCGCCTATATCCCGGCCCATTTCTCTTCTAATAGTAACATTTATACCGTTTTTTTCAAGAAGATTTTTGAATTCCTGTATGGCCTTCTGCCTGACTGGACGTAATCCCGCTCCTTGATGGGGTTTACCGGAATCAGATTCACATGGCCGTGCTGATCCCTGATAAGCTTCACCAAAGCCCTGGCCTCATCCAAATTGTCGTTGACTCCCCGCACCAGACTGTACTCAAAGGTAAGACGGCGGCCTGTCTTCTCATAATAGTAATGGCAGGCCTCCAGCACATCATGCAGTTTATAGGTGCCCGCTATGGGCATAAGGGTTTTCCTCACCTCGTCATTGGGCGCATGAAGGGAAAGAGCCAGAGTCACCGCCAGACCCTCCTGTGCAAATTTCCGGATGCCCGGAACAATCCCGCAGGTAGATATGGTAAGACTCCGCTGGCTGATATTCAGCCCTTGTCATGGGAAACCAAACGCAGAAAGCGGATGACATTGTCATAGTTATCCATAGGCTCCCCTGACCCCATGACCACCACATTGGAAACACGTTCCCCGGTGATGGACTGGATCCTGTATATCTGATCCAGCATCTCTGAAGGACGCAGGTTCCGTTCCAGGCCGTCCAGAGTGGACGCGCAGAAACGGCAGCCCATACGGCAGCCACCTGGGAGGAAATGCACACGGAATTGCCATGGTGGTACTGCATCCACACACTCTCAATCACATGGCCGTCCTCCAGGCCAAACAGGTACTTCCTGGTACCGTCCACCTGGGAAACGCGCTCATCCACCAGCTTCAGGCAGGTAAGGCTGTAATTCTCCTTAAGCTTCTGCCTCAGTTCCCTGGACAGGCTGCTCATATCGTCAAATTTCTCTGCCAGCTTCACATGCATCCAGTCATAAAGCTGTTTTGCCCTGAAAGATTTCTCTCCCAGGGCAGCCATCTGTGCTGTCACTTCTTCCAGTGTCATGGATTTTATATCTTTCTTTCCATTGCAGTCCAATAAATCCAGCATAAAAACTCCCTCCAAAACACGCTCTAAATCCCATCCGGCCTGACTCACCCTCCGCACGTCTGAACACGCTGATGAAAAACCCATCATAGGGATGCACCCCCGGCAGGAACTGAATCCAACCTTCCTTTAACGAGGACTCCTGAGGCAGGCCGCCAAACCGGTCTGTCAAATCTACCGGCACAAGCGGAAACCGCTCCCTTAACCAGGCGGCATTGTCCTGGTTTTCCAGCCTGTCAATGGTACATGTGCTGTAACATAGAAGGCCGCCCGGCTTCACATACTGCCAGACAACAGACAGGATCTCCCGCTGGAGTCCCGCCAGCTCCTCAAGCTTCTCAGGCGTTATGTTGTACTTGATGTCAGGCTTTCTCCCTATGATTCCCAGACCGGAACAGGGCAGGTCCGCTATGACAATATCCGCCTTCCCGGCGGCCGACGGATCCGGTTCCAGGGCGTCCCACACCAGGTCTTCATGTTGGTCACGCCGCAGCGGGCCATGTTTTCCTCAATCAGGGCTGTTTTCTGGTATGTAAGGTCTCTGGCCTCCACCATCGGTGCCTCTCAGCTTATCCGCCAGGTGGAGGCTCTTCCTCCGGGGCAGCGCACACATCTATAATATAACTGCCTTTCTCCGGGGACGCAATCTCCCCACAAAGGCAGAGGTCACATCCTGTACCTGTATCCAGCCCTTCCGGAAGCATCCAGCCCCTCCAGATAATCGTACCCGTCAATGGCTATCATGGACTCCATGAAAGGCAACTCCCTGACCAAAGTCCCCTGCGCCTTAAGGGAAGCCAGTATGCGCTCCCGGTCCGCCCTGTGCAGGTTGCACCTGACCCAGGTGGGCTTATCCTCAAGAAAAGAGGCGGCAATCTTCCCCGCCTTCTCTTTTCCAAATTCCTTTTCCCACATGGCGTACATCCACTCAGGGATACTGTACCTCAGGGAAGGAGTGTCAAAGGTCAGTTTCTCCTTTTCCCTGGAAATAGTCCGCAGCACACCGTTCACAAAGCCCTTGAGCCCGGAAAAATGACGTTTCACCGCCAGCTTCACCGCCTCATTGCAGACAGCGGAATCCGGCACGCGGTCCATATATAAAATCTGGTATACGCTCATCCGCAGAAGACTGCGGATGAACGGCTTCATCTTGTATATTTTTGTCTTGGAATACCGGTTTATACTTCGTCAATCTGTATCAGGTATTCCAGTGTTCCTTCCACAGCCCGGGTGATAAAGGAACGGTCCGCCTTGCCCAGGTACTGGTACTTCTGCAGGGCCTGGTTCAGTACAAGGTGAACAAAAGCCCCCTGTTCCAGCACCTCCGTCAATATGTCCAGGACAATCTCCCGGTTTTCCAGTCCTCTGTCTAAGGTCTTTGCCATCTGAACATTCTCCTCTCAGGGCCTGTCTGAATATGAATTCCCACCCTAGTCATTCCTGCGGTTGCCAAATAATATCAGCAGCCGGAGAAGCTGAAGGATGGAGGCTGCCGCTGCCGCCACATAGGTAAGGGCTGCCGCGTTCAGTACCTTTCTGGTCTGTCCCACTTCCTGCCCCACCAGGATACCGGTGGAATCCAGAAGGTTCACCGCTCTGTGGGAAGCATCATACTCCACAGGCAGGGTCACCAGCTGGAACAGCACTGCCAGGCAAAACAAAAGGATGCCCAGATTCAAAAGGACAGAGCTTCCTCCCAGTAAAAGTCCAATGATAATCAGAGGCCAGCACAGCTGGGACCCCAGATTAGCCGCCGGCACCAGGGCCGCGCGTATCCTTAAGGGCGAGTAATCATTGGCATCCTGCATGGCATGGCCGCACTCATGCGCCGCCACTCCGATGGCTGCAATGGATGTGGAATTATACACTGCGTCGGACAGGTTTACGGTCTTGCTTCTGGGGTCGTAATGGTCTGTCAGGTTGCCCGGTACCCGGCGCACGGTCACATCATAAATTCCCTGATTGGCGAGAAGCTTTTAGCTGCATCCGCGCCTGTCATGCCGCACATGCTCCTGACAGCGCTGTAGCGCTGATACGTGGAGTTAAGCTTGGCAGAGGCTGCCATGGATATGACTACGCCAATCAATATCAGCACATAGGTTGGGTCAAAATAAAACATAGGGTAAAACATCATCAATCACTCTCTTTCTTTACAAACACGTCCCCCTCCGGATGGGATATCCGCGGAGAAAAGCCGGGGTGTCCATGCGTTTCTTTCCTTCCATCTGAAGCTCCCTGACAGACAGCAGGCCGTCTCCGGTACAGACTACCAGGCTGTGCTTATCCGAACACACGACTGTGCCGGGAGTAATCCCTGTTTCTGAGGGGACTCCTGATTCGGACAGAAAGGCGGCAGCTTCCCGGCTTGTAGTCACATCAGCCGACCATATCTTTATTGTCTTCCCATTCCACAGTATATGCACTGGGCCACGGATTTAATCCGCGAATCAGGCGTTCTATGGACACCGCGCTCTGATTCCAGTCAATATCCCCAAGGGACTTTGTCAGCATTTTTGCATAGCAGGTGCCCTCATCTGTCTGAGGCGTACGGACCAGAGTGCCTTCCTCCAGCTTCTTAAGCGTGGATAAAATCAAAGCTCCGCCTGCCAGGGAAAGCTTGTCATGGAGCTGCCTCCCGTCTCCTTTTCCTCTATGGGATTACCGTCTTTTCCAGCATGTCCCCCGTATCCAGCCCACGTCCATCATCATGGTGGTAATTCCCGTCTCCCTTTCACCGTCTATGACACACCACTGGATAGGCGCAGCGCCCCGGTACTTCGGGAGCA
>ENA-OQCK01001194-OQCK01001194.1-human-gut-metagenome-genome-assembly--contig:-NODE-1194-length-10238-cov-3.792207_pt1 | contig 10238 bp, 10 predicted proteins | sample MGYA00242498_ERZ504578 | MGnify/ENA primary metagenome ERZ504578 (study PRJEB26092, sample SAMD00036229) | human gut metagenome | host: Homo sapiens | study: EMG produced TPA metagenomics assembly of... | reverse complement strand
AGGAACTGGAGAGCAGGGGACACAAGTATGTGAGGTATGCGGATGACTGCCTGATTCTGTGCAAAAGCAGGAAAAGCGCAGAGAGGACGATGGAAAACATTGTGCCATTCATCACAGGAAAACTGTTTCTGAAAGTCAATCTCCAGAAAACGACAGTGAGCCACGTCAGCAAGATAAAATACCTGGGCTACGGCTTTTATCGGCATAAAGGGAAATGCCGCATGAGGATACACCCAAAGTCGGTGGCAAAAATGAAGAACCGGATACGGGAGCTGACAACCAGAGGGAACAAATGGAGCAATCAGGAGAGGGAAGAAAAACTCCGAAGCTATGCAAGGGGATGGATTAACTATTATCGATATGCAGACATGAAAAGCCTGATGGAACAGACGGATGAGTGGCTGCGCCACAGAATCCGAGGGGTGTACTGGAAACAATGGAAGAAGGTACGCACAAGATATAAAATGCTGCGGGCGTTACATTTACCAGAGTGGAAGGTGCATGAGATGGCGAACTGCCGAAAGGGAGTGTGGAGAGCGGCGGGAATGCTCAACTCGGCACTCACCAAAAGAATCATAGTGGACAGACTTGGTTATCCCGATATGGCTGCCCACTATCTGAAAGTCCGAGTAAACTATTGAACCGCATAGTACCGAACGGTACGCTACGTGGTGTGGAAGGGGAGGTTAAAATCTCCCCTATCCGATTTCTGGGGCGGTTTTTTTGGAGATGGGGGAGTTTTCTTGAATTGGCTAAGGCCCCTCCTGTACTCCAACGGCTCATGTTTCCAAGGGATATCTTTATCCGCTATTCGTTATACCATACCAGATATTCATTCAGTATGTCAATGAATTCCTGGATGCTTACTCCTGTCCATTCCCGGTTGTAAAGCATCTCGTTTTTCAGACGGCCAAACAGCCCTTCGCAGGCGGAATTGTCAGGGAAGCATCCCTTTTTGGACATGGAACGCTCCAATCCGGCCTTCTCCATGCGGCTTATCCAGCCGGGCCAGCGGTAGTGGCATCCCCTGTCAGAATGGACTATGGGATGCTCCGTCTCCCCCAACTGTGAGATTGCGCCATCCAGCATGTCATTCACCAGGGCAGCATCCGATGCGTGCCGACCGTCCAGTATGGCAGCATCCCATCAAAACAATCCACAATCTGGGAAAGACAGACCTTTCCGGCAGGGATGGCGAATTACGTGATGTCGGTAAGCCATTTCTCATTCGGCTTTCCCGCATGGAAGTCCCTGTTTCCCGCATTTGGCACAGAAAGCGAGATTTGCCCTTGAAAAGAGTTATAATTCCGCCTGCTCTTAACCCTGACCACAATCTCCTCTTCCGCTATGATCCTGCGCACCACTTTCTCGGAGATGACGGTTCCCTCGCGGCTGAGCAGAGCGTGTATCCTGCGGTACCCATAACGCCCGCTGTTTTCATTGAAAAGGGCGGAAATCCTTTTACGGATGCCGGAATACTTGTCCTGCTTTTTGAGGGAGGTTTCCCGATAATAATAACTGCTTTTTGGCAGTTTAAGCCGTTTTAGCAGCAATGGCAGCGAATATTTCCCTTTCAAGGCATCAACAATCACTGCCTTCTCCCTGTTTTTGAGGTCTCCGTGTTGATGCCGGGGTCTTTTTTAATACATTGATGGTTTCCTTTAATATGTCTATTTCCACCTGCATGCCATCCATCCGGGCAAGCAGCTGCTGCATTTCAGCATTAGGGGGAATTTCGCGTGCCTTCCGCAAGGATTCCGGGTTTTATGTTTTTGTCGTTCATCAGTGCGACAGTGCCTCCTTGGAGATATTTTTTCCGCCAGGCATAGATGCCTGCCCGGCTGCAGCCAATCTCCTCTGACACATATTTTATACTTCTCCAAGCTCAAAGCAATGGTGGATTGCATCCATTTTGACTTCGACGGGAGGGGGGCGGGGATGTGCCGCTGTATTGGTATTATCCAATGCCTTTCGTGGTGGCTTTTGAACACCCTCGTTTTCAATCCATGTATAGAGTGCCTTCTGGTTGGATAGCCCAGCATGCAGATGGTGTTGGTTACATAACCGCACTGGTGATAAACCTGTAATGCAATGTCGATTTTGTCCTGAGAATACATAGTGGTTCAGCTCCTTTCGGAGCCCGTGGAATTCCAGTTCCCTCCCTTTTTATCACCTCTTAGTATATTGCTAAAACAGTCACTGAAACGAGTTTACAAACAGTTACCATCCTGACAAGTCATCTGATATTCCTTTGGGCTGTATCCGGTGGCTTTTTTAAATGTTTTGCTGAAATAATGCTGGTCACTAAATCCTGACTGTTCAGCTACATCTTTTATCTTATATGTTCCGATTTGCAGAAGCTGCCGGGCATGGTTTAGACGGATTTCCATAAGATAGTCCTGAAATGTGACCTTTGAGACCTCCTTAAACAGCAAGCTCAGATAACAGTAATTAATGTGCTGCTGCTGGGCAATATCACTTAGGGAAAATTTCTTAGAAAAATTCTCCTGTATAAAAGCTTGAACCTGACCAACCAATTCTAAGCGTGAATCACCTTCCACGGACAGTGGCTTCTCGGTTTCAAAGAACCGTGTTAACAATTCCTTTAGAAAGTCAATCCAATCCCAGACAGAAGGAAAAATGGTAAATCTCAGTGGGCATTTGCAATGCCTGAGTTACAGTCGGAGAACAATACTCTCCCAACAGGACCAGAATCCGAAGATAGATATTCTGCAGCCCCTCATAGCATATAGAAGACTCCTCAATCGAGTGATACATGAATTTCAGTGTGGCCTCCAGGCGATTTTGGTCCTTGCGGATGAGGGATTCTTTGAAATCTGATAAAAAGGAGAAGTCAGTCTTGGCAGAGGCGAATGCTGCAATATCCCCTGGATGGATCCTGTTTTTATTAGCACAAAGCACACGGTGCTTCATACAGAAGATTGCTTCATGGATTGCTTGGCAAAGATTTGGGTTGACCATACTAATGCCAAAGGTGTATTGATGGGGAGTGATGTATTGGATTTCTGAACACAATGAGTTTTCAAGCTTATCTGCAAATTCCTCTGGTTTAAAGTCTTTTCATCAGAAGAAAGATAGAGGGCAATCAGAAATTCATTACACTGGTTTTCGTAATAGACCAGGTTCACACCCAGGATGAACTGGTGAAACAATCTGCTCAAATGTTCGTCCAGGTATCGGCGGAAAGAGAACAGGATATATCCAGATATAAATAGTATGCCTGGAACATACCATTGCTGCAATACGCACTGAAAAGCTGGGTGTAATCGGGGGTGTCCTGTGAAAGAAGATTGGATGCAGCTGAACGCAGTGTTTTACGCAGTTGGGCCTTTTTTATAGTTTCCAGTGCATTGCGGTGCTGCCGGGTCTGTTCAATCTGGCGGACACATTTTTCCAAAGCCTGGTTTAAGCTGGGAGTGTCTATTGGTTTGAGAAGATAGTCCACAACGCCCAGTTGTATAGCCTCTTTGGCATATGAAAAATCATTGTAACCGCTGATGATTACGATTTTAGTATCGGGAAGAAGTTCCATCAGTTTATGGCTGAAAACCAACCCATTCATTCCATCCATTCGGATATCACACAGGATTATGTCAGGATGTTCTTTTGATGCAAGCTCCAGTGCCTGTTCTGCATTTGGAGACTGGAGTATTTTCTGGAAATTTAAGTGGCTTTTTTTTAACTTACTTACAATGCCGAGACGGATCCATTCTTCATCATCTACTACCAATACACATAACATGGAAATTCCTCCAATCTTTCAAATTTACATGCGTTTTTATGCGTCTGTGCATGGAGAAAAAGGAAGACAGATATTAACGCATGTTCCCTCATTGGCACGGGAAATAATGGTAAGTCCATACCCTGCTCCACAGCAGTTTATCAGTCGTTGGTGCACATTTATTAATCCGATGGATTCTTTTGTTTGGATTACCGGAGCTGAACCTGCTTCAGACAGCTTCCGGTTCAGCGCCTCAACCTGGCTGGGTTCCATGCCGATCCCATTATCCGCAACATGAAGAACCAGTTTATCATTTGAAACAATTTCCCCTGTGATCCGGACATGGTAGTTGGCATTTAAAATCTGCCTGAATGCATGGATCAGGGAATTTTCTACGATCGGCTGTAAGACAAATTTGGCACCGGAAGTGGATGCAGTTGAGGTGCCAAATCAATCTGAAAGGAAATCTGGTTCCGAAAACGGATGCGTTCAATGGAAAAATATGATTCCAGATGGTCGAGTTCATCCGACAGCGAGACAAAATTTTCGGGTTTCAGGTTGTAGCGGAACATTTGGGCCAGAGAGGTGGCAATGGTCTGGACTTCAGGAGTATCGCGAACCTCTGCAATAGCCTCTATGGTCTGGAGCGTATTATATAAAAAGTGTGGATTGATCTGGTAAGTAAGGCTTTGGAGCTGGGATGTTTTTAAAAGCAGCTGCTGTTCATATACATTGGTAATCAGATTGTCTATTTTTCCGGTCATGTGATTGAAACCATGGTATACCTCCCACATGTCATCATCATGACAGATTGTTTCATCCAGTCTGAGTTTAAAATCTCCCCGCCCCACAAGTCGCATGTTGGATATCAGATTTTTTAACGGAAGAAACATCCGCTGCAGCAGGGTTATGATGATTAATCCGAATACCAGCAGGATGGCGGCCAGGATTCCGAGAATGGGCACCAGGGTGGCGTTCAGAGCGTGGGACAGGTACGTGGCTGAAGGTTCAATATAAATAGTAAAACCAGAGTATTGGGATTGGCGGGACATCAATTGTTCCGGAGCGGCCAGTTGGCCGATTTCCAGACCATATTCATCCCTGTTGGTGGAGGCGATGATTACTCCATCTGTATCTGCCAGACGGATGGATAGTACCGGACCGGTCTGGATATCCTTGGAAATACTGTGCAGATTTTTTAAGAGTAGTGTCTGAAATGCACTGCTGTCAGCATAAACCACCACATAGGCGGTTACTTTTTTGCTGACAATATCTTTTAGTGGGCGGACTACCATCAAAGGCTTAAAATTCCCATAAAACTCTTTTGGAGAGTGGATGGGGGAGATAAGGAACAAGGCCCGGCTGTCAATTTCCGCCTTATGATCTGAAATCCATTGGTCATATAATAAATTCGGATTAGCAGGATGGGAGGAGGTATTTCCATCAAAGAGGAATGTGCCGTTACTGCTGTAAAAGGATGTATAAAAGGGTCCATCAGTGACAGACAGGCTGTTTATGATAATAGCAATTTTTTCACTGTCATGCAGGTAATCCTGGGCGGTATAATCCGGACTTTGAGAACGCAGCAGGATATCCTGAATATCCACATGATTCAAGAGAATTCGGTCAATCTGGCTGGCTTTGTATGGTATGGTATCGGTACCTGATATAAGGTTATCTAACAGGTTGTCCAGATAAGTATTATTTTCATTTCTGACAAGCCCTGAGATATGTGCAATCAGAACACCGCTGATGCATATAGAAATTATGACGGCCGCAGACAGGCATAAAATAGTCAGCCGGAAGGAAATAGTGCGTGGATAGAGGCGTGAGAACCGGCTGTGTATGCTCATATTGATGATATCTCCTTCCTATGGATTGTAAAAAATTCTACCAAAGATATCTTATTTCTTTAACCTATTATAGAAGATAAAAAATTACTTGTCCATACTTTTAGAAAAATATTTATAGAAAAATGCATAAAAAAATAAAAGTATATACAGAAAAATATGTATTATTTTTAGTAATTATCCATGTTTTTGGTTATGAGATAAAAATAATACACAAAAAGTGCTAAACCAGGTAAGTAAGAACAAGTTATGTTCATGATTTATAAAAAAGATACAACAAAGATAAAAAATGCCTCCATTTATTTAGCGATACTGCTCATGCTATACTATAAACACAAAAACACAAGGGAGGACAATGATGAATGTCAAAAAACTGCGAAATCCGTACTACATAAAAAGAGAACTATCCTACATCTCATTATACCTTCCGGCACTGTTGCTGTTCCTTCTATTTGTAGTATGGCCATTGATTCAGGCAATTTATTTCAGCATGACAGACTGGGACGGGATTTCTTCAACATATCATTTTCAGGGGCTAAAAAATTACATAACATTTTTCAGGGACACTTATGTGCTTCACAGTACCATTGCAACCCTAAAATATACGGTCGCAGTGACCATTGCGCAGAATATGACGGCACTTGCGCTTGCATTGGCGTTGAATCAAAAATTCCGCTCGCGCAATGTGCTTAGGACTGTGTTCTTTCTTCCATCATTGTTCAGTCCCCTGGTAGTGGGATATATATGGAGTTTTTTGTTCTCAGATCCATTGATGAAGATGGGAAAAGCCCTGGGGCTTGACATCCTTGGAAATAATATATTGGGGAGTGAGCAATGGGCAATATTTGCTGCGGCGTTTGTCACAGTGTGGCGCAGTTCCGGATGGACGATGATGATTTACCTTGCAAGCCTTCAAAATGTTCCTCAGGAGTTATGTGAGGCAGCAGCCGTAGATGGAGCAGGATATTGGAAGCAGCTGCGGTATATCGTTCTTCCCATGATTGCCTCTGCTTTTACGATTAACTTTATTCTGGTATTTGAGAGAAGCCTGAAAGATTTTGATTCCATATTTGCCTTGACAAACGGTGGGCCGGGAGACTCAACCATGACAATCGCGCTGAACATTTACCGGGAATCGTTCTTTTATTCCAGAGGGAGCTATGGTACAACCATAGGTGTTGTCCTGTTTGTGGTGATGGTTATCCTTACCATTATCCAGCTGAAGTTTTTCCAGAAAGGAGAGGCAAAACTTGAATAGGAAAGAGAAAAAGGCAAAGAGGCGTTGGAATATATGGGCGCTTGCTCTTATCATAATCGCTGTTGGAGCGTTGTTTTTTGTACCGATTTATGCAATGATCATCATATCACTTAAGACCACACGGGAGTTGATTTATTCACCGTTGGGATTTCCGCGGACTCTGTACCTTGAGAACTTTAAGGATGCCTGGAAAATGCTTAATCTTGGTACGGTCTATAAAAATAGCCTGATGGTTGCATGTGTGTCGGTTATTGCACGGATCCTTATGGCATCAATGGCGTCCTTTACACTGGCGAAAAGGGTAAACCGCGTGAATCGTTTTCTGTATGTATTGTTTCTATCAGGTTTGATGATCCCAATCTATACGGTGCTGGTTCCGCTGCTCCGCCTGATTAAGAACCTGGGGCTAATCAATTCCCATTTAGGTTTGATCGTGGTATATATTGCAATGGGAATGCCCTTTGCGATATTCATGCTTACCGGTTTTATAAAGGCTATTCCAAATGAACTTCTGGAAGCTGCTGTTTTGGATGGATGTTCGGTCTACAGGACATTTTGGACAATCATATTTCCACTTTTAAAATCAGCTGTCACCACATTGTTTATACTGGATTTTCTCTCTGTTTGGAATGACTTCCTTCTGCCAATGCTGACATTGACTGACAATTCGCTTAAAACGGTTACGGTTGCGATGTACAATTTTTATGGAGAGTTTGGTTCCCGGTGGGAGATGACCTTTGCAGGCTATACACTGGCAATCATTCCGATTGTGATTGTATATCTGCTGTTACAGAAGAATATCGTTGAAGGCATTATGATCGGTGCTGTCAAAGGGTAGGGAGGAGCGCAAAGATGGCAATTAAGATTCCAATTCAATTACCATATGGTGCAGTATATTTCCGGAAGTCCAATCCGCCAAGGGAGGATTGGGAACGGGACTATGCCAGGCAAGCAGGGATGGATACAATATTTTCCGCCATTGGTTCATGTGGGGAACGATTGAAACATCCCCGGGTGTTTATGATTGGGAAGATTATGACCGGCAGATGGAACTAGGAGAAAAGTACAATATAAAGGCAATAATCGCGGAGGTGACCACGTGTGTCCCTGAGTGGGTGTTTACACAATTTCCGGAAACATTATGTGAAAACACGCAGGGTGAAAAGGCAAAAAGCGAGATGAGCGTGAGCTGTGCGGTGGGAGGGTTTTATGAAGGGATCTGCCTGGATACCCCTGTGGGCCGTGAACTGACTGGAAATTTTCTCAAGGCTCTGGCAAAACGCTACAAAGGACATCCGTCTCTTTTGGGCTATGATATATGGAACGAATGCAATTATTCCCACGATCATTGTTACTGTAAGGATACAAGGAACAAGTTTCGCATCTGGCTTCAGAATAAGTATAAGACACTGGATGCGCTGAAAAATGCGTGGCATCGTTACAGTCTGTTAAGCTGGAATGATGTTAAACCGCCTCCAAAGCTGGCACTTTATACAGAATGTAATGATTGGCTGCTGTTTCGGAAGGAAAATGCATATGACCAGATGAAATGGAAGGTGAACATACTTAGACAAGTGGATTCGGATTGCCTGATTACGGCGCATGGCACAGCCCAGAGCCTGGAAAATATGGCCATGGGGGGCTCTGATGAATGGATGGCGGCAGAAAATGTTGAGGTGTATGGACTCACTTTTGTGCAGAGCCGGAAGGGAAATGAAGGATATAAACATTGGAGCGCCTTGGATCTGACACGATCAGGAGCGAGGGGAAAGAGGTTTTGGCATTCAGAATCCCAGGGTGGTCCGCTGTGGTATCAGCCCAAGTGACCGGGAGGCCCCGGGAGGATGGCAGGATCACAGAACCCGAGGATATCCGGCAATGGAATATGACCAGTTTGGCAGGAGGCGCCCGGGGCATCCTGTGTCCAAGATGGAGGCCATTACTGGATGGGCCGTTGTTTGGAGCATTTGGCGCCTATGGAATGGATGGAACCCCAACTCCCTGTTCTGAGATGACGGCTCAGATTGCCAAGTGGGCTAATGGGGCTCAACAGGGAGAACTTCTGGAGGCATCACCGGTCCAGGGGGAGATAGGAATTTTGATAACTCCTGAAACACAAAGGGGAACATTCCTACTTTCACGGTTTGGGGCAAAAGACAGTTATGCGCAGGCAGTGACAGGCGCCTACCGTGGGTTCTTTGATTTGGGGTATCAGCCGGACTTTGTACATATTGATGATTTGGGCCGGTATCAGAATATTTATTTGCCAATTCCTGTTATGCTGGACAGATCAACTGCTGATAGAATTGCCGAATGGGTAGAAGGAGGAGGCGTCCTGTTTAGTGAAGGGTGCCCCGGATATCTGGACGGCTCCTGTCATGCGGGAACAGTACAGCCCAACCTGGGACTGGATCAGGTATTTGGAGTAAGGGAATTGAATGTGGAGTTTATTCAGGACATCCTTCAGGACGAGCCGGTCCTCTGGGAAGGACGTTTGTTCTATGGAGGAGAGTATATCCAAAGTTACAGCCTAATGGGAGCCAGCAGGCTGATAGGTGGAAACAATGACCAGGTTTTTGCCTCAGAAAACAGATGGGGCTCAGGAACGGCCTTTTTGATGGGAACCAGCCCGGGGGTGGGATATAGTAACCATCCATGGGAGGAACAGAAAAAGATTTTTAAGTGGATTGCAGAAAGAATGGGACTTAAGGCCCATGTTGTATGTGGAAATCCCAGAGTACGTGCCCGGATACAGACAAACGGTGAGAGCCTGTTTTTATGGCTGATTAATGGAGACCACTCCGTGCAGAATACAGACATAAGTTTCCATGGGCAGTTCACCTGTGGCGAGATTGAAAAAATATACTGGAGGGGAGGCTCCATCTCGGTATCCAATGGGACAATACAGGCTGAGATAGAAGGACGAAATGCTATTATTGTAAAACTAAAGGAAGAAAAACATGTAAAGAATAGGAGGAATTAAGTTTGAAACAAAGAAATATTGGTTAGAAAAAAGTAAATTGTATGGCAAACAAGCCATCTTACAGTGGCTTCAAAAAGAAAATATAGACACAACACCTAATTCATGGCAGGAACGATATCATCTTTAATGGTGTATCCACGCTGCTTTAGTAGATTAAGTGCCTGTGAAGTAGTCAATACTTTTGCTTTATTCGCAGGACGTGATTCAAGAAAACCTTCTGCTGTATATGGTTTTAAATCTGAAAGTATGTGCCAGATAGCGGTCAGGAGCATACGGCAGATTGCGATAATGGCTTCTTGTGACCACGGTGCGATTTAATACGCTTATAGCGGCCGGTTATTTCAGGATGTTTCTTAGAACGCAATAAACCATTTGCAACTTGTACCAGAATGGGTTTAATATAAT
>ENA-OQCK01001193-OQCK01001193.1-human-gut-metagenome-genome-assembly--contig:-NODE-1193-length-10239-cov-2.597805_pt1 | contig 10239 bp, 12 predicted proteins | sample MGYA00242498_ERZ504578 | MGnify/ENA primary metagenome ERZ504578 (study PRJEB26092, sample SAMD00036229) | human gut metagenome | host: Homo sapiens | study: EMG produced TPA metagenomics assembly of... | reverse complement strand
GAAGTGATTTTCTGCAATCTCAGCAAACACCCACTTTCTGTGCTCGTCTTCGAGACTGGAAAGAACGATCCTGTCTTCCTGCTTTCTCGCCTCAAAGCGCATGATTCTTCCGGTATAGCCATAGGCAATTTCCCATGTACGGGTAGCCGGATTATACATGCGAAGCGTTGTTCCGTATTCAAAGTGCGGCAATACAATCACATCCTGCACTGCCATTCCTTCCAGCACCCGGGAAAAATGCCATTCCCCTTTTCGCACTGCGCCTGTTGCAGTGTCCATGTAATCGATGTACCAGCTGCCAATCAGCATTCCGAAGAAATCATCCTCCTTAGGAATTGCTGCGTTTCTTTCGCTGCTTGCAAGGGCTTCATAGAAATCCTTCATATAACATCCTCCTCTGGTTTCACATTATTCATTTCTATGAACAGGACATCACACTACAAATATTTCAAAGTGTGTTCTCCTTCAGACGTTGTTTTCCTTTACTTGTGCGTCCAGCAGCGGCTGATACATCATCATTGCGTGGTTTTCAGCAACCAGCTGCTCCTCCAGAAGCGTCCCCTCCTTTGACAGCATCAGACGGTAGAGCTGATTATGACGACTGTAGCCGCCCCACCATTCCCTACGCATTTCATGATTGCGCTCAACAATTTCATAGCGTACCTGCAGAGGATGCAGCATTCTCCATTCTCCATGCAGATGAGTCTTTCCCACATGAAGCCGCAGCTGAAAGGGCTGATCTGTCGGATTGCTGATCATCAGGTCACCATAGGGATAAAAGCAGGTGGCCCCGCTGCCGAAGGGCTGTGTGCGATTGGCATCCGGGAACACATCATACCCATGACGGTGGCGCTCCACAACCTGTAGCGGTGTATGTATCGTAATCCAGAACAGCAGGTTGGACAGCTGGCACAGCCCGCCGCCGATTCCGTATACAATTGTTCCATCCTTCAGCATCATGCCTTTCTTATAGCCCTTGGATGCCGACGGTTTCCCTATTGTTTTCCAATAGCTCAGCGTTTCCTGCGGATAGACGATGATACCGTCCAGCTTCTCCACCGCTAGGCGAAGGTTCACAATTTTATTCTCCTGATAAACCTCCTCTTCCTTTGTCAGATTTCACTTCAGCAGACTTTTATGCTGAAAGCAGACATTGGGATAGTCCTCACTTCCGTGTCCGCTGGCAAACTGCCGTTTTGATGTATACCATCCAATATATCTGCGCCACGTATAATACCAGCCTCCCAGCATCAGCCGAATATCCGAACGCTTCTTTGTACGCAGATCCTCCTGTTTCTTTTTCATAGCACCACTCCTTTTCCTTCTATACGATTACCCTTTTTACTTTATTTCAGTCTGCTCAATCATCGTAAGCAGTTTTCAGAAAATAGCCTGCAGAAGGGCATGAAAAATACCAATCACGGCAATACCGCACAAAACCCCGCTCACAAATCTTCGCACATTCGTCGATGGAAGAACATCTGCGCCTGAAGTCCCCAGTCAATCAGCATACTCAGCATAAACAGACCGTAAACAGCAAGCGCAGCGTACAGAAAACATCCACAGCAGAATGCCAAAGCCATACCCGAGATACAGTCCGCTGCATCTTGCACATACGGGACACTGATAGCCGTGAATAAAGAAGCTGCGCTCTGCTTTCTGATGGCAGGAACGGGAAAACAGATGCATCAGGGAGAGCCAGATGTCATCCGGATTCATCGATTAAATCTGGTACCGCAGTCATTGCAGATACAGATGGTTCTTCTGCGCTCGCCATCGGCACAGCACAGCCCGCACAGCATCCCGATCGGACCAAAACAGATAGCCCAAGAATGCCGCTTGGCAGATTGTAGCTTTCATTGTTTCGCTCCTCGATGATGCGCAGATTCCTGCTGCCGCACGATGGACAGTAAACATGATCATAATTCCGATACATATAGATACCTGCCTTTCTGATTTTATTATACTATAGGAAAGCAAGCTATGCGCATCAATGTGTTTTCCATCATGAATTTCATTTTTATTGAAAATAGGAGCAAACTGTTTCTACATATATACGGTTCACACGCAATGCTTACTTCCATACAAGACTGGTCCGCTCTTTCTTCATAAGGTATAGAAAAGAAGCCGAATTCTATTTGTCAGAAAGGAATCCCTCTGCCGAATCCGGCTTCCTAAGCATCTATTTACAGATGGCTTTTGAGCTGTTTTTTTTATACTTCTTCCTGTCTCATTTCCGAGTCGGGGATGGCTATGTTTTCTTTCTGACTCCATTTCTGAACGGTGGAAACCCGCTGGCCGTTTTTCTCATCCGTTGTCGCAATCAGCGTCGCATCCGCAACCTTGCTCAGATTGGATATCTTATCCGTCGGTGTTACGATAATTGCCTGAAAGCCGAGTGATTTCAACAGGTAAATGCATTCCTCGATTCGCTCATTATCCATTTTATCGAAGGCCTCATCAAAGATTGCCAGCTGCAGACCGTCGTTTCCTGCATCATATAGTGACAGCGATACCAGTACAGCGACATAAAACGGTGTCTGTGTTTCTCCACCGGAGCTGGAGCCGATCGTGGCACGCAGCGAGTTTCCGTTTTCCAGAATATCAAATTTCAGATAGGTGGTGAAGCGGGAAAGCAGCTGAACCTCTTTTTGCAGCTCCTGATACTTTTTGGGGTCCTGCATGGAGGATAAGGAAGAAATTTTATCAAACAGCTCATGAATCAGCTCCTCATTTTCCTCATACACCTTCGTGTTCAACAGATTGTGCCCGTTTAATTCCTTGTTGGTGATCAGATTGTAATACTCACGGTAATCCTCATTGCAGGTACACACAAATTCATAGCTGGAGCGGCCGAATTTATGCCTGCGGATAGAGCGGTTCAACCGGTCAATCTGCATTCGCACATTTTCGATTTTACTATTGAGCGCACTAAAGAAATTATTCTGGAAGCACTCATATGCCTTCTGCTGTGCGAGGCGGCATTTATCGATATAGTCCTCAACAATATTATCCGAATGCTTTTCATATTCCCGCTCATAATCATCGCATAAAAAATTCGGGTTGAGGGCAATGCGGAAGGTATCATTGTAATGTGTTTTTTTCGTTATCAGCTCCTGCTTGGAAATTTCAACACGGCTGTTCAGCTCCCGCAGTGCTTCCTCCAGCTGTTTCTGTTTCCTGCGGATACCGTCTGCGTGGTGATTGCCCCGATTGTGTCCGGTATGCCTTGCTCGGGCTTTTTCGCTTCCTTAACCTGCTGCTGAAGCTCCTGTATACGTGCATTGCAAAGCTTCATATCCTCTTCCAGCTGACGGCGCCGGCTTTCCTGTTCCACCTGCAGCATATACAGTTCGTTTTTCTTTTTCTTTGCCTCATCCAGTTTTTGATCCAGCAGCAGAAGCTCCTGCAGGGATTCCGGTGTCTGAGCGGCACGCAGCTCTTTGATCTTTTGTTCCAGCTGCTCCACCTCTTTGGCCTTGCACAGTCCATCCTCCAGCTGACGGATAAAGTCATCACTGATAACGGTTTGCAGCTGTACCGCCTGCAATGTCCTTGTGACTGTTTCCAGCTTGCGGCAGGTGGAGGTGAGCTTTTGCTGGCGGATAATCAGCTCCTGCAGCTGCTTTTCTATGGAATCGGCACCGATAAAGGGTACCTTATACAATTCCGGATTCATATGCGACACTGCATAGCCGCTGTACAGCATACAGTCGCTGGTGATGCTTACCGGATAGCTTCGCAGTGTCTCCTCCGCTTCACAGCATACGACTCTGCCCAGCAGATATTCCACATAGGGCGCACATCCTCGCGTTCCACCTGCACGCAGTCATACAGTGTTTTTGCATCGGGACGTTTCCCCGGCTTTGCCTTTGCGATATCCACAATGGAATAGGTATGAATCTTTTTTTCTTCCTTAATGGAGCGGTAAATGCGATAGGCATCCATGAAATATTCTGCCTCAACCACCAGATTCAGCTTCTGGTTATGGATGTAGCCTTCGATCGCATTTGTCCACGCCTCCTCCTGAATGCTGAACAGGTCTGCGAGTTATGCATACCTCTACCGGTTTCCCACCTGCTGATAAAGCCGTTCCTCCAGCTCCTGCTTTAAAACGAGCAGCTTTTTCGGATATGTCTTTTTCCCGGCTTCCAGCGCACGGCGATTTGCCGCAAGCACCTCCTGCTCCTCCCTGCATGTCTGCAGCTGCTTTGCATGGTTTGGCGCACCGTGGACAGGGTATTCTCGATGTCTCTCATCTGTCGCTGAATATCCCTATAGGCATCCAGATCAAACGCAGCCAGCCGCTGTGCCGCATGCACGGACCTTTGTATAGACAGCTTGACTCCGGACAAATCGAAGTCCTCCAGCTGCAAGCCGTCATAATCCTCGATTTCCTCCAGCTGCTCTATCTGTTCCTTCAGAAATTCACCCTTCGTAACCAGCTGCTGCTGAACGGCGGTCGTATCTCTTTGCAGGGTGTTTCGCTGCTCCAGATGCGCCTGTATCTTTCGTTCCAGAATATCTGCCGCATTATCCTGCGTGCATCCCGTAAGGCTTCCATGTTCTGTTCCAGCAGTGCCCGCTGCTCCTCGGTTTCCCTTGATTCCTTTGTCAGCTTCTGATAGCTCTTTGTATATACCTCATATTGTGCGGCTGCCTCATCATGTTCCACCAGCATACCGTGATATACAGCTGCCTTTTGCTCCACACGCAAGTTCGCAACACGCTCCTGTTCCCCGCATATATCCGTATACTGTTCATGGATCAGGGAAAGCTGAGCCTTTTTCTGCTGTACGGTTTCCAGCTGTTCCTTCATCTGCCGGTAATCCTGAATTTCCTCCTGCATCTCTTCCAGATTCAGGTCTTCCTCCTCCTGACAGATATTTTTTACGATGAATTCGGAAATATTCATCATCGGTGTGTATGCAACTGCCATTTTAAAGACATCGAAAAACCGCTGGTCCTTGATCAGCATGCGCTGACGGAAATAGTTTTTGTAATCCATATGTGTGGTAAAGGAACGGCAGCTGCGATCCTGAAAGCTGGCCAGCAGCTTCTTCATACGACGGATATTGAATACCGTTCCCTCATCCGTAAAGCAATGCCCGGGAATCGGCTGATTCATCATATAGTAGCAATGCTCCGTATCCCCCCGCGTAGGCCCGTTTACATCAAATACGATACCAAAGCAGTAAATCCTATGCTGTTCATCCTCAAATTCCATACACAGATGTGAGCTGAACATCCCTTTGTCACGCTTAAAGGTACCATCCTTGTATTTGCCCTTCAGATATCCCATCAGATCACGGGTTGTTTTATCATTTGCGGATTTATTGAAAATGGAATTGTCGGTTCGACCGAGAATAACCAGCTGCATGGCATCAATCAGCGCTGACTTTCCCTCTCCGGTTTTACCGCTCAGAAAGACGATATCCTCAAAGCTCAGGATCGTCTTCTCGTAATACAGCCAGTTGACCAGCAGCATTTTCTTCAGCTTCATCGTCTTCCTCTCCTTCCTCATTACGCAGCTTCATCAGAATTTCCTCCACCCGCTTCGGTGTGAGAACACAGGTGATATAAGGCAGTACCCAGATCAGCTCCTCATCCCCCTGTGTGTATTTCTGAAGAATATTCAGTCTTTGCAGGGACTGTAATGCCGCATGGATGTATTGCATTGAAGGCCTTACGCTTACCATCGCATGCACATCCACCAGCAGCTGCAGCAGCTCATTGACAGAAATACGTATGGTGAGAGATGCATCCAGCTCCAGCATTTTCTCCTCATAATAATTACGCAGAATCAGCAGAAGCTGCGTTTCCAGCTTTGTCAGACGATAGCGGCAGCTGCAGTCCTCCCGCTCATTGACCAGATAAATCATCCCCATATAAGATGAACGCTCCCTGCACAGCAGCCATCCCGCATAGCGGAGATATTCCTCGAAGCAGTCCCAGTGATCATGAATAAACACATAGTCTGCATTTCGTTCCTTTTTCTCAAACTGTCTGATTTTCGCATACTGGTAAATGCAGTTTTCTGCCAGTAATATATTGACGATCCGTCCGAATTCCTCGCGGTCCTTCAGATCCAGTTGTTCTACCTTCATTTTGTTACCTTCCTTTTAATCAACAGATTGGGGTAATGGAAATCCCCTTCTGTAATCCCTTCCGTCTGATTCGGAATCTGGGTTGCCTGCACATCCATTTTGCGGTCTCTTCCATATACATACACCAGAATGGAGCGGATATAGTCATCCATATCCTTCACCCCGATATCCTTCAGCTTTCCTACCGCTTCCCCATGCAGCTTCTCTGCATAGTAAGCCGATATGCTTTCACGGGTAAAGCGGGCATAGCGGTCAAAGCCAATGCGCTTTTCAAGCTCCTCCTGATTCTGGGTGCTCTCTTCAAAGGTGAAGGTCATCACTTCCCGCTCATCCCTACGCCTGCGTCGTTCAAAGGTGTACACCTCATCACGCTCCATGTAGCGGGTCTGCTGGATATTGATGGATTCACTGATCTGCTCACACACTCTCTGCGGCTCTTCCTTCATATGATGGATCAGTTCCACCAGCTTTCCCTTTAACCCCTGATCACTGTTGCACAGATACATAATTTTCTGCTTTGCCAGTCTGCGGTAACCCGCGTCGCTGTCCACCAGCTGGGCAGTCAGCGTTTCCACGATATTCAAATCATTGTACATGGCATACAGCATTTCCTCGATATGCTTTTTTGCCGTATCACGGCTGGCAACACGATAGTGACTTACCGCACTGTCTACAATTTTCTCCTTGACTGCTTCCTCCTGCAGAAGGGTTTCCAAAATACCTGCGACCGGGTTTTTAAACCGTTTTAAGCTGTCCTCCACAAGAGTTGGAAAAACATAGCCCTCCACAATATCACCATAATAAACATCAAAGAAATCATGATAGATTTTCGTTGATGCCTTTTTCACCTGAATCGCATAATAATCCCGTATTCTGGCATTGGTCTGTTCCAGTGTCAGAATCAGCTCCTTGAAATCGGCATAGGCATTACGGATATGCTGATAGCTGTCTTCTATTTTCACGGGATCATCCATATCCTTCAGGGAGGCATGGATGCGAATCAGATAGCCGATCTGTTCCCGTTCCTTGATAATATCATTCACGAAGGAGATGAACACCCGGCTGTGATAGGCAGAGACACCATTTTTTTCATCGTATCCATATGCAGATCGACATTGATCCAGGTATGCTTCTCAAACAGCCGTAACAGAAACTGGATATCCCGGTCATAAACATCCTTCTCACTGCGCAGCTCATTCTCGATATCGCTGTATTCCGCTTCCTCCTGAAGTCGATTTCATATTTTTATCCTGCACATAATCTTCCAGTAAATCCTGAAGCAGGGCACGCTCCATACTCATGGTCTGATTGCGATAAATGCAGTCATGAATCTGCAGAAGCAGATCCACATAAATATCCCGGTTCTTCGATACCAGTATGGTAAAGAAGGATGGATCCATTTTCTCAAATAAGGACATGCAAGCCCACCTTTCAAACATTCGTTCCTTTATTTTACTATAAGCGAGGTAAAATATCCATGACTTTAGTGTATCGCAGAAAAGAAAAACAGCAGCTCCCTTCAAAAGGAAGGCAACTGCTGTGAAATGCTGCACATAACTATTTTTCAAATATCATCCTATGTGGACCAGGTCTGTCCGGTATCCTGCTTATGCACTGCTCTGGGACGCATGCGGCAGTATCCAAAACATGAGGTTACGGATATATCAAACACCTCTTCCATCGATTGTATATTCGTTTTCCTGCTCTGCCAATGTCTGTTTTTCAGCTTCTATTCCACCGATTTCAGGGATTCCACCATCGGTATTTTTTTCAGCTTGCGATACATTACCAGATTCACAATGATGGCGAACACCATCGTGATTGCCACGGAATACAGGAAGGAAAGCTTTTCGATATTTCTTCCGAACATCACCGTATCCAGCTCTGCCAGCGACATAATCAAGGAGTGCAGGACGATTCCCAGCACCAGCCCTGCCAGCGCACCGATCAGTGTCAGGAAAATATTCTCTCTGTATACATAGGCACTGACCTCCTTGTCATAAAAGCCAGTACCTTAATGGTCGCAATCTCACGCAGTCTCTCCGATATATTGACATTCGTCAGATTGTAAAGTACGACAAATGCCAGCAGTCCGGCTGAGATAATCAATACAACAACAATGAAGGAAAGGGATGCAATCGTATCCTGGAAGGATGCTGCAATTCCGGAATAGAAGGATACAGAATCAATGGTATCCTTTTTCATAAAGGCATTTCCCAGCGCCTGTTCATCCTTTTCACTGCTGTCCCGCATGATGGCAAACATGCCGGTATTTTGCGGTGTCTTGTGATAGACACTCTTATAATAGGAGGGTGTCATATATACGATATGCCCCACATAGTTCTCTGTGACAGCCGCAATTTTCACATCCTTCTTTACACCGTCCCCATTGTCAATCGGGAAGGTATCGCCGACCTTCAGATGTTTATCCTTGGCGATTTTCTCTGTGATAACTGCTCCGTCATTGTTTAAGCTGATTGCTTCATTGGAACCGCGCTGACGCAGGGAGATATACGTATGCAGGCTTTCCACATCCTGAGGAACATACAGGTCGATTCCCTTATCCTCCCCTCATCCGCATAGAAGCCGTGATATACCGCCATAGCAGTGGCAGACTTCACACGGGAGTCCTTTTGCAGCTCGTTCAAATCCTGTTCCTTCTGGCTGAGCGTATCCTCACCTTTATATGTCATGGTGACATCAAATTTGAAGATATCCCCATACTGCTTCACCGCAATTTCCCCGATGGAATCCTGAATACCAAAGCCGGCTACCAGCAGGGCACTGCAGCCGCTGATTCCAATCACCGTCATGAGGAAACGCTTTTTATAGCGAAAGATATTCCGCGCGGTCACCTTGTAAATAAAATTGAATCGCTTCCATATAAATGGAATACGCTCCAGTAAAATCTTCTTACCGTTTTTCGGAGCCTTGGGACGCATGAGGAGGGCCGGCGTTTCCACCAGTTCCTTATAACAGGCCGCAAGTGCTGCAGCTACCGTTATCACGGAGCAAGCCCGATGGCAAGGGCCGCCAGTCCGATATCCGCCTGCAGCTGAACATCCGGCAGTGTATACATAATTCCCCAGGCATTGAATATCACTGTCGGGAAGACAATCATGCCAATTACTGCCCCGCAGATTCCACCAAGGATACTGGCAATCGCCGCATAGGCTACAAATTTCATCGCGATATCCGGCTTGGAATATCCCAGTGCCTTCAGGGTACCGATTTCCTGACGTTCTTCATCGACCATACGGGTCATCGTCGTCAGACATACCAGAGCCGCAACAAGGAAGAAGAACAGCGGAAACACCTTGGCGATTGCTCCCATGCGGTCCGCAGCACTTCCATAATCCATATAGGAGTAATGCGAATGGCGGTCCAGTACATACCATTTCGGCGTTTCCATGCTGTTGATGTCTTCCTCTGACCGATCCAGCTTTTCCTTTGCCTCCTGCAGCTTGGCAGCACCGTCCCTTTCCTGCTTCTCAAGCTCCAGCTTTCCCAGCGCGATTTCCTTTTGTCCGTTTGTTATCTTATCTTGTGCGGCCGCACTTTCCTGCTGTGCGCTCACTCTGGCGGATGCCAGCTGCTGCTTTCCCGTCTCAATCTGCTGCTGGGCAGTCGCAATCTGGGTTTCGAGTGCATGCAGCTGAGAGGCTGCCATGGTTACCATTTCCTGCATTGTTGATATCTGTGCTTCCAGCATCGTTAATGCAGGAGAAGCAACCTGCCGCGAGGTTTCCAGTGCCGCCTTTTTCTCCTGCAGCAGCTGTTTTTCCAGCTCTGTTAGATTCGGATCCTGCAGCTGCGTATCCACTTTGGCAAGTTCCTCATCCAGTGAGGACAGCTTTGCTTTGGCTTCCGCTATCTGCTTTTGTATCTGCGGCAGATTGTCATCCAGCTTTTTCTGCTGCGCGTCCAGATAGCTTTTCGCACTGGAGTACTGAGATTTCAGCTGGGACAGGGTCTGTTCACTCTGCTGCAGCTGTGCTTCCTTTTCCTGTATGGTTCTTTCCGCACTGCTTTTCTCTGCATTCAGGGTGGCCTGTCCAACAAGCAGTTCATCTTTTGCATTCTCCAGCTTGTCCTTGGCATTTTTTATTTCTGTCTCATATTTCTTTTTATT
>ENA-OQCK01001192-OQCK01001192.1-human-gut-metagenome-genome-assembly--contig:-NODE-1192-length-10244-cov-1.837402_pt1 | contig 10244 bp, 18 predicted proteins | sample MGYA00242498_ERZ504578 | MGnify/ENA primary metagenome ERZ504578 (study PRJEB26092, sample SAMD00036229) | human gut metagenome | host: Homo sapiens | study: EMG produced TPA metagenomics assembly of... | reverse complement strand
GTTCCCGTATTTTAGCAAGCGCATATCCTTTCCCGTACCCGCCGAGATCAATGTGTAAAGATTCAGAAAAGAAAAAAAATGCTTTTATCTTCTTCCGTCAGCAATACCTGGTCGAATCCCTGCAAAGTTATATCGAAATATCCTTCCGTCAGCTCATTGTAACGCTTGCAGTTCAACAATATATTCCAAAGCTCTTCCCCCACCGTCACCGGGTAGTGCCCGGCTTCCCGGTTAACAAATGAAACCTCACTCTCCGGATCGAACCGGTTCAGCATTTTATCTAATCGCTGCACTTCCGATTCGACCTTTTCCCAGACCGTACCAAGAAGACGGGGATCACTGCCGACCATCAAGATGTCGAACTGCGTTCCCATTACCGACGACATAGATCCATGGAAAAGCCCGGAAGCCGCATAATAGTTAGAATAAGCCATTTGTTACTTGTTATTTTTTACATGGTTCAAAGAGGTGCGCGTACACACTCTGCAAATATAGGGGATTTGTTCGTTTCACAAATAGAATTAGGCAACCTTTTTCTCAAAAGGTTGCCTAATTAGCGTTTATTTTCGTTTAAAACATTTATTACAACTCAACCTTCGCCAAGCAGAATTCCTTTTCCGGATGATAAGCTAAAACGCAGTGCCAAGCCTGTTACATTTTATTGGCACAAGAGTTCCACTGGCATGGCACTCCCGTTTCATGGGCAGGAAACAGTAGTTCCATAGGTAAGGAACGACCGTTACATAGGCAGGGAACAACACTTGCACTGCTATCTCCTCACCCTTTTGATGCCTCTGAGGCTGAAAAAAGAAACCAGCCATTCGTTTATTACAAGATAATAGCTTACATTTGCATCTAAAAGTATTATCTAAAATCTATGATTCCGATGAGTACACAAATTAGTAAAAGCCTGATAGCGCTTTTCTTTTTAGGAATGTTCGTAACCGGTTGCAATACCAACATAAAGCAAACGGCCGATAACGATATCAAATTCGATTCTATCCGGGTGGATAAGACCTATCATCTGCTGGATAATCCTGATAATCCCAATTGTAACCTGCAATTGAGCTTCACCTATCCCGCCAAATTTTCCGATAAAGAGATCCTGAAAAAGATACAAAATGACTTCGTCCTCTCCTATTTCGGCGAGAATTACGAGAACCTGCCTCCGGAAGAAGCGGTCGCCAAGTACACGGAAGATTATCTGAACAACTATAAAGAGCTGGAAGCTGATTTCAAGGCGGAGTTGGAAAAGAAGGACGATTTGCCGGTCGGGGCCTGGTTCTCTTATTTCGAAATGTCATCGGATGAAATCGTCTACAACCAGAATGACATCCTGAGCTATACCGTAAGTTTTGAAAACTATACAGGCGGCGCACACGGTTCGCATGCTACAACAACCATGTGATCAACCTGAAAACAGGCAATGCAATCACGGAAGAAGATATTTTCATCGAGAACTTCCAGGACAGTCTCGCACAGATATTGATCGATCATATTGCCAAACAAAACAAGGTAGAGAATCCGAAAGACTTGGAAAACATAGGTTTCTTCAGTGTCGAAGAAATCTTTCCGAACGGTAATTTCCTGGTCGACGGAGACGGTACTCACATATACCTTTAATGAATATGAAATCGCCGCTTACGTGGTAAGAGAAACAAATGTATTCTTACCCTATGCGGAAATCCAATATCTATTGAAGAAAGACAGCCCGATTTATCAATTGACAATGGACAATTAAAATACAATAAAATCCTACACATAATAATCTATGGATAACAACGCAACATCCTCTCCCCAATTGTCAATTGTCAATTATCAATTGGGGGTTCTAAAGTCTTACTTTCCAACACTGACCGATACGCAAAAGCTACAGATAGATGCCCTGTTCGACTTATACTCAGACTGGAATTCCAAAATCAATGTAATTTCACGCAAAGATATAGAGAACCTGTACCTGCACCACGTGCTTCATTCTTTGGGTATCCTGAAAATGCTGAAATTCAAAGAAGGATCAACAGTGATGGATATCGGTACGGGAGGAGGTTTTCCCGGCATACCACTTGCTATCCTGCTTCCTGAAGTACGGTTTCATTTAGTAGACAGTATCGGGAAAAAGATCAAAGTCGGACAAGCCGTAGCCGAAGCGATCGGTTTGAAAAACGTCACTTTCCGCCATTGTCGTGCCGAAGAGGAAAAACAATTATTCGACTTTGTCGTGAGCCGTGCGTCATGCCGCTGGCCGATCTGGTAAAAATCGCCCGTAAGAATATAAAGAAGGAACAACAAAATGCACTTCCTAACGGTTTGATTTGTCTGAAAGGAGGAGAGTTGCAGCATGAAATATTGCCATTCCACAAGCAAGCTGTCAGCCTCAACCTGAGTGACCATTTTAAAGAAGAATTTTTCCAAACTAAAAAAGTTGTTTACGTACCGTTATGATTACAATAAAATCGTTTGAGTTCAATTATTTCCAGGAAAACACATTCCTGCTGTATGATGATACACGCGAGGCCGTACTGATCGATTGTGGTTGCTGTCGCAAGGAAGAGGAAAAGGAGTTAACCGACTTTATCCTCGAAAACAAGTTGACATTAAAGCATTTGCTCTGTACTCATCTGCACGTGGATCACGTATTCGGAAACGGTTTTATATATAAGACATACGGTTTGAAACCCGAAGCGAACAAGCAGGATGTCGAGAAACTGCCCTCTCCGGACGAACAGGCCAAATTGTTCGGACTCCGTCAGCAGGTCGAGAATGTCCCGGTTGAAAAATATATCGTAGGAGGCGAGACCATCAAGTTCGGCACATCCGAACTTCAAGTGCTGACAGTTCCCGGACATTCACCCGGCAGCGTCGCTTTCTATAACAAAAGAACGGCTTTGCGATCGTCGGCGATGCACTGTTTGCCGGAAGTATCGGCCGTACCGACCTTTGGGGTGGAAACCAGGAGGTATTGGTTGCCGCCATCCGCGACAAACTCCTTTCGCTTCCCGACGAGACAGTAATCTATCCGGGGCATGACCGGAAACAAGGGTCATCGATGAGAAGTTCAATAATCCCTATTTGTAATTTGACAATTAAGAATTAATTCATAAATCATAAATCACAATATTATGGACACAAATAAATTTGTAAACCGCCACGTTGGTATCTCGGCAGAAGACATTCCTTCCATGCTGCAAGCCATCGGCGTCAAGTCGGTTGACGAACTGATCGATCAGACCATCCCGTCCGACATCCGTTTGAAAGAGCCGCTTAACCTTCCCGAACCCATGACGGAACGTGAGTTCGCAGAACACATCTCGGAGTTGGCATCCAAAAACGAAGTCTTCACTTCTTATATCGGAATGGGTTGGTATGACACAGTATGTCCGGCTCCTATCCAACGTAACGTATTTGAAAATCCGGTTTGGTACACTTCCTACACTCCGTACCAGGCAGAAGTTTCACAAGGACGTCTGGAAGCATTGTTGAATTTCCAGACTGTTATCGCGGAACTGACCGGCCTTCCGCTGGCCAACTGTTCCCTGCTGGACGAAGCGACAGCAGCAGCCGAAGCGGCAACCATGTTCTACGGTAGCCGTAGCCGTGCACAGGTAAAAGCAGAAGCCAATACGTTGTTTGTCGACGAAAACGTATTCGCCTCTACACTGGCCGTTATCAACACTCGCATGATCCGCAAGGCATCAAGGTCGTTGTGGGTGATTACAAAACATTTGAATTCACACCGGATGTATTCGGGCTATCGTCCAGTATCCGAATGCCGACGGTTTGATCGAAGATTATAAAGAATTCATCGTGCGTGCCAATGCCGGTGGAGCACGTGTCGCCGTTGCTGCCGACCTGATGAGCCTTGTCCTGCTGACTCCTCCGGGAAATGGGGCGCAGACGTCGTATTCGGGAGCAGCCAGCGTTTCGGTATCCCAATGTTCTACGGCGGCCCGTCTGCTGCATTCTTCGCAACGAAAGACGAATACAAGCGTTCCATCCCCGGACGTATCATCGGCATTTCCAAAGATGCCTATGGACACGCGGCCTATCGCTTGGCTTTGCAAACACGCGAACAGCATATCAAACGTGAAAAGGCAACTTCCAATATCTGTACCGCCCAAGCCTTGCTAGCCACGATGGCTGGTTTTTACGCCGTTTACCACGGTGCCGAAGGCTTGAAGAACATCGCAGGTCGTATCCACGCTTCTGCAGGTTTCCTAACAGGCGAGTTGGAAAAACTAGGCTACAAACAATTGAACAAAACTATTCGACACACTGAAATCCAGTTGCCGGAACATGTATCCATCAATGCGCTCCGCGAGATCGCATTGGAATGCAAGGTAAACTTGCGTTACTTCGAGGCCGGACAGATCGGTATCAGTTTGGACGAAACGACCGGTCCGACCGATATCGGCGTATTGCTGTATATCTTCGCCGGTGCAGCCGGAAAGGATTACATGCTGCAAGAAGCGTTCCTGAAAAGACTTATTTCGATCCGAAGTTCACCCGTACTTCCGAATTCCTGCAGGAAGACGTATTCAAGAAATATCATACTGAAACGGAGCTGATGCGTTACATCACCCGCCTGGGACGCAAGGATGTTTCACTAGCCCAGTCCATGATCTCCTTGGGTTCTTGTACAATGAAACTGAACCGGCATCATCCATGCTTCCGCTCAGCCGTCCGGAATTCATGAATATACACCCGTATGCACCGGAAGACCAGGTCGAAGGCTACACGGAACTGATTGAAAACTTATCGGCCTACTTGTGCGAGATCACCGGATTCAAAGGCTGTACACTTCAACCTAATTCCGGAGCAGCCGGCGAATATACAGGTCTGCGCGTAATCCGGGCTTACTTGGAAAGCATTGGGCAAGGACATCGCAACATCGTTCTGCTTCCGCTTCCGCTCATGGTACAAACCCGGCAAGTGCGATCCAGTGCGGTTTCACGACTGTTACGGTAAAATGTGACGACAAGGGTAATATCGATTTGGAAGATTTCCGGGCAAAAGCCGAAGCCAACAAAGACAACTTGGCTGCCAGCATGATCACCTATCCGTCTACCCACGGTATCTTCGAAGTGGACATCAAAGAAATGTGCAACATTGTTCACGCTTGCGGCGGTCAGCTGTATATGGACGGTGCCAACATGAACGCACAGGTCGGCCTGACTAACCCGGGGACTATCGGTGCAGACGTCTGCCACCTGAATCTGCATAAGACCTTCTCTTCTCCTCACGGTGGAGGCGGTCCCGGTGTCGGTCCGATCTGCGTTGCCGAACACCTCGTTCCGTTCCTGCCGCAACACCCGGTATTATGGGGTAACGGCTGAACACAGTCTCCGCTGCACCTTACGGTAGCGCGGGCATTCTGCCGATCACATATGCTTACATCCGCATGTTGGGAACAGAAGGATTGGAAACGGTCACTAAGACCGCAATCCTGAATGCGAATTATCTGGCGGCTAAATTCAAAGATACTTACGGAATCGTTTACACAGGTGCTACAGGCCGCGTCGGTCACGAACTGATCCTGGAATGCCGCACGGTAAAAGAACGTTCAGGCATTGATGAAGGCGATATCGCCAAACGTCTGATGGATTTCGGCTACCACGCTCCTACTCTTTCCTTCCCTGTTCACGGCACCTTGATGGTCGAACCGACCGAAAGTGAAAGCAAGGCCGAACTGGACCGTTTCGTCGAGGTATTGGAATGTATCTGGAACGAAATCAAGGAAGTGGAAGAAGGCAAGGCTTCGAAGGAAGATAACGTATTAAAGAACGCTCCTCATCCCGAATACGAAGTGACAGCCGACGAATGGAAACACGAGTATCCACGCAGTAAAGCCGCCTTCCCGCTGGAATGGTTGCACGACAGCAAGTTCTGGATCAACGTAGCCCGCGTAGACAATGCGTATGGCGACCGCAACCTGATCCCGACACTTTGCGCATGCGAAATTTAATATAAACCGGTATAACGCAAACGGCACGAAAAACGCAGCTCTTATTTTCTCATCTGCTTTCCCCGCCGTTTGCGTTATTTTTTTTAATAACAAACAATAAATTCAATGAACACTACAACTAAAGAGAAAATCAGATTCAGCAAAGCATTTTGGGTAGCAAATACCGTTGAACTCTTCGAACGTGCCGCCTACTACGGCGTCTTCATCGTAATCACCCTCTATCTTAGCCGGATTCTCGGATTCAATGACATTCAGGCAGCCGGTATCGCCGGTGTCTTCTCCGCCTGCCTCTACCTGTTTCCCACGTTTGCCGGAGCTCTTGCCGACAAGATCGGCTTCCGCAACTCCATGTTAATCGCTTTCTCCTTGCTCACTTTCGGATATCTGGGACTGGCCGTCTATCCGACTTGGCTACAGTCTGCCGGATTAGTGCAATATGGAACGACCACCACTTTTACCGGACTGTTGGAAAGCAACCTGCAATATGGAATCATCCCGATCATGATCCTGATCGTATGCGGTGGTGCTTTCATCAAAAGCGTGATTTCCGGTACAGTAGCCAAAGAGACGACCCCTGAAACCCGCGCCAAAGGTTCTCCATCTTTTACGCGATGGTCAATATAGGGGCTTTCTCCGGCAAGACGATTGTCAAACCACTCCGCGAAGCTCTCGGAAACGAGGGCTCATCACACTGAACTATTTCTCCGCTTCCATGACATTTCTGGCTTACTCGCAATCTGGTTCTTCTACAAGAGCAGCCAGCATAGCGGTGAAGGAAAAACATTCAGCCAAATCTGGCAGGCACTAATAAAAGTCTGCTGCAACGGACGTCTTATCATCCTGATCCTGATCATTACGGGATTCTGGATGGTGCAACACCAGTTATATGCTACAATGCCTAAATATGTGCTCCGCCTGGCAGGCGAAGGGGCTTCTCCTTCGTGGTATGCGAATGTCAACCCGTTGGTGGTAGTACTGACAGTCAACCTGGTTACCCAACTAATGCGGAAAAGAACCGCACTGATGTCTATGACTATCGGGATGTTTATCATGCCGGTATCGGCCTTATGTATGGCTTCCGGAAATATGCTGGACGGCAGTTCGACTATCCTGGGCATGCACCCTGTTGCCTTTATGATGGTAGTCGGCATCGTTTTCCAAGGTCTGGCCGAAACTTTCATCTCTCCACGCTTCCTCGAATACTTCTCTTTGCAGGCTCCGAAAGGAGAAGAAGGGCTTTATCTGGGGTTCAGCCATTTGCACTCTTTCCTTTCTTCTATCTTAGGATTCGGTCTGTCCGGATTCTTGCTAAGCAAGTATTGCCCTGAACCGACCCTGTTCAGTACGCACGAAGAATGGGTAGCCGCAAGCGCCCACGCCCATTACATCTGGTACTACTTCGGAGCAATCGCACTGGTTTCGGCATTCGCTTATCATTTACGGGCAAGTAGTCAAAAGGCTGGATACAAGATAGGAGATATCAATCCAATCACTTGACTTCGACCTGACAAGACTGGTGCAGTTCCTTTTTCCATTTTTGGACAAAGGCAAACCAGTCTTCTTTTGTTTTATAACCGAAAGTTTCTTTCATCGATGTAAAAGTGATGTGGTAAGTAAAAGAAGACCGTCCCTCCGCTCCTATCACATATAGATAATTGGCAGCGTCTTGCGTTTCGTTCTTTATCAGATCGGAAGGCAGGCAAGTGGCAACACCGACCGTCTCCTTTGCATATTTGACCGTATCGTTGACAGGCCAATCTGTTCCCCAACAGGCCACCAGACCTTTATGATCGGAAAAAGAAGAAGAACCTTTTATATTCAGAACACCCGTACTGAACACTTCATTTTTCAGCGGCTCGGCAAAATGCACCTGAACTTCGCAATCCCGATGTCCGGCATACAAAATATAACGGACCGTCATCTGAAGTTCCGAACCTTGATACTGCCAATCAGTCGAAACAATATCCGTAACAGTTCGCACCGGACCGTATGCCCGTATAGTTTCCGTCAGACTGGCAACCGGTTCGATATGGGTCGCTTTCTTTCCATCCCATCCTTTCAAAGCTCCTACGCCGCAACTGTTGCCTACCAACAGGACATCGTCTCCGAAACCACGTGCCAGCTGTTCATCGGTAGGATAAAATTGAGACTCCCGTATTTCGAAACCCTTATTGAACTTGCCGTAAATATCGACAGTCTGTTTCTTGTCGAAATAAATACGATAGGCTACCTGATCCGATTCGAAAGCAGGACCATGATGGTGCAACTGATTATAAACGTTACTAGTCCCCGGAATAGTAAGAGATGAAATCGGGACATGCTTGCCGTTCTTATCGCTCACCAACATCTCGGCATAGACACGGGCAGGATAGGTCCGGTCTGTCTTTTCGGAAGAGAGAACAACTTTCAGCTTCTTGACCGACTGGGCAGGAACGTCCAAAACAAAAGCCAGTTCATCCGCTTTACGGTCACCATCCAAATCATCCAACTGGGAAGGTATTTCCTTCGTTCCGTCCCAGACTGTTGCCGAACGCACACGAAAAGACGGACTCATATCGCTCAGGCGAAGCACTACCGGTTCATCCTGCTTGCCGGTTTTCCATTCATTCGAGACTTCCACAGTACGAACCAATTCTTCCGCCAATACTTTATTCTGAAGCCTGCGACAAAAAATCCAGTCATACAAAGCATGATCAATGGCTTTGTGGTTTTCTGATTAAAATTCATGGTACTATTCATTATATTTTTATTGGTCTAACGAAATGCAAAAATACAAAAGATATTCGAAAGGATATGCTCAAAAAAACCTAAAGTGTGCAGATTCCAGACGAAAGTTCTTTGATATAAAGAATGTTTGATTACTTTTGCAAGTCAATATTTAGAAGGTTAATTCGAACAAATATCCAATATAGAAATCTAATATTCCTATTAATATGAGTTTAAAAATTATTGTATTGGCGAAACAGGTTCCGGACACACGCAATGTGGGAAAGGATGCGATGAAAGAGGACGGAACTATCAACCGTGCCGCTCTCCCCGCAATCTTCAACCCGGAAGACCTGAACGCATTAGAACAAGCCTCCGCTTGAAAGACGCCTATCCGGGAACTACGGTTACTCTGTTGACAATGGGGCCGGGGCGTGCAGCAGAAATTATTCGTGAAGGTTTATACCGGGGAGCAGACGGTGGTTATCTGCTGACCGACCGTGCATTTGCCGGCGCCGACACTTTGGCAACGTCCTATGCGCTTGCCACAGCGATCAAAAAGATAGGTGACTACGATATTATCATCGGAGGACGCCAAGCCATTGACGGTGATACGGCCCAGGTTGGTCCCCAAGTCGCCGAAAAATTGGGATTAACACAGGTCACATATGCCGAAGAAATCCTAAACGTAGATGAAAAGAATCGCAGCATCACAGTGAAACGGCATATCGACGGTGGTGTCGAAACAGTAGAAGGACCGTTGCCTATCGTGATTACGGTCAATGGTTCGGCTGCCCCCTGCCGTCCGCGTAACGCCAAATTGGTGATGAAATTCAAACGGGCATTGGCGCACAGGAAAAAGCTCCCGCTCCCGCTTGCCATCCGGAAGGCGTATCGGCACTGTCATACCCCGAACTGTATGAAAAACGCCCGTACCTGAATATTCCGGAATGGAGTGTTGCCGATGTAGACGGAGATCTCGCACAATGCGGTTTGTCCGGTTCGCCGACAAAGGTGAAAGCCATCCAGAACATCGTATTCCAGGCTAAGGAAAGCAAGACGCTGACCGGCTCGGACAAGGATGTGGAAGATTTGATTGTTGAACTGTTAGCTAACCACACTATCGGGTAATTGACAATTACATACGGTAAAAAAGATTGAACAATATGAATAATGTATTTGTATATTGTGAGCTTGAAGGTACGACGGTTGCCGATGTAAGCCTCGAACTGCTGACCAAAGGTCGTAAGTTAGCCAATCAGTTGAACTGCCAACTTGAAGCCATCATTGCCGGTTCCGGACTGGAAGGGATTGAAAAGCAGGTAATGCCTTATGGTGTGGACAAGGTGCATATTTTCGATGCTCCGGGTCTGTTCCCGTACACTTCCCTTCCTCATTCTTCTGTCTTAATCAATCTGTTCAAAGAAGAAAAACCGCAGATCTGCCTGATGGGAGCTACGGTTATCGGACGCGACTTAGGCCCCCGTGTTTCTTCTGCATTGACAAGCGGTCTGACTGCCGACTGTACATCCCTCGAAATCGGTCGCATGAAGACAAAGAGCTGGTAAAACAATAC
>ENA-OQCK01001191-OQCK01001191.1-human-gut-metagenome-genome-assembly--contig:-NODE-1191-length-10245-cov-15.129769_pt1 | contig 10245 bp, 7 predicted proteins | sample MGYA00242498_ERZ504578 | MGnify/ENA primary metagenome ERZ504578 (study PRJEB26092, sample SAMD00036229) | human gut metagenome | host: Homo sapiens | study: EMG produced TPA metagenomics assembly of... | reverse complement strand
CAGTGTAAGGAAATGGGGCTTCCGATCATGATTGTATTTGAAGGATTTGATGCCGCAGGAAAAGGAATGCAGATCGGAAAACTGATTCAGAGTCTGGATCCGAGGGGATTTGAAGTATTTACGGTGAAAGAGGAGACAAAAGAGGAAGCGATGCACCCTTTTTTGTGGCGGTTTTGGACGAAGACACCGCAAAGAGGCCGGATGGCAGTATATGATGGAAGCTGGTATATTAAGGTGCTCAGTGACCGGTTTGAAAAGAAAATGCGAGAATCGGAAATAGAAAACTGCTATCGCTCGATCTGTTCCTTTGAAAAACAGATCACGGAGGACGGGACACTTCTGATTAAATTGTTTTTGGATATCGATCAAAAGGAACAGAAAAAACGGTTTGATAAACTCATGGAGTCTAAAGATACGGCGTGGCGTGTGACAAAGGCAGATCTGAAGAAAAATGAAAAGTATGATCAGTATCAGGAAATGATAGAAGAAATGCTGCAGAGGACAGATACGGAATATGCCCCCTGGACGATTGTGGAGGCTACAGACAGACGCTATGCAACAGTCAAAATCTACACCGTGATCACGCAGATGCTGACAGCAGGGATTGACAACAGGCGCAGGGAGATTGCAAGGGAGACGGCGGCAGAGGTGATCCGGGAAGCGGAAAAAGAGGCGTCTGAGAATAGAAGTCTGATAGATGGAGCAACAAAAGGGTTTCAGGAATCTGTGCTGGCAAAAGTGGACTTAAGTTTGTGTTGTGACAGGAAAACGTATCGGAAAAAGCTCAAAGAATATCAGAAAAAGATCGAGAAGCTGCATGGAGAGCTGTATCAGAAGCGCATTCCGGTGGTAATCGGGTTTGAAGGCTGGGATGCTGCCGGAAAAGGAGGAGCGATCAAGCGGCTGACAGAAAAGATGGATGCCAGGGGATATGTGGTGAATCCTACAGCGGCGCCGAATGATCTGGAGAAAGCACATCATTATCTCTGGAGATTCTGGAAAAACATGCCAAAGGACGGGCATATCGCAATTTTTGACAGAACCTGGTACGGCAGGGTGATGGTAGAGCGGATAGAAGGGTTTTGTACGCAGGAAGAGTGGAAACGGGCGTATAAGGAGATCAATGATATGGAAAAGGATCTCGCGGACGCAGGGGCTGTAGTTTTGAAATTCTGGATGCAGATTGACAAAAAAGAGCAGGAAAAGCGATTCAGACAGCGGCAGGAAAATCCGGAAAAGCAGTGGAAGATCACAGAAGAAGACTGGAGAAACCGTGAAAAATGGGAGCAGTATGAGGAGGCGGTCAATGAGATGCTGATCCGGACTTCCACAGAATATGCTCCATGGATCGTGGTAGAGGGAAATGATAAATATTACGCCAGATTAAAAGTGCTTGAGACGGTGATCGATGCACTGGAAAAAAGAATTTCAAAAAAATAAAGGAAAAGAGATGTGACCGCAGAATATAATAAGTGTAGGGGATTTTAAATGCTCAAAAATGAAAGAGAAGTAAGAGGCAGACATGTATTATTCGGAAGAAGTAATCGAAGAAGTAAGAACAAAAAATGATATTGTGGATGTGATCTCAGGATATGTGAGACTGCAGAAAAAAGGTAGTTCCTATTTCGGACTCTGTCCGTTTCACAATGAAAAGTCCCCCTCTTTTTCCGTAAGCAGAGAAAAGCAGATGTATTACTGCTTTGGCTGTGGAGCGGGAGGAAATGTATTTACATTTCTGATGGATTATGAGAATTTTTCATTTGTGGAAGCACTGAAGTTTCTGGCGGACAGGGCAGGTGTCGTACTCCCTGAGATGGAGTATTCAAAAGAAGCAAAAGCCAGGGCAGACAGAAAGACACAGCTTCTTGAGATCAACAAGCTGGCAGCGCAGTATTTTTATGTGCAGCTGAAGTCTGAACAGGGAAAGACGGCGCACGCATATCTGACCGGCAGGCAGTTGTCAGAGGAGACGATCAAGGCATTTGGTCTCGGATATTCCAGCAAGTACAGCGATGATCTCTTTCGTTACCTCAGAAAAAGGGGGTATACGGAAGATCTGATCCGTCAGGCGGGGCTGATCAATACCGATGAGAAAAATGGTGTTTATGACAAATTCTGGAATCGGGTGATGTTTCCGATCATGGATGTGAACAACCGGGTCATCGGATTTGGCGGGCGTGTGATGGGAGACGCAAAGCCAAAGTATCTGAATTCACCGGAGACAGAGATCTTTGACAAGAGCCGTAATCTGTACGGACTGAACCGGGCGCGCACATCAAGAAAGCCGTATTTTCTGGTGTGTGAGGGCTATATGGATGTGATCGCGCTGCATCAGGCGGGATTTACCAATGCAGTGGCGTCACTGGGAACTGCATTGACGACCGGGCATGCGGCATTGATCAAGCGGTATGTTCAGGAAGTATATCTGACCTATGACAGCGATGAGGCAGGGACGAGAGCGGCGCTTCGGGCAGTTCCGATCTTGAAGGAAGCCGGGATCACTGCAAAGGTGATCCGGATGGATCCATATAAGGATCCGGATGAATTTATCAAGAATCTGGGCGCTGAGGAATTTGAACGCAGGATCGGAAATGCGAGAAACGGATTTATGTTCGGACTGGAGATGCTGGAGAAAGAGTATGATATGAATTCTCCGGAAGGAAAGACTGCATTTTTCCAGGAGGCTGCAAGGCGTCTGATCGGCTTTGAGGATGAACTGGAGCGGAACAACTATATTGAAGCGGTTGCGGGTACATATCGGGCCACAGTTGAGAGCCTGCAAAAACTGGTGGCAAAGATGGCGGTGAGAGAAGGAATGGCAAAGCCGGTGGAGCGTCCGAAGCAGGCCACAGGCAGCGAGAAGCCGAAAGAAGACGGGGCGAAGATTTCCCAGAAAATTCTGCTTACCTGGATGATCGAGGACAGAAGACTGTTTGGAATCATTCAGAAGTATATCAGTCCGGAAGATTTTCCGGAACCTCTGTACCATACAGTGGCAGAATTTTTATATCACCAGTATGAGGAAGGAGAATTAAATCCCGCCAAGATCCTGAATCATTTTACAAAGGAAGAAGAACACCGGGAAGCAGCTTCGTTGTTTCATACGAAGATCCAGAAGCTGACGACCAAAGAGGAACGGGAAAAAGCACTGCAGGAGACAATCGTAAAAGTCAAGACACACAGTATCGATTACAGGACCATGCATCTGGAACCGACAGATATCATCGGACTTCAGAAGCTGATGGAGGAAAAGCGAAAACTGGATGACTTGAAGAAACTGCATATTTCTATTGAATAAGGATAAAATAAAACAAGACAGTCTGCGTTTGCTGCAGACAGAGGAAGGATGGACACATGGAAGAAAACATTCAGAAGTTTACGGAGAGACTCAGAGAACTGGTAGCACAGGGAAAGAAAAGAAAAGTATACTGGAGATCCAGGAGATCAATGACTTTTTTTGCGGATATGGAACTGGAAGCAGAACAGATGGAAAAGGTATTTGAGTATCTGGAAGCCAACAATATTGATGTATTGCGTATCAGCAGTGACGATGATCTGGACGTAGACATGGACGTGATCATGGCAGAAGAAGCGGATGATGTAGATATGGAGAATATTGACCTGTCAGTTCCGGACGGTGTCAGCATTGAAGATCCGGTCAGAATGTATTTAAAAGAGATCGGAAAAGTTCCGCTCTTAAGTGCAGACAGAGAGATTGAGCTGGCGCAGAGAATGGAAGAAGGAGATGAAGATGCAAAGAAAGAGCTTGCAGAAGCGAACCTTCGTCTTGTAGTCAGCATTGCAAAACGTTATGTAGGACGCGGAATGCTGTTTCTGGATCTGATCCAGGAGGGAAATTTAGGACTGATCAAAGCAGTGGAAAAATTTGATTATCACAAAGGATACAAATTCAGTACGTATGCTACCTGGTGGATCCGTCAGGCGATCACAAGAGCAATCGCAGATCAGGCAAGAACGATTCGTATTCCGGTGCATATGGTGGAGACGATCAACAAACTGATCCGTGTGTCCAGACAACTTCTGCAGGAGCTCGGAAGAGAGCCGCTGCCGGAAGAGATCGCAAAAGAACTGGATATGCCGGTAGAACGTGTGCGTGAGATTTTGAAGATTTCCCAGGAGCCGGTATCTTTGGAGACACCAATTGGTGAGGAAGAAGACAGTCATCTGGGAGATTTTATCCAGGACGATAACGTACCGGTACCGGCAGAGGCAGCAGCGCAGACACTGCTCAAAGAGCAGCTTGATGAAGTGCTGGATACACTCACAGAAAGAGAACAGAAAGTGCTTCGCCTTCGTTTCGGAATGAATGACGGACGTGCCAGAACGCTGGAGGAAGTTGGAAAAGAATTTGATGTTACCCGTGAACGTATCCGCCAGATTGAGGCAAAAGCACTCCGGAAGCTGCGTCATCCAAGCCGCAGCCGCAAACTGAGAGACTATCTGGACTAAGATATGAGGAATGAATTATCAAAAAGACTGCAGGCAGTGGCTGACCTTGTGACAGTCAGGGAGTGTGTGGCAGATATCGGAACGGATCACGCCTATATTCCGATTTATCTGACAGAGCATAAAAAAGTAAAAAAAGCGTTTGCAATGGATGTGAACGAAGGTCCGCTGATCCGGGCAGAAGAGCATGTAAGAGAAGCCGGATTAAAAGAGCAGATCAAGATGCGCAGATCCAATGGCCTGGAAAAACTGTCTCCGGGAGAAGTGGAAGCCGTCATTATCGCAGGTATGGGCGGCGGACTTGTGATGAGGATTCTGACAGAGGGACAGGCTGTGGCAGAGACATTACAAGAGTGCATTTTGCAGCCCCAGTCGGAAATCGCAAAGGTGCGGGAATTTCTTCTGCAGAACGGCTATCAGATCGTGCAGGAAGAGATGGTACTGGATGAAGGAAAGTACTATCCGATGATGCGTGTGGTTCCTTCAAAGGAAAGCGAAAGAGAGAAGTGGGATGAAACCCAGCTTCGATACGGAAAATTACTTTTGGAGATGCGCCACCCCATACTGGAGCAGTATTTAAAGAGAGAAGAACAGTTAAAAGCAGAGATTCTGGAAAAACTGGATCATCAGAGAGGGGAACATATCACAAAGAGACAGGCAGAACTCAAAGAGGAGCTTGTCTGCATCAGGAAAGGACTGAAGTATTATGCAGTGTAAAGACATTATGGCAATGATTGAGGGTACATATCCCAAGAGTGCTGCTCTGGGATTTGACAATGTAGGGCTGCAGGCGGGAAGAAGTGAAAAAGAAGTCCGTCGGATTTATCTGGCGCTGGATACAACAGATGCGGTCATTGAGGAGGCGATTGCGCAGGAAGCGGACATGCTCATTACCCATCACCCGCTGATTTTTTCGCCGCTTAAGCATATTACGGATGAAGATTTTATCGGCCGCAGGCTGTTAAAGCTGATCCGCAGTGATATTTCCTATTATGCAATGCATACCAATTATGATGTGCTTGGCATGGCAGAGCTTTCCGGACAGATTCTGGGACTGACAGATACCGAAGTGCTGGATGTGACCATGAATACACAGACAAAAGAAGAGGGGATCGGAAGAGTGGGATCCCTTCCAAAAGAGATGACACTGGAAGAATGCTGTGTTTATGTGAAGCATAAATTAAAACTGGGATCGGTCAAGGTGTTTGGAGATATGAAGCAGCCGGTAAAAAGACTTGCGGTTTCTCCGGGATCCGGGAAAAGTGCCATTGCTCCGGCTGTCTCAAAAGGAGCGGATGTTCTTGTAACCGGAGATATCGGACACCATGAAGGTCTGGATGCGGCGGCACAGGGCGTTTCGGTGATTGATGCGGGACATTATGGGACAGAGTATATTTTTATGGAAGATATGAAACGGTTTCTGGAAGAGAGACTTCCTGCAGCTAAAATCATCACCGCACCGGTCGTGCATCCGTTTCAGGTATTGTAAGATTCCAGACGGGAGGGCAGGCTTATGGAGAAAGAATTTTGTACCGTTCAGACAGGGGACAAGGTAAAGTGTTACGAGAGAGGAATTGCCTACAAGAAGATCGCAGAAGAATTTCAGGAAGAATACCCGGCCAAAATCGTACTGGCATTGGTGGACGGGACACGTCTTCAGGAATTGAACAAACGATTAAAGCAGGATTGTAAAATCGAATTTGTGACAGTGAAAGACCCGATCGGTTATGAGACTTATCGTCGAAGTCTCTGTTTTATGCTTGTCAAAGCAGTTCATGATGTCGGAGGACATGACAAGATCCGCAATGTGAAGATCCATTTTTCCGTCAGCAATGGGTATTACTGTACAATTGACGGAGATGTCGTTCTGGATCAGAAGTTTCTGGATCAGATTGATGCAAGGATGCATGAACTTGCAGAAGCCCAAATTCCGATCGAGAAGCGTTCTGTGCATACATCGGATGCAGTAGAGCTTTTTGGCAGACACGGGATGTATGACAAGGAAAGGCTGTTTGGATACCGGAGGGTTTCCAAGGTAAATATCTACCGGATGAATGAGTTTGAGGATTATTACTATGGATATATGGTGCCGGATTCCGGGTATTTAAAGAATTTTGCGCTGCATCTGTATGATGAAGGATTTGTACTCCAGATGCCGTTCCGAAAGGAACCGGATGTAGTCCCGGCCTTTGAACCGCGTGAAAAGCTGTTTCAGGTATTAAAGAGCAGTGTGCAGTGGGGCGACCTTCAGAATATTGAGACAGTCGGAGCACTCAATGACATGGTCACAAAATATGATATGCGTGAGATCGTACTTGTGCAGGAGCTTATCAGGAACGGCAGATCGCACAGATCGCCGCGCAGATTGCCGCGAAGCCGGAAACAAAGCTGGTGATGATCGCAGGACCGTCTTCATCCGGAAAAACAACGTTTTCGCACAGGCTCTCCATTCAGCTTCGGACGCAGGGAATGAGACCGCATCCGATTGCAGTGGACAATTATTTTGTGGATCGGGAAAAAACACCCCGGGATGAGGATGACAATTACAATTTTGAATGTCTGGAGGCCATTGACATCGAGCAGTTCAATAAGGATATGCAGGCACTTTTAGCCGGAGAGGCGGTGCATCTTCCAATCTTTGATTTTAAGAAAGGAAGCAGGAGCTATGACACGACTCCGACACAGCTGAAGGAACAGGATATTCTTGTGATCGAAGGAATTCACTGTTTGAATCCGGAGCTTTCCCGTCAGCTTTCATCAGACCGGAAGTTTAAGATTTACATCAGTGCTCTGACACAGTTGAATATTGATGAGCATAACCGGATCCCTTCTACAGACGGAAGACTGATCCGGCGGCTGGTGCGGGATGCCAGAACAAGAGGAACTTCAGCACAGAAAACGCTCGCAATGTGGTCGTCAGTCAGAAGAGGTGAGGAAGAGAATATTTTTCCGTATCAGGAAGAAGCGGATGTGATGTTTAATTCTTCCCTGTTGTATGAACTGGCTGTTTTAAAACAGTATGTGGAGCCTCTTTTGTTCGGAGTGGAAAAAGATTCACCGGAATATCTTGAGGCGAAAAGACTTTTGAAATTTTTTGACTATTTTATCGGAATCGGAAGTGACTATGTTCCGGCAAATTCGCTGCTCAGAGAATTTATCGGAGGCGGGTGCTTCCCGGTATAAGAGAAAAGAAGGGAAGAGACATGGGACAGAATCGTAAAAAGATCAATGGAAAAGAGCTTGTACTGGATATTTCTTATGATATTGTGGGAAGTGTATTATATGCCCTTGGGATTTATACGTTTGCAAAAACGGCAGATTTTGCACCGGGCGGATTATCCGGTCTGGCGCTGATCATGAATCATTTATGGAGATTTCCGATTGGTATTACAACCCTTGCCCTGAATATTCCGCTTATCATTTTGAGCTTTAAGCTGGTAGGGCGGAGGTTTATGTTCAAATCAGCAAGAACCATGATTGTTTGTACGATATTTCTGGATCTTATTTTTCCGTATACAAAGCCTTATACAGGGGAGCCGTTTATGGCGGCACTGTTTTCCGGTGTCTGCCTGGGAGCAGCGCTTGCGTTGTTCTATATGCGGGGATCCTCCTCCGGCGGTACCGATTTTCTGACTATGTCGATCAAAGCGATCAAGCCGCATTTGTCAATCGGATTTGTAACCATGGCGATCGATCTTTTGATTATTCTGCTTGGATGGCCGGTATTCGGAAATGTGGACGCAGTTCTCTATGGTCTGATCTCGGCATTTGTGACATCTGTCGTGATCGATAAGATCATGTATGGCATGGGAGCCGGTAAACTGATCCTGATTATTACGATAAAGGCGGATGAGGTTTCCAAAAAGATTGATCAGATCAGCGGAAGAGGTTCCACAGCAATCCGGGCGATCGGAACCTATACAAAAGAGGAAAAGGATGTGCTGCTCTGTGCCTGCTCCAGCTCTCAGGCGTACTCCGTCAGAAGTGCTGCACATGAGGTGGATCCGGATGCATTTGTGATGCTGACAGAGACGAGCGAGGTGTTCGGTGAAGGATTTATTGATACAAGAAAATAAAAGATAAGACAAAATGAGCGTGTTTGCCACATGGTTTGGAACACGCTCATTTTTATTTATCGGACGTAAGTCCGCCCGCCGCAGGCATGCATTACGGGATGCCCGGAGGGGGATACTATTTGGATTTTACTTCCCGCCACAATTGGTTGTAGATTGCATCGTATTTGTCCCCGAGGAAACGGAATGTTTCGCAGTTGACAAGATCTTCCGGTTCCGGAAACGCAATCTTGCTGTTGCGGATGGCCGGATCTTCGATGAGTTCTCGTGCTCCGGTATTCGGAGTGGAGTAGGTAATGTAGTCGAAGTTCATTTTGGCAATATCAGGCCGGCAGAGGAAGTTGATAAATTTTTCTGCATTTTCTTTGTGCTGTGCATTTTTCGGAATTACCCAGGAATCAATCCAGAGATTCGATCCTTCTTTTGGAATTACGTACTCCAGATTTGGATTCTCTGCCTGTGTATAGATGGCTTCTCCCGAATAAATGACACCGATGGCGGCTTCGTTTCCGATCATTTTGTCACGCACCTGATCAATAACATATGCCTGCACAAGAGGTTTCTGATCAATGAGAAGCTGCTTTGCTTCCTCCAGTTCATTTAAATCCGTGGAGTTGAGCGAGGCGCCGATGTATTTTAATGCCACTGCAAATGCATCACGAACACTGTCCTGCATCAGAATGTTGTCTTTATATTTTTCATCCCAGAGTACGGACCAGCTGTCGATCGGTTCATCTACCATTGTCTTGTTGTATAAGATACCGACAGTTCCCCAGCAGTAAGGGACAGAGTAAAGGTTGTCCGGGTCAAACTGGCGGGACTGTTCCAGATAAGTGTCGCCGATGTATTTGATATTCGGAATATGGTCAAAATTGATCTTGGCAAGCAGATCATTTTCAATCATACGCTGGATCATATAGTCGGAAGGACAGACCACGTCATAAGCGATGGCGCCGGACTGCACTTTGGGATACATGATTTCATTTGTCTCGTATTCTTCATAAACGACCTGGATACCGGTTTCCTTTTCAAACATCGGGATTACGTTCGGATCTAAATATTCGCCCCAGTTGTATACGATCAGCTGATTGTCTCCGCCGGTCACTCCGTTTTTGGATCCGTAATAAAATCCGCCGGCGGCAATGACAAGGATCATGGCAGCCGGTACTACGCGCTTGAAGATGATATGGCTGATGCTCTGATGCCTTCTGCGCTTAGAAGCGGCTGATGGGGAAGACTTCTTCTGCTCCGGTGTAAAGTTGATCAAAAACAGCAGAACAAGTACTGTCATAAACATGATTGTGGAAAGTGCATACATTTCCGGTTTGATTCCTTTACGCACTTCACTGTAGATCTTGGTGGAAAGGGTATCCACCCCCGGTCCTTTCGTAAAATGTGTGATTACAAAATCATCCAGTGACATTGTAAATGCCAGAAGAAAACCGGAAATGATCCCCGGCATGATATCCGGCAGTACGACTTTGAAAAATGCGTAGATCGGAGAAGCTCCCAGATCCAGTGCGGCTTCATAAGTACTCTTTTTTGTCTGCTTTAATTTTGGCATGACACTCAATATTACATAAGGAATATTGAATGTGATGTGTGCCAGCAGTACCGTGGAAAATCCAAGGGTAAAACGAAATGCAACAAAGAGCAGCATCAGGGAAATTCCGGTTACGATATCTGCGTTGAGCATCGGGATGTT
>ENA-OQCK01001190-OQCK01001190.1-human-gut-metagenome-genome-assembly--contig:-NODE-1190-length-10248-cov-2.884201_pt1 | contig 10248 bp, 16 predicted proteins | sample MGYA00242498_ERZ504578 | MGnify/ENA primary metagenome ERZ504578 (study PRJEB26092, sample SAMD00036229) | human gut metagenome | host: Homo sapiens | study: EMG produced TPA metagenomics assembly of... | reverse complement strand
CAAACCCGGCGCGGCCCGGGGGAGGCCCCACGGTCACCCCGGTGGAGGGACCATAATGCGGACGGCCGGACAGGGACCAGGCGGATTTGAGAAGCGCGACGGCTTCATGAGGCCGGGTCAGGATTTGGTGATGGCAGGTCATGCCGGATTTGCAGGGACTGTAAGATAGGCTCAGAAAAGCGGGATGTGCTCAATGGGCGCTTTTCGCCTGTGTTCTTAAGGTGTCTGGATGAAACGGAGCCATATTCCGTGGAACAATGGATAAAACGTGAACAGAAGGAGGAGTCCTGCTCCTTCACTGCTTACGAGTATGCAGGAGAGGGCGGCGTTTTAGCTGCCCTTTGGAATTTATCAGGGATATTTAACGCGGGCATTGATGTGGACCTCAGAAGTATGCCCATGCGGCAGATAACGGTAGAGATATGCGAGCTGTTTGAACTGAATCCCTACCGGCTGTACAGCGGAAACTGCGCCATCCTGGCCTCGGACAGGGGAGGCAGCTGGTGAGAAGGCTCATGGCAGAGGGAATTCCCGCGGGCGCATCGGAAGTGTGGCGGATGGAAATGCCAGGCAGATACGCCATGGACAGGAGGGAGCCGGATTTTTGGAGCGGCCCCAGCCCGATGAACTGACAAAGATAATATGAGACAGCTAAGAAGCTATATAAACATGGAAGGATGGAGGATGATATATTATGAGAGAAAAGATACTTGCAGTCATTGAGAAAAACAGCAGAATCGACCTTAAGGACCTGGCTATACTGCTGGGAGAAAGCGAAATAGCGGTGGCCAACGAGATAGCGGAGATGGAGAAGGAACACATTATCTGCGGATACCACACACTGATTAACTGGGATAATACCAGCGAGGAAAAGGTGGTGGCGTTAATCGAGGTAAAGGTAACTCCTCAGAGGGGCATGGGCTTTGACAAGATAGCGGAGCGCATTTACCAGTACAGCGAGGTGGAGGCCGTGTATCTCATGAGCGGAGCCTATGACTTCACTGTGTTCATCGAGGGCAGAACCATGCGCCAGATTGCCCAGTTCGTATCCGACAAGCTGGGGCCGATGGAATCCGTATTAAGCACTGCAACCCATTTCGTATTGAAAAAATACAAAGACCACGGCACCATTATCAGTGAGCAGGTGCAGGATGAAAGGATGCTGATTACTCCATGAGAAACCCATTATCAGATAAAATCGTAAAGATACCGCCGTCCGGTATCCGTAAATTCTTTGATATTGTAAGTGAGATGAAGGACGCCATCTCCCTTGGCGTGGGCGAGCCGGATTTGAGACGCCCTGGCACATCCGTGAGGAGGGTATCTATTCCCTGGAAAAGGGGCGTACCTTCTATACCTCCAATGCCGCTTAAAGCCCCTTAAAGTGGAGATATGCGAATATTTAAAGCGCAGATGCGGCGCTACATATGACCCGGACCAGGAGATTCTGGTAACGGTAGGCGGAAGCGAGGCCATCGACATTGCCCTGAGGGCCATGTTAAACGAGGGAGATGAGGTACTGATTCCCCAGCCCAGCTACGTGTCCTATATGCTGTGTTACCCTGGCAGACGGCGTACCCGTGACCATTGAGCTGGAGGAAAAGGACCAGTTCAAGCTGACTCCGGAAAAGCTTCTGGAGAAGATTACGGACAAGACAAAGATTCTCATCCTTCCCTTCCCCAACAACCCTACGGGCGCCATTATGGAAAAAGAGGAATTGGAAGAAATTGTAAAGATTGTTTTGGAAAAGGATCTGTTTGTGATTTCTGATGAGATTTATTCCGAACTGACATACAACGGCAAGCGCCATGTGACCATTGCATCCTTCCCCGGAATGAAGGAGAGGACCGTGCTCATCAATGGCTTCTCCAAGGCCTATGCCATGACGGGATGGCGTCTGGGCTATGCCGCAGCTCCCCATATCATTCTGGAGCAGATGCTGAAGATTCATCAGTACGCATCATGTGCGCCCCTACCACCAGCCAGTACGCAGCCGTGTCAGCCATGAAGAACGGGGATCCGGACGTGGCATGATGCGGGAATCCTACAATCAGCGCAGGCGTTTTCTTCTCCACGCCTATGAGGAGATGGGCCTTACCTGCTTTGAGCCCATGGGCGCGTTTTATACCTTCCCCAACATCAGCCGTTTCGGAATGACATCTGAGGAATTCGCCACCCGGTTCCTGGAAGAGGAAAGGTAGCTGTGGTGCCGGCACCGCATTTGGGGACTGCGGGGAGGGATTCGTGAGAGTTTCCTATGCCTACTCCCTGGATAAACTGAAGGAAGCCTGGGACGCATGGCAAGGTTCGTGAAAAGACTGGACGGCGGGGAATAGCAGAAAGGCGCAGCATACCATGATGAATATTGTACTATTAGAACCGGAAATGCCGTCCAATACAGGCAATATCGGCCGTACCTGCGTTGCCACCCGGACCAGGCTCCATCTCATCGAGCCCCTGGGCTTTAAGCTCAATGAGAAGGCATTAAAGAGGGCAGGGCTGGACTACTGGGACAAACTGGACGTGACTGTGTACAGCGATTATCAGGACTTCCTGGAGCGCAATTCCCAGGCCCGGGGAAGCATGTATTTTGCCACCACCAAGGCCCACAAGGTGTATTCCGATGTGTCCTACAGGCCGGACTGCTATCTCATGTTCGGCAGGGAAAGCGCCGGCATCCCGGAGGAGATTCTGGTGGACAATGAGGACTATTGCATCCGGATTCCCATGTGGGGCGATATCCGTTCCCTGAACCTGTCCAATTCCGCGGCATCGTGCTGTACGAGGCGTTGAGACAGAATGGATTCGGCAAGCTGGAGCTGAACGGTCAGCTTCACCACCTGCACTGGAAGGATGAATAGACAGACAAACAGATAAATAAAAAGATAAGTGAAACACCCCCGGAACGTGTGAATTATATTACGATAATTCACACTGCTCCGGGGGTGTTTTCGGGCGGGAAGCCTATTGTCCGGCCTCAAACCTTCCCGCCGCCAAATCCCTGGAAATCTGAGGGTATATTTTGTCAATATTGGTAAACATAATGATTATCAGCCCCGCTGAAAACAGGACAAAGGGAACTGCCGTAAACAGGATTTTGATGGCTGACACGGTTTCTGCTGTCTGGGCAGCCAGCCTGCCGTTGTAATTTCCCCAGGCCAGTCCCCATCCCACGATGCAGAGCCCAGGCCGGCTCCTACCTTCATGCCGAAGCTGGTGGCGGAATTGGTGAGGCCGTCAATGCGGACCCCGGTTTCCATTCGCCGTAATCAATTACGTCAGCTACCAGGCAAACAGGCCCGCCGTATGGGGGATGCCTCCGATTCCCAGCAGTACCAGGCCCGCCACGGCAGTGCCCAGGAGGAAGGTGTGAGGGCCATGACGGCTACTCCTGCCATTTCCAGGATGTATCCCAGAACCAGACTTTTCCATTTCCCCATTATCCTTGTAATTTGGGATAGAGAAGGTTGCCAATCATTTTGGGCAGGATAAAACATAAGGTGAGCGTTCCCATCAGTCCTGCATTGCCAAGGACATCTCTGGCATAGAAGATGCGCAGACCGTTGTTGACACCAAGGGCTGTATAATTTATGACAAAAATCAGGGTGACAAATATAAAGTATTTATTCTTGAACAATAACCTGAAAGACTGGCCCACGGGAATCTTTTTCTCACTCTTTCCCGATATTCCCGCGATGGAGCTTCCTTTGTAAAGAAGAAGGTAATGAGCAGCAGGACTACCGCAATGACTCCGAAGGCGAAAGCATCCCATTCCAGCCAAAACGTTCCACCAGGTTCATGGTATTGTAGTTGATGATAAGAACAACACCCATGGTGCAGAAGAATCGCAGGGAGCTCATGAGAACCTGTCCTTTGGGTTGGGCGCTGTCAGTGACAGAAGGGTGTGTAGAAAGATTGCAGGCCGTGTAGATGACAGCCGCCATTAGGGTGTATGTAATGGCTGCATATGCAATCTTTCCGCTGCTTCCCAGGGAGGCAGGAACATTGAACAGAAGAACCAGCCCTAGCCCCATGGGTACGGCGGACCAGAGGACCCACGGGCGGGCTTTGCCCCAGCGTGTGCGGGTCTGTCTATGAGGGCCCCCATACCCAGATCCGTTACCCCGTCAAGAAGTCTTGTCAGCAGCATAATGGTGCCTATGACAGCGGCGCTGATCCCCACGCTGTCCGTGTAATATAATGTCAGGAATGAACCAATGGTGGTCCAAACGAAATTGCAGCCTCCGTCGCCAACGGCAAAGGCAAGTTTCTCCCATAAGGATGGTTTGTTTTCCATCTTGATTTCCCCCTATATTGTAATAGTTGTCATGAGCAGGTCTTCCGGCGCGCTGCTGGTGCCCATGTAAATCTCATATTCCATATGCTCTGTCTCGAAGGAACCGGTTTCCTCATTAAACCAGGCCAGCTCCTCCACAGGACAGGAGATAACGACAGTCCTCTTTTCGCCTGGCTGGAGACTGCTCCGCTTAAATCCCTTCAATGTTCGGACGGGACGGTCTACCTTTGACTGGGGGAAACCCACATACATCTGTAAGACTTCTGTCCCCTCCCTGCCGCCGGTGTTTTTTACATCGCAGCAGGCATATACCAGACCGTCTGCTGTCCAGGCCTTCATGCATTCCACTGAAAATGTGGTATAGGACAGTCCAAAGCCGTAAGGTACTGCGGGGCGGATTTCCTCCTTGTCCAGCTTCCTGTATCCATGGTAATAATCGTAATACTGGGTGGTTCCGTTCCAGTCCACGGACGGAAGCTGGTCCTCCCTATTGGGAATCACAAAGGGCAGCTTTCCGCTGGGATTCACGTCGCCGTAAATGATTTCCCCCAGGGCTGTCCCGCCTTCCATACCCGGATAGTATCCCATGAGAATGGACGCCACCGAGTCTTTCCAGCCTTCCAGCATAATCATGTTGCCTCCGATGAGGACCACGATGGAGTTTTTGTTGGCAGGACCGGCCGCCTCAATCAATTTCCGGTCCGCGCGTGAAGGCCCAGTCCGTTTCTTCTGTCGCCGCCCACTGCGCCGGTGTAGACATCCTTTTTGTCCTCAGCCACATACTCGCCTTCGTCGTTATAATCATAACCAACAACAAATATGACCGCGTCGGCCTCCTGGGCCAGGTGCCGGCTGTGCTCCGGATTGCTGCCCTCATAATAGATAACCTCTGTTTTGGGGGATGCCGCGGCAATTCCCTTGACTGCGGTCACCACATAGGGAGGGTACACCTGGCTGGAACCTCTGTCACCTGTATTTTCCTTTTGTGCCAGCCGTCCCAGGACCACCACCTGCCTGGTGGATTTCCTGTCAAGGGGAAGCACCTGGTTTTGGTTTTTGATCAGGGTGATGCCCTCCCTGGCTGATTCCAGAGCAAGCATTGTGTGTTTTTTGCACCCAATCACATTAGGTCTTACATGTTCTTTTTTATCCTCAAATGCCAGAAGTGTGCGCACGATACGCAGGGCGGCATCGTTAATCCTGCTCGCATCCACCAGCCCCTCCTTAACCGCGTTTACCAGATTCTGGCCAAAGTATTTGGTGACACACATCTCCATGGTTTGTCCGCCGTTGGCAGCCGCCGCCGTATCCTTCACACCCCATACAAAGTCGCTCATGACGAAACCGTCAAACCCCCACTCCTCCTTAAGAACCTGGTCCAGCAGATATCCGTTATGGCCGCACATGACCCCCTTGTAAAGGTTATAGGAACTCATAACGGCTCCGGCCCCCTGGTCAATACATTTCTTGAAGTGGGGAAGGAACACTTCGCGCTCCGTTCTCCTGGTGCAGTCCACATTTACTTTGAAACGGGCATTTTCCATTTGATTGAAGGCAAAATGCTTGACACACGCAATGACGCCCTTTTTCTGTATGCCCCGCACAAGGGCGGCGCCCATCTCGCCCAGATGGAAGGAGTCTTCGCCGTATGTTTCCTGGCTTCTTCCCCATCCGGGATTGTAGGGAAGATTGATACATACGCCGGCAGACAGATTCCCTCCGTAGGCCAGTACCTCCTCTGCCATGGCCTCCCCGATTTCTTCTTCCAGGTCCGTATCGAAGGAAGCCCCGCGCAGCATGGACACCGGAAAGCAGGTGCTTTTTCCATTGCCGCAGACAACGCCCCTAGGACCGTCGCAGAAAAGGACGGCGGGGATTCCTTTTTCCGGGATTCCTCCTGCGGGGTAGGGAAAATGATTATAGTGTTCCCTTGTTTTCTTCTTGATGGCTCCCCTTACTTCCTCGAACGTCATGGAACCGCTCATTAAGGAGACCCTTTCTTCCAGGGTTAAGGAATCCACGATACGGCGGGCCCTTTCTGTATAGGACAGCCTGTTTTCCTTGCTGTAATCCATTATTTCTGTTCCTCCAATATTTCCAGTATGATTGTTTCAGCCTCACATTCTTCAAAATCCAGATAGCCCTTCAGGATGCCGTTGTCCTTCTGTTCAAGTCCCTTCTGCCGGTACTCCCTGGGGTCATTCCGGTGCTCTGTCTGAAAATCCGGTAAAATGTGTTTTCAGAACCAAATCCGCATTCGTCAATGATGCAGTTCATGTTTTTCTCCGTGTGATTGAGAAGCTTTTTAGCCTTATCCACCCTCAGCGTGTCAACCATATCCTTAACCGACATGCCACATGATTTTTAAGATACCGGTGCACGGTCTTGCTGCTCATACCGATTTCCCTGCACAGGTGCTTTAAGACGTCCCGGTCCTCCACATGGTCCCTGATATAATCGATGATCTCCATCAGAAGAGTGATATCATGGTCAGACTGTCCTGTCTGCATGCTCATGTCATACTCCACATACTCAAACAGATCGGCAATCAGGGCATATACCTCGGCGCAGACGCGGTAGTATGATTTTTCCTCCTCCTTTTTAAGGGAGCCCAGTACGATTCTGGCAGCCCTCCTTACAAAATGCAGATATCCGCCTCTCACAGGCAGTTCATCGGCCACACTGTTTAAATAGAAGCGGTAGAAGATGGTCTCCCCCTTTTCATTCTTAAACAACGCCGGGTCCAGCTGCAGAACTATGCACAGGTTGTCTCCCTGCTCGCATTGAATTTCATGCACGCTTTTGGAATTGATTAATATGATATCGTTCTTTTTAAGGACCAGTACCTGGAGCTGACTCTGACCGTAATGCTTCCTTTCAGGACTGCCAGCAGTTCGTATTCGTAATGCCAATGGAAACTGCTGCTCTGGATAGAAGCCACAAACGCATTAACCGGATATTTCTTTTCAAATTCCACTGTTTCAAAAATATATGAGCTCATGATTCATTCCTTTGTGTGCCTTGTAAATATTTACAGGATTATTATATTGCTTTTTCAGAGGCATTGTTGTCATTTTCACATTTCTTTACTGTCATATTAGGACATTTCGGTATGATGGGGGCAATACGGCGGGGATGGTTTGTACACTATACACAAAATGGGAATTAAACCCGGTCCTCCATTTCTCCTGTCATAAACAACCAAATCTTTACATACCCTAGAAGTAGCTGAAACGGCAGCTTCCCGTTTCGACTAAATGTGATGGGATAAGAGTGTGGAGGGGTTGTGGATGAACGAGAAGTACGTGGAAGCCTTAGAACAGTATGATATGGAAGTCAGAACCGTGAGAAAGGGACGCGGCTCCTGGATATGTGAGACAGACCAGGGCTGCAGGCTTTTGAAGGAATACCGCGGGACAGCCAGGCGTCTGGAGTTTGAGGACGAGGTCCTGGGGCGGCTTGATACCAGGGGAAGTCTGAGGGCTGACCGGTACTTGAGAAACAGGGAAGGCGACCTGATGACCGTGACCAGTGACGGCACCAGATACATATTAAAGGATTGGTTTTTGGACCGGGAATGCAATATAAAGGACGGCTATGAAATACGCCAGGCACTGTCCCGGCTGGCTATGCTGCACAGCCAGCTGCGAGAGATTGAGTTTAAGGAGGAGTGGAGCATGGGCTCCATTCTCTCAGGTCCTCTGGAGGAAGAGCTGGAGCGGCACAACCGGGAAATGCAGCGGGCCCGCAATTATATAAGATCCAAACGCAAGAAGTCGGAATTTGAGCTGTGCGTCATTGGCAGCTATAAGATGTTTTACGACCAGGCCCTGGAAGCGGTACAGGGTATACGGGAATTATGGCCCGAACCCCGCCGGCAGCCGGCAGCAGGAAACGGAATGTGCGGCAGCGGAAAATGCCTGAAGCTGGGGCTGTACCAGGATGACCAGGATGCCCTGGAAGCGGCGGAGGTCCAGCCCCAGGCCAAAAGGACAGGAAGCCCCTGTACCTGTGCATGGGGATCTGGACCAGCACCATGTGCTCATGGGAGGCAGCTACACAGCTATCATTGAGTACAACCGGATGCATCTTGGAATACAGATATCGGACCTGTACCGTTTCATGCGCAAGGTCATGGAAAAGCACGGATGGAACCTGGACCTGGGCCTGTCCATGCTGGATTCATATGAAAGGGTGCTGCCCATGGAGCCGAAGGAAAGGGGATGCCTGTACTACCTGTTCCTTTATCCTGAAAAATACTGGAAGCAGCTGAACTTTTACTACAACGCCAACAAGGCTGGATACCGGCCCGCAACACCGACAAACTGCGGGGCCTGGAGGAACAGCAGCAGGCCAGGAACAGCTTCCTGAAGCGCCTGAAAGCGGACTGTGACGGCTGTGTTTGACGAAAAATAATAGAGGGTTGTACTTCCTTTTTCTGGTTTGATATAGTATAATCTTAATCAGAAAATACGCTGCGGACCGGCCCTTTGGCCTGCGCTGCGGCGGGAATGCCGGCAGGTCATGCAGGGAATATCACATTCAGGAGGGAGTATAAAATGAAAGATTACATGAAGATATACCAGGAATGGTTATCAAACCCCTATTTTGATGAGGACACAAAAGCAGAGCTTCGCGCCATTGAAGGTGACGAAAATGAGATTAAAGAGCGTTTTTATATGGACCTGGAGTTCGGAACAGCAGGACTGCGAGGTGTTATCGGCGCCGGCATTAACCGGATGAATATTTATGTGGTGAGACGTGCACCCAGGGCCTTGCCAACTACATTATAAAGCAGGGCGGAGCAGATAAGGGCGTGGCGATTGCATATGACTCCCGCCATATGTCCCCGGAATTTGCCATGGAGGCGGCCATGACTCTGGCAGCCAACGGAATCAAGGCATACAAGTTCGAGTCCCTGCGTCCCACACCTGAGCTGTCCTTTGCAGTGAGGGAACTGGGATGCATAGCCGGCATCAATATTACAGCCAGCCATAACCCGCCTGAGTACAACGGATACAAGGTATACTGGGAGGACGGCGCCCAGTTTACACCGCCTCATGACAAAGGTGTGACAGAGGAAGTGCTGGCCATAGAGGACCTGTCCACGGTAAAGACCACGGACGAGGCATCTGCCGCAGCAGCAGGCAAGTATGAGGTTATCGGCAGGGAAATCGACGATAAGTACATTGCCCAGGTCAAGGCCCAGGTTGTGAACCAGAAGGCCATTGATGAGATGCAGGACCAGATCAGCATTGTGTACACGCCGCTTCACGGCACAGGAAATATTCCGGCCAGAAGAGTGATGAAGGAACTGGGATTCACCCATGTATATGTAGTGCCTGAGCAGGAACTGCCGGACGGCGGCTTCCCTACGGTAAGCTATCCAAATCCGGAAGCAGCAGAAGCATTTTCACTGGGCCTTAAGCTGGCCGCGGAAAAGAATGCGGACCTGGTTCTGGCTACGGATCCGGATGCAGACCGTCTGGGCGTATATGTTAAGGACGCCGGGTCAGGAGAGTACATCCCGCTGACAGGCAACATGTCCGGTTCCCTTCTGTGTGAGTACGTGCTGAGCCAGAAAAAGGCAGCAGGCAAGATTCCGGATGACGGGCAGGTCATCAAATCCATTGTTTCCACCAATCTGATTGACGCAGTGGCAAAGGAATACGGCTGTGAACTGATTGAAGTGCTCACCGGTTTCAAGTGGATTGGGCAGCAGGTATTAAAGAATGAGAAGACAGGCCGCGGCACATACCTCTTTGGTATGGAGGAGAGCTATGGATGTCTGATTGGCACCTATGCCCGTGACAAGGACGCCATTTCCGCTACCGCAGCCCTTTGCGAGGCAGCTGCTTACTATAAGCAGAAGGGAATGACCCTGTGGGATGCCATGGTTGCCATGTATGAGAAGTACGGCTATTACAAGGATGCGGTTAAGTCTATCGGC
>ENA-OQCK01001189-OQCK01001189.1-human-gut-metagenome-genome-assembly--contig:-NODE-1189-length-10261-cov-2.725873_pt1 | contig 10261 bp, 13 predicted proteins | sample MGYA00242498_ERZ504578 | MGnify/ENA primary metagenome ERZ504578 (study PRJEB26092, sample SAMD00036229) | human gut metagenome | host: Homo sapiens | study: EMG produced TPA metagenomics assembly of... | reverse complement strand
CCGTGATTCCGGCAAAGATAATTTTCTCCCACTGGTCCATGATGTCCTTCAGTGAATTAGCTGCCTCTTTCCCTTTTCCGACAGGCAGACCAGCTTTTCACGCTTGTTCTCAGGGTTAATCTCCCTCCTGATATATCCCCGCTCCTCCATGGCCGCCAATACCTTGGCTGTCTGGTATTTATCGATTCCGGACAGGCTGGAAATGGTATCCTGATTGCTGTATTTGCTGTAGCCTATAACCAGAAGCACGATTCCCTCGGAAAAGGAAAGGCCGCAGGCCCTGAATTTAATGCACAGAAACCTTCGTTTGCTCTTTTCTATCATGGTGGCTATTTCCTGTATGGTACTCACCTCCTTGCGGGTACTGCCGCGGACACTGGTAAGGAATGCTTTGTGCGGCTGTTATATGTAATTAACAACTGTTGTGTTTGACAAATATTATATGCATTTTGCAAATGAAAATCAACCCGTTTTTTTTTCACAAAATTACGCTCAACTTTTATTATTTCTCCGTTTATTTGACGGGATGGTTCTTCTGACAGGGCGCGGAGGAAGAAAAATGCCGTGAAGAAGCTGGTTTCCTGGTTTGGAATCCGGCTGATTCACGGCATTATCACGGCGTTTTTGCAGCGTTTTCATATAATGTTTTTATACTTCCTTTGATGACATTCAACAATCTCATTCCATCATTTTCATAATCAGGTCCGCGCAGCCCTCATATCCCAATACAGAGGTATTCAGACAGGCATCATAATTTTCCTTATCGGAATCTATGGCCCCAACAGCAGCGGTAAGTCCACGGTCCTCGATGCTTTATCCTGTCTCTCCTCTCTGGTCACAGCATCTGTAACCGTACCAACCAGAATCAGAGACATGCATTGTCTGTTTTCGGCAGATTGTAAGGATATTCCCACTCAGTTTGACGTGTTATTCCGCAGCCAGGGGTTCCTGTTCCGCTACCAGCTCCAGTTCTCAACGGGAACCATCGCTGAGGAGAATCTGTTCTACGGCAGTCTGGGCGGAAGTGATACGGGTATTCTTTTTAATAGGAAAGAATCCGTCATCCATCCCGGACGTGAACTCATCTCCTTCTCCCTTAAGGCCGTACCTCCATCCGTAACTTTGCTGTCATGCTCAATGCCTATACGGATTCCATACATGCCAGGGCCGCCTATTCCTGGTTCAGCAGAATACAGGGAAACAGTCCCAGGGAACTTCCTTCCGACATGGATACCCGGCGGAGACTGTGCGGTATCCTTAAGGATTTGGGACTTGATATAACGGATTACAGTATCATACCGGACTCAGACCACAAATCCCCTGCTGCATTCCTTGTTCACAGTCCTTATGAAGGCTGCACCTTTGAACTGCCGTGGGAAGAGGAATCCATGGGCACAAAAAAACTGCTCTCACTGCTGCCTTCAGTCCTGGCCAGTCTGGATGACGGAAGCCTGATGATGGCAGATGACCTCGACTGTATTCTTCACCCTCACGCACTCCGTTATCTGATTGCGCTCTATGCCAATCACGAGAAAAATCCTCACAATGCGCAACTGCTATTCACCGCCCATAACACTGCCATTTTACAGCCAACGCAGATGCGCCGGGATGAAATATGGCTCTGCTGCCGTCAGGAAGGGCATGATACGGAATTATACCCTCTGTCCAGTTACAAAAAAGAAAATGGCCTCATCCCGCGTAATGATGAGGCCTATGGAAAGCAGTATCTGGAAGGCCGTTATGGTGCCATGCCCAATATACATGCCTAGAACGCGTTTAATTATTACATTCCAAAATCCGGATACCGTATTCTTTCTATATAATAACAAAGCCGCCGCAGATTCACTCTTCTGCGGCGGCTTATCTAATCCCAACCAGTCTGTTCTATTACTAATCTTTCTGTCAGCTTCCCCTTATTCTTCCTATATCAAACTCTCCGGCATCACCTGGTAATTGAGTTTCACCTTCCTGCCCCCATCCCAGAGATGCAGGTTCCTGTCTATCCTCTCATAAATCCGCAGGCAATACTCATTGGACGTGCCGTTTAGCATGACCAGATATTGGCTTGGATTATAGCAGGTAAATAAATCGCCTTTTCTGAGGGACTTGGCGATGGCATCGTGAAGCTTTTCTGACGCGGTCTTTAAAAGCTCCCCGCCTGTATCCAGAGGTTTTCCCCTGGCATCCAGCAAGGTACAGCACAGAAGCACACTGGAAAAATCCACTCTCTCAGCCATGCGGGCCAAAAGCCGGTAACAGTCGATAAATGCCGGATATGCACAGTAATAAGGGCCGTTAATCCGGTCCCTCTCATGAAGGCTGTCCCTTATATCCTTAAGCGTATCCGATGTATAACGAATCTGTCCGCTCATAATGCGGAACCGTTCCAGCATCTTCTCGGAAGGAGGAAGTCCCTGTTCCTCAAAATACTGTGAAACAGCTGTATCGTATACCTGCATGGCCTCCTTGAACCGCTTCATGGCAATGAGACAGTCAATTTTCATAATCTGGCATTCCTCATATGGATACAACTCGCAGGCATAATTACATATCTCCAGAAGTCCGTTGTATTCCCGGTTTTCTTCATGAGACTGCTGGCAACCGCAGACAGCTGAAATAAAGCTCCTGATAGCGGACTCCCACCACTGATACCCATTTCTCACCTGCAAGCTGGGCCAGAAATTCCCCCTGATACAGACTGCAGGCCCGTTTCAAGAGTGCCTCGTCATGGTTGCGCAGGGCCACCTTTGCCGTATTCTCAAAATCCCTGGCATCAATGTACACCGGCAGTTCCCCGCCATCCCATCTGTAGATTCCTCCGTCTGTGCGGATATATTCCCGTGGCGGCAGCTCACTACCCTCCAAAAGTTTGCGGAGCCGGAATACCGTAGCCCGTAAACTCCCCGAAGGATTGGAGCATTCACCATTTCCGTAAAGCATATCCAGAAGCTCCTCCCTGTGTACGCCCTCCTCACCCGAATAAAGCAATATAAGAACCAGCTGCAGTACCTTTCCCGAGGCCCTCCGGGAATCTGCAGGGGCTTTCTGTTATATTCCAGCATGATGCTTCCCATCATAAAAACGGTCAGGCCTTCCCTGTCTCTGGCCGGATAATATGTACCTTCCTCCTTCATTTGTATCCCCCTTGTGGTAAAGCGTTATTTTATATATAACACATTTTACTACAGATTCCTATGTTTTTCCATTATTTATCTTTCATAAACCAAAAATAGTAAGGAACCTCAACCAAAAGCATGACACTCCAGCCTATGGCGCAGGCATATGCAACCCCCGGAAGTCCGATTCCGGGCGTAACAGGTACACAAACACTACCCTGAGGCTGGTTTGGACAAAGGTTCCCAACAGAGTAACGCTCATCTTTCCCATTCCCCTGAAAAATCCCTGGATTCCATTGGTAAATGCCGGAAACACATAAAATAACGCCATCATTCCCAGATAACTGCTGCCCAATGCCACAATCCCTTCATTTCCCGCCGTTACAAACAGCCCCATAAGCGGCCTTCTGAACAATGTAATGGTTATGCAGATGAATACCCAGTAACATGCTTCCAGCATGAGCCCTCTCCTGAATCCCTTTTGGATGCGCTCCTTCCTGCCCGCCCCTCTGTTCTGCGCCACAAATGTGGTAATTCCATGTGAAATGCTCTGCTCAGGCGTAAACGCAAAATCATCAATTCGGTTAACCGCGTTGAACGCCGCAATCATATCCACGCCCAACGGATTGACAGCGCCCTGAATCAACAGCTTTCCGATGGGCTGGCAGGACTGCTGCAATGCTGTAATGCTGCCGTAACGCAGTGTCTGCCTGAGAAGCTGTCTGTCCATGTTAAACTCTCCCCGCCTTAACTGCAGCATGGGAATTTTTCTGTATACATACGTTATGCATAGAAAGGCCGAAGCCGCCTCCGCCACCACCGTGGTAACAGCAGAACATACAATGCCGAATCCCATCCCCCCAATAAAAATCAAATCCAAAACCGCATTTAATATAGAAGAAAAAGCTAAAAACTTGAGCGGCGTTTTAGAATCCCCCACACTCTTAAGGGCAGCCGATACTGCATTATAAAAATAAGTGAACGGCGCGCCCAGAAAAATGATGGACAGGTAAGAAGCCGCCTTGCCCAGTATCTCATCCGGCACTCCCAGCACTCCGAGAAGAGGTTTTGAGAAAAATCCTCCAAGTATGGCTATTAACACTGAAAAATAGCAGCCAAATATGACTGTGGTGGACATTTCCCGTTTCAGCTTTTCTTTCTGGCCGGCTCCATAAAACTCGCTCATCAGTACGGACGCCCCCATACAGATGCCCGATATTCCGAGTATGACAATATTCATCACCGGACTTGCCGTACCTTCCGCTGCCAGCGCCTCCTTTCCAATGAATCTGCCGGCTATGATGGAGTCCACCGCATTGTAGGTGAGCTGGAACATATTGCCAGAATCAGGGGAATGGAATAACCCACCAGATGTTTTGTGATTCCGCCTTCCGTCATGTTAACTGCCGCCATATGGTTCTCCTTCTGTCCCTCATTTTATATATAAATACCTTTATCCCAGGAAAAGGCCCGGCAAGACCTTCTGAATCCTTTCAACCTTCTGCCGGGCCTGAATCCATGTGGAATGGAATGTGAATGGTATTCTGTTAATAACTGCGCAGCTTATCTTCCTCCTCTTCCGTGGTCTTATCAATGGATCGAATCTCCACATCATATCCAAAACGGTCATTCACCTTTACATAGACCTTATCCCCTGCCTTGCGGCCCCTTATGGCCTTTCCCAGAGGCGAGTCAATACTGATTAACCCCTGAAGTGAATTACCTCTGACAGTGGTTACAAGTTTATACCGTTCCGTCTCATCATCATCGGGAATATAGACCTCTACCGTATCTCCCAGGCCAACTTCCCCTTCCCTGGAGTTATCAGATATAATTCTGGCGGTTTTTATCATTTTCTCCAGATAACGAATCCTGCTCTCATTCCTGTTCTTATCCTGCTTGGCTGCCTTATATTCAAAATTCTCACTTAAATCCCCATGGCCCTGGCTTCCTTCACTGCCTCCAGAGCTTCCTTGCGGACCACTAATTTACGGTATTCTATTTCTTCCTGCATTTTCTTTATATCACTGGCTGTCAGATTATCATACATTATATTGTTCCCTGTCCTTTCTTTTCCGGAATTCCCGTCTGTGCCTTCATACAGCCGTTCTACGGATATGTCCGAAGCTGTCCGCCGGCACTTAAGTCATACACCTTTCCGGGAGCCAAATTTCCATAATCCACATGGGCAATATATGGATTGGCCTTATTATAGTAAGCGGCAAAAATACGCTCTACGTCCTGATTTGTCGTGGTCTTAAAACACCGGTCCGCCAGGGTCTGAGGCATCAGACCGGTCACGGACAGATCCACCTTATACCAGCTGCCTCCCGCTTCCACGTAAACAAACATATGGTCCTTATCATTGTCATCCGGTGCACAGAAGCAATTAAGGCCCATGGCCCTGGTTAACATCTGATATGCCACGGAAATGCCTCGCAGACCGCTTTATGATTTACCAGGCAGCCATAGGCGGTAAATGAGGGATCCCCAGAGGTATCCTCTCCGTTAACGAACCTGGAATACAATCCCTTATCATAAGTACAGCTGGAAGCAATGAAAAGAGCCGCATGCTTTGCCCGTTCCAGTTCGCTGGCGTCCCTCCAACGGTAACTGTTCAGATAATCCCGGACCACCAGGGCCAGGGCATTGCGCTGCTGCCTGTAGGTATCGCTTCCCACATTGTCCTGATACAGAGCCACCTGGCCAAGCACCAGAAGGCTGTCGCCATCCACAGCCATTTCCCCGGTTCCTATCTGATCGCTTTCTCCGTACAATGCCTTGCACAGGTCGTCGGAAAGCCCAAAATAATTATACAGCCCATAATTATAATCCTGACGCAGGCGTCTTTCCATCACCGGTTCACCTTTTGCATTCCATCCCATGATTACATCCACATACTGAAGCCCGGCCTGGTCCATATAATCCTTCAGGGGGTAGTTGGCATCATAGGACGCTTCCCATCCTCCAACCGTCCACGCCCCGTCCGGTCCCACCTGGGACCAGGTTCCCGCATAGACAGTAGCGGATAATAAAAGGGCTGCCGCAGATGCCGCTGCCAGCAACCTTACCACGGACCGGCCTATGTTTGATTGTTTCATATCCGATTGCTTCGTATCCGATTGCTTCATGTCTGTCTCTCCCCCGCCGAATCGTCTTACCATAATCCTGTCTCCTGCTTTTATAAATTGTTTATTTTCCCTTTAGTTTCTTTATTGATTCTTTAGCGTGTGCTCAAACTTTGGCCATATTTTCCCTGTATAGTAATATTTGTAAGGCGATAGACCTTTTACTATACAGGAAAACACTTTTTCATACCTATGACCGGCAGCTCCCCTTCTGCCGGTCCCCTCCAAATGAAAGATAAGTTTACCGATTCAGGTAAACTTATTTTTTTATGCGCATATGCTATAAAGAAATCATTTTTACAGGAGACACCATATGACCAACCAATCCGTCACTCCTGCTGACATCTTTGCCGATTTGCTGCGCTTTCGGGCCCCTGCCGCCATTGCCTGGGTCAGAGGCGGAAGTGCCGCGCCCAACCTAAGCGGCTGGTAAAATTCTACCAGACTCCTTACGGTGGCGTACTGGTGGAAGCCGAAATCTTCAATCTGCCAAACAAACAGGTACCCGGCTCCACAGACTTTTATGCTATGCACATCCACCAGAACGGTGACTGTTCTGATGACTTCGCCAAAACAGGGGACCACTACAATCCATCCGGCAAGCCTCATCCGGACCATGCAGGCGACCTGCTTCCCCTTCTTGGAAACGAAGGTTATGCCTGGCTTTCCTTCTATGACAAGCGCTTCTCCACAGACGACATTATCGCAGATCTGTAGTTATTCACAGCCATGCCGACGACTTTACATCCCAGCCCGCCGGAAACTCCGGAACAAAAATCGGATGCGGTGTCATTGAAAAAGCGGATTATCTAAAAGTATAGCACAATGGCAGGAAAATATCATCCCTACAGTTTTCACAAAAATACCCAGGAAATGCAGCAGAACAAATTACAGACAGAAAGTACCGGATACCGCCATTAATACGTGCGGAATCCGGCACCTTCCATAATATCCAGATCCCGGAACACAGCTGCCGCCGCTGCCTCGTATTCTTCCAATCTCTGTGATTTCTTTATTCTCTTAATGTATTTCCCATTGTCGGAAAAAATCTGAATCATACAGGTCCACAGCTCCTTCATCTTAAACAGGACATTTCTGTCCCCGGACATGATTGTTCGGTAGCCTTCGTATATCATCTGGTGGAATTTCCTTAAGGTTTCTTTGCCGGTTCCCGCCTCACCGGAATCTGCCTCTGCCGCAATTCTGTCCAGCAGTCCGGGATTGGATATGATTCCACGGCCCAGCATGACTCTATCCAATTCCGGATAATCTCCGCACAATGTCTCGTAACCAGATACAGTAAATATATCCCCATTATAACACACCGGAGCCCGGCAGCCGTCAAACCCGCTGCCAAATGCCGGCATGTTCGGGGTGTTTTTATAGTAATCCGTACGGACTCTGGGATGGAGAATTAATTCCTTCAGCGGATAGCGGTTGTAGATTTCTAAAAGGCCCGTGAATTCATCCGGCGATACCAACCCCAGCCTCGTTTTAACAGACAGTTCCATACCCATCCCTTCCATCTTCCCGCATACCTCGTCCAGAAACCGGTCCAGGCTGTCCGGCAGCCCCAGGAAACCGGCTCCTTTATACTTGGACACCACGGTACCGGATGGGCAGCCCAGATTCAGGTTTATCTCAGAATATCCGTATTCCTGTAATTCCTTTGCCGTTCGTATAAAATCCTCTGCCTGGTTTGTGAGTATCTGAGGGACTACGTACATGCCTGGTTGTGTTCTGGCAGAATGTCGTTTAACTCCCGAAGCTTAGACTGCTGTTGGCCTTTGGGGACAGGAAGGGAGTGAAGTACTTGTCCATGGGATGATAGCAGGCGTGGTATGCGTTTCGGTATATATAGCCGGTGAGGCCCTCCATGGGCGCCATGTAATATTTCATTTTCATATCAGATATCACTCAATTCTCAAAAAATCACTGCCCTTTAAGTCAATATCATTGGGCACCCTCACCTTACACCTTGATATCATTCTTAAATTCTGTAATATTTTATTAATTTCTGCTGTCATTATATCCCCATCCTCCTCCCGCAGGCATTTAATAATTGCATTCAGACTTCCCCTGTAACTCCTTTCTAATTCTATGGCATTATCTGTCAGCCATAGCGAAAATGGATGGCTGGCATTGATTATATTTCGGCCTATGCTGTTTTCTTCCGTCAAAATGCGGCTGTCCGCCTCATCTGATTCCGCAAATAACAGAGGAGGAAATACAAGTTCGCTTTCCGTGAATCCATCTTCCCTCAACCCTATGGCGTACAAAGACATACTGCATCCGTTACTGCTCATTTTACACTTCAGTCTGCAATTCTTTTGGACCAATGCCCGAACTATATTTTCATCCGGCCTGTCTTCAATTTCAAAGGAATTACTGTGAGACAGTGAACCGGTGTTTATGCATATGCCATTATCTTCATCGTTCTCCTTAAGCATGGTCTTTAATTTTTCAATTGTCAGATTTATCCCGCACAGATAAACCGATTCCGCCGCCTTGGAAAACTCAGCATTATTCAATAATATCAAATACTCACTTAAAGGACAGTTATCATAATATCCTATCTGTCCATAATCCAGTTCTGTTCCCGGAAGCCGGCGTTCCAATACAGACAGGTATCCCATGGTCTCCACGGAAAAGTGCTTAACACGTTCCCTGCTCATATTCAACACCGGTTTAAACCTTCCCTGTAAAAGTACGATTGTATAATCAACCCATTGTCTCAACCAGCTGTAGTCTGACCAATTCCAGTTAACTTTAATTCCGTTATAGGCTGTGACGGACACCCCGTTTATGCCCCTTTCCCTGCCCTCCATATAGTGATACATATATTTTTCAGCTAACCTTTTCAGCTGAGGATTTCTCTCCAGGGGAACCGAAATGTTTACTGTGCTGCGATTTGAAAGTTCTGTCTTCTCTAACCCATTATATATCTCCAGCCCTCTGTTTACTATTTCCTCCAGTTCATCTGATGCAACATCCCCGTCATTGCCGTTCAATTCCTGCAGCAGCTGTTCTTTGCTGTATTTCTTCGTCTGAAGCATTTCTCCGCATTGTCTGTGAATATGGCTTATATCTTTATATTTGTGAAACATTTCTTTTACAGCTGACGCAAGGCCGCCTACATTTTTCTATTGCGTGTATAACGTTGACAACATGTACTTCGTCATGCAGGGTATAGGTGGGAAATGTATCCCGTACTGTTTTTAACATGGTAATCGCCGCGTCACATAAGGATTCCATGGCATGCTGATTCTTTACGCTTATATTTCCTTCCAGTTTTTTCCATAATAAAGTATCTTTATATTTCATCTGACAATCCCCGATTTCCGTTTTACCGTATTTGGTTAATCCTGGTTATATTATACTATAAAATATTATCCGCGTATATTGGTGATTTGCGTAAACCAGCAGCAGACCGGAAACGCAAACCGGAAGCAGCCAGATGGAGATAAATAACCAACAGTCAGCCTAAGTTACTCCTCTTCAAAAACAGAACCCCCAGGAAGCTGCAACTCCCTGAGGGTTCGTCTGTGCATCATTGGAACACATTCGCTTTTCTCTGCTGTGATTATATTACGCCATATAATTAAAAATGTCAATATGCTGTTGACTCTTTCCAGCAGGAAGGAGGTACTCACATGGACAACATAATAGCTTTCCTTATCTCAGTCTTGGCAGGTATCGTTGGCCACTTTATCTGCAAATAGCTAGACCGGAATAAATAGCAACAGCTAGCCTAGGTTATCCCAACCACCAAGTATTTCCTATATCTTCAAAAAGCCTTATTCCGTAAGCGTTATATTAGAATTTCCCAGCTTTAGAGGCTTCCTCAATACTAACCGCAATCGCCACCGTCATACCAACCATTGGGTTATTGCCGGCACCGATAAGACCCATCATCTCTACGTGTGCAGGCACGGAAGAGGAACCTGCGAACTGAGCATCTGAATGCATACGTCCCATTGTGTCAGTCATACCGTAGGAAGCAGGGCCGGCTGCCAG
>ENA-OQCK01001187-OQCK01001187.1-human-gut-metagenome-genome-assembly--contig:-NODE-1187-length-10297-cov-10.061652_pt1 | contig 10297 bp, 10 predicted proteins | sample MGYA00242498_ERZ504578 | MGnify/ENA primary metagenome ERZ504578 (study PRJEB26092, sample SAMD00036229) | human gut metagenome | host: Homo sapiens | study: EMG produced TPA metagenomics assembly of... | reverse complement strand
TTTCTCAATTTCTCATATTGCTTCGGATTTCTCAACATCTCGGCGATCTTGTCGTACGACAATAAGGAAGTCTTCTTAAATACATCCGCCGCATATTTCTCATAATTTCCTTTATACTTCTTATCAAGCTCGTATAAATATCCGGCAAGAACTCCGAAGATACACGTTCTTTCGCGATCTTCATCATCGCGGCCAATACCTTCTGATCCAAAGACGGTTCGTAATCCTTGAAGAACGGTTGGATACGATCCTCTAAAAAGACAGTAATCTCTTCCGGAGTAGCTCCGTTTATATCCACCGATTGCACCATACGAGCCAAACGAATAATCTCCGCTCCACTGGAAAACGCCTCATTCAAATAGGTCAACGCCTCCCTATACTTATTGGTCGAGGTATATCCTTTTTCCAACAAATTCAAGACCTCGCCATATTTAGCGCCCCGGGCTTGATCTTTCGCTACCCAATCAGCGAAGGCCTCTCCTCCGCACGTTACGTTTCGATCACGTTTAGATTCGCCAATCCTTTATTCATACCGATCGAGTTCTTCCAATAATTGGAGCTTCCCGCATATTTGGAGGCATATTTGATACGTACGCGTCGCTAGCCGACATAGCCTCTTTCCAGATGCCCTGCTTGATGCCACGCACCTCGATACGGGGCTTATTACTATTCTCGATACGCTGTTGTACGCCCCAAGAACACAAATAACGATCCGTGCTTCCCGGAAAACCGATTGTCATGGCATAATCCTTATCTTGATAACCTTGCATAGACACCTCAGCTACATATCTCGGGGTATAAGGCTTATTATCCGCGTTGTATTCCGCCGGTTTATTATCCGCGTTGGCGTACACACGGAACACGGAAAAATCACCGGTATGGCGGGGCCACATCCAATTATCCGTATCCCCACCGAACTTACCGATAGAACTAGGCGGAGCGAAAACCATACGCACATCACGATAAACATCGTATACCACTAAAAAATATTTGTTATTGCTATAGAAAGGAACGACATCAGCCGCTAGGAACTCATTATTTCCCACAGAGTCACAAATCACACGACCGATAGAATCGGCGGCGGATAAACGCTGGAACTCGTCCTCTATACCGGCGATCTGGCTGTTAATACGATCGCTGACGTCTACCGTCTCTTTCAGATAACGTACCGACAAACCCGGGACCGGCAACTCCTCTTGCTTGCTTTGGGATACAAAACCATCCTTCAAATAATCATGTTCCACGCTGCTCAATTGCTGGATAGAACCGAAACCACAATGGTGGTTCGTAAAGATCAAGCCCTCGTCCGAAACCGTAATACCCGTGCATCCGCCACCGAAGATTACCACGGCGTTCGCCACGCAAGGATCCGTCTCACTATACAACTGATCATAGGATGGGGTAAAACCCAACTCGGCCATTCTCGCCAAATTCTGCTTATTCAATTCCTTCAGCACCCACATGCCCTCATCGGCATATAACTGGCCGGAAGCGGCTAAAAGCAACAAAGCCGCCCACACTCTTTTCATCAACTTCATTCTTCTCTTATTAGTCTAAATTATTCGATTAGTAACTTAATGTTTTTTACCTCGACACGGGCCGACAACCATTCTGTAATCTTTTTACGCTCAACCTCTTTCACCTTCGTCTTACTCTTCAGATAAACCAGCATGACCGTATCCGGTTTCGCCGTCTCGGTATTCACGATATAGGTATGCGAGCAAGAAGCCTCTACTACAAAGGGGAACAACACTTTCATTTCCGGGATCAACTCGGATGTCAGGCGCCCATAACTCTGGTATTTGTCAACCTGCCGTTTTAAAGAATCGATCTGGATGGTTTGCACACGCAACACTTCTTCGCTATTCTTATACAAATCCTGCATCAACAGGCTCTTCAGCTCGTTGATATCCGTCGCTTCCTGCCCAAAGCCCTGCTGTACGATCAAATGGACATTTTTCAATCCGTATTTTGGCATCTTGGCTTTTGCGTTCGCAATCATCTCGTCTGGTACGGTTTGTCCGATCAACACCACTTTTACCTCTTTCTTCTCGCTTGTATCCGTAATCACCTTACTCAATATTTGCGTATTCGGGAAACTCAGTTCTTCGGTGACAAACGTTCGTACCCTCTCATTAAAATAACTGCTACGGATCAAGTTATAACTCAAGAAAAGACTGGGTACGATCGTAAAGAATACGATAATACCGACATAGCGGGTCACGATCTTTTCCCGTTGTTTATCCAGGAATACTTTCTTCGGATACTTCAATAAACGTACCACCACATAAGTAGCCAAGCTAATAAATACCGTATTGATAAAATATAGATAGAAAGCACCGAAAAAATAATACAAATTACCACTCGCCAAACCGAATCCAGCCGTACAAAGCGGAGGCATCAACGCCGTAGCGATAGCCACACCCGGGATCACGTTTCCCTTGCTTTTCGTAGAGCTAGCGACAATTCCCGCCAGACCGCCAAAGAAAGCGATCAACACGTCGTATACCGTGGGCTGCGTACGGGCAAGCAACTCGCTTTGGGCCTCACTGATCGGTGAAATAAGAAAATACAAGGTAGACGTTATTACGCTGAAGACCGTAGCCGTGGCAAAATTACGGAACGATCGCTTGATCAAGTCGAAATCGGAGATACCCAATCCCAAGCCGAATCCCATGATCGGTCCCATCAGCGGCGAGATCAACATCGCACCAATGATCACTGCCGTAGAGTTGGTATTTAACCCGAGAGAAGCGACAAACGTAGCGAAAATAAGTACCCATAAGTTCGTCCCCTTAAACTCTATCCCCTTTTAATGGATTCTATCGTCTCCAGCTCATCTTCCTTTTCCTGCCGGACATCAAAATTACGGACGAAAAAATCCATAATCTGTTTATGTAGCAATCCTTTTTCCATGCGGTATTAATCTTGTCCCATATTTATGCAAAGATATTCCAATTGTTTGTTTTTCTAACTATTTAATAGCTTTTTTATGGTGAGATTACGTATATTTGCATTTACAATACAACAACAAGAGATCCTATTTGTATGAAACGATATCTAATGCTTTTATGCTTATTGTTTATGTCCTTTGTCGTTTCATCTCAAACGACCACACCAGACTCACTCAAAAACGCCTTGCAAAAAGCAACCTCCGAACGCTCAAGATTGGAAATCCTTACCAATTAATGGACATCTCACGAAACGATGACATATTAGTAAACGCTAAGCAACTCTATCAGGAAGCCTTAAAAGCGAATGACAATTACTATAAGGAAGCGGCATTGACCGAGATTCTCCGGCATTATATCAACACGGACCAAACCGATAGCGCAAATGTCTATATCGCCAAAGCCGAGCAGGAGCTAAAAGGAGAAGCCAGAACCAGCCTCGTATCGTTCATGAAAATGATCCAAGATACGCGCGTCATATTCTACACATCCGGTGAACCGAGAAAGAAAGTCCTCATGAATTGCCTATTCAAGCTGGAAGAACCTGATAAATTGTCTCCCTACGAGAAAATAGCCTGCAATTATATACTTGGTATGGCTGTCAGCAACAGCATTATGGAAGAAAATATGCTTAAGGAGGACTTTAAGCAAGGAAGAGAATATTTCGACAATGTTCTGGCCGAGGCGGAAAAACTGCCCCTACGATATGCGTACAATTTCTTGCCTAACACCTATTTCATGCTATGCGCTTATGCGAGTGACTCTCAAGAACGAGGACAATATGCTACCCGTTACCTAAATACGATCTTAGGTTACTCTAACATCCCGGAGATGAGGAAACGTCCTTACGCAGTCAACAAACGTCAATTATTAAGCGCTTATTCAAACCTTGCCATTAGCGCCGAGGCTATTGGAAAGGATTTGGCGACCTCTTATTACCGTAAGTTCATGAATCTGCTGAAGGCTTATCCGGAATCAGCTAGCGCCGCCCCGGAGTATGAGCTCTACTACACCTCATCGAATTATTACCTAGGTATTAAGGACTATAAGAAATTCATTGAGTTCAGTGACTCTTTGATCAATTTCTCCAAACAGATACCGCTTTACAAGGAACATGTAATCGCCTATGTGTCCGCGAAAGCTGCCGCTTACGACAGCCTCCGGATGTACAAGGAAGCCTATGAGACATCCAAGGAATACGCAGTATTGCTAGACACCTTACGTATGCAAGAACTCAGGAAGAAAATGGAAAATCTCGAGATCGAGAAAGGGGCGAACGAGTTGGTGATCGAAAAGAGATCATTGGAATTGGAATTGCAGAAAAGCAAGAAGGAGAATTACCTATATATATCCCTATTGCTTCTAGCTTATGCGCCGTGTTCTATATCTTTTTCCGGCTAGGCAAAATGAGATCCCTCTATCGGGCATTGCAGAAGTCTAACGAGCTGGTCTTGATAGCGAACCAGAAAGCACAAGAAAGCGAGGAGATGAAGACCGCCTTCATCCGGAATATGTCGCATGAGATACGGACTCCCTTAAACGCAATCAACGGTTTCTCGGAACTCATCACCAACGACGATATCTCCATGGACGAGAAACAGGCTTTCAGCCGTATTATCTATGAAAACTGTTACCACTTGACTTCCATGCTGAACAATCTCCTTGAGATCGCCCAGCTCGATAGCGGCAATGATTCCCTTCCTCTTGTTCCCACACGTATCCATGAGCTTTGTTTACATGAGATGCAACAGGTAAAGAAATATCAAGAGAAGCCGGAGATCAACTATGTGGTGGAAGGCGATAAGGAGAATGATATGATCTTGACCAACCGTGCTTATTTCAGTTTGATCATCTCGCATCTGCTGGCAAACGCGAATAAATTCACGGAGAAAGGAAGCATCACGCTTTCATACCATCTGGATAGCGGAGCCAATTTAGTGACCTTGTCGGTAACAGATACGGGTTGCGGCATCCCTCAAGACAAACAGGAATGGATATTCGAGCGTTTCACGAAGACCAATGATTTCATTCCCGGCTCTGGCCTGGGGCTTTACCTATGTCGCTTGATCGTTAACCGGCTAAACGGTAAGATAAAGACAGATCCGTCTTATACGAAAGGCTCACGCTTCGTTATCACGATGCCAATCACCACGCCGTCCAAACCCTCCGAACCTACCGATTAACGAAAGAAACGTCCTACGTACGGGAGTTCTCGTAAAGGTAAATCCCTTTTAACCATAAATGCGATGAATACGCCTAATAAGATCGTGCGGTATCCCAACCGGAGCCATTCAGACTGTATCGGCAGTGCCATGCCTGCCACGTATAACACCGTCGCCACTCCGAAATAAAGAAACGCGGATTTCAAGTCGTACTCGATCGGGAATTTCTTTTGTCCTACAAAATAGGATAAAAGCATCATCAATAAATTACAAAAGAACGATGCCCACGCACAAGCCATATAACCGTACGAGGGACCGAACAGCAAGATAATAGAGACCGTGGCCACACATCCGATCGTGGAGAAATAGGCGCCCCATCGTGTCTGGTCGATCAGCTTATACCATAAGGAGAGGTTGAAATAAATACCGAAGAACAACTCGCCCAGCATCACAATCGGCACCACCCGTAATCCGGGATAATAGCCGGCCCGACAAAGTACTTCAAGATATCGATATAGAACATTACCCCGAGGAAGATAAACAAGGCGAATATGATGAAATATTTCATCGCTTCCGAGTAGGCTTTCTTATTATCATCGCTCTTGTTTTTAGCGAAAATAAACGGCTCATAGGCATACCGGAAAGCCTGCGTGAACATCACCATCACCACGGCGATCTTGAAGCATGCGCCGTATATACCCAATTGCTCGTTCGCGTACTCCTTATCATCAAACAAGAATGGAAACAGGATCTTATCTGCCGTCTGGTTAAAGATACCGGCAATACCTAGAATGAGGATCGGGAAGGAATAACGCAAGATTTGTTTCAATACCGTTCCGTCTACTTTCGCCCGTATGCCCGGCAAGATATCCGGGATCAAAAGCAATAAGGTTATCAGTGTCGTAAATACGTTCGCCACGAATACATAGCCTACCCCATAATCCGGACGATAGAACCAGCTTATCGCCTCCGGATAGTGCGAATGCAACCACGGACAAGTGATCAAGAAGAATATATTCAAGATAATATTCAAGAAAATACTCAGCAACTTAATCCCGGCGAAACGCCATGCTTTTCCCTTATACCGAAGATAAGCGAACGGAATGCAACAAAAAGCGTCTACCGCCACGATACCCGCCATCATCCCGATATACTCCGGATGGTCACCATATCCCAAGCCGGCACTAATAGATGGTAACAAGGCGAAAACCGCTACGCTAAACAGCGCCGAACTTCCCAGCAGGCAATACAGCACGGAAGCGTACACCCGCATCGGCTCTTGCTCCTCTTTCTTATTGATGAAACGGAAGAACCCCGTCTCCATGCCATAAGTAAGCAAGACCAGCAACAGGCTGTCCAACCATATAAATTCGTCACGATCCCATAATCCCCTGTTCCGGCCAACACACGTGTGTACATCGGCACCAACATCCAATTCAGGAAACGCCCCACTATACTACTCAATCCATAAACGGCTGTCTCTTTAGCGAGCCGCTTCATTCCTCCTGCCATATCGTATCTGTCTAATCAAATAAAGAACCTTGTTCCCCCACCCGGCTACGTCCCAGATGGGTATAAGCTAAATCGGTGACCTCACGGCCACGGGGCGTGCGTTTGATAAAGCCCTCTTTGATCAAGAAAGGCTCGTACACTTCTTCTAGCGTTCCGGGGTCCTCGCCCAAAGCCGTGGCGATCGTCGTTAATCCGACCGGGCCTCCCTGGAATTTATCAATGATCGTCGTCAGCAACTTATTATCGATCTGATCCAAGCCATACCGATCTATATTCAACGCCTCCAAAGAGAAGCAAGCTATCGCCTTATCGATATCTCCGTTCCCCTTCACTTGAGCGAAATCACGCACACGGCGCAATAAAGCGTTGGCGATACGAGGCGTACCCCGGCTACGGGAAGCGATCTCCCTAGCGGCGTTCAACTCACATTTTACATTCAAGATATTAGCACTACGGAGCACGATCTTCGTCAGCGTCTCCATATCATAATACTCCAAGTGCATATTGATACCGAAACGGGCACGCAGCGGACTAGTCAGCAAGCCGCTACGGGTCGTAGCGCCAATCAATGTAAACGGAGCCAAATCGATCTGTATCGAGCGAGCGCTCGGTCCCTTATCGATCACGATATCGATCCGGTAATCCTCCATAGCGGAATACAGGTATTCCTCCACGATCGGGCTCAACCGGTGAATCTCATCGATAAAAAGCACGTCGTTCTTCTCCAGCGAGGTCAATACCCCGGCCAGATCTCCCGGCTTATCCAGCACCGGCCCCGACGTGACCTTGAAACCAACCCCCAACTCGTTCGCTATAATATTCGACAACGTCGTCTTTCCCAACCCGGGAGGTCCATGCAAAAGCACATGATCCAGCGCCTCCTTACGCATGCGGGCAGCCATGACGAACACCTTCAGGTTCTCCACCACCTTCGCCTGTCCGCTGAAGTCACGGAGCGAAAGCGGCCGAAGCACGTTCTCGTACTCTCGCTCGTTTTCCGGCATCCGGGCATCCCTTATATCAAAATCATCTTCCATATTCACGTTCATTGACTTGCAAAGATAATGTTAAACAACACATTCACGAAAATAGATGTATAAAATATTTTTCTGACAGTGAGAAAAGCATATGTTTGCTAAAGGGACACCTTTAAAAACATACTACCATGAAACTTATACTCACAATCTCTGCGATGATCCTGTTCCTGATAACGGGATGCGAAAGTGGCAAGCAACCGGCTAACGACTTTTTAACCGTGGATATCACGGCAAATTATCCGAAGAAGGAACTGATTCTTCAAGACTTTTTGGATGTGGAATACATCCCATTAGAAACGAATGAGGAGTTCATAACCTCAGCCAGCATGCAAGCCATCGGCAAAAATCTCATAATCCTTAGAAACAAGAACGGACAAGACGGAGATATATTTATCTTCGACCGGACCGGAAAAGGCCAGAGAAAAATCAACCGCAGCGGCCAAGGTAGCCAAGAATACACGAATATCGGGTCTATTGCCCTCGATGAGGAGAAAGGTGAGCTGTTTATCAACAACTACTACTCGAGCCAGTTTATCGTATACGACCTGTCCGGAAACTTTAAGCGAACTTTAAAGTACGATAAAGATTTTAATTTCAATAGCGGGAAGACATACAATTTCGATCAAGACAACTTAATCTGCTACGATGAGATTGGCAATTATAAAAATCTGAGAAAAAGCGCATTTTGGCTCCTGTCCAAACAAGACGGGAGCATTGTCAAGGAAATCGAACTCCCTTATGAGCATAAGATATCACCGTTTTTATCGAAAGGAGGTTGGGCCGCGGGACCTCGTAATACCGAATTAATTTCCCAAAATGGAAGTTGGGTTTTAGTAGAGCCATCTACAGATACGATTTATAGTTATTCGCAAGATCACTCTATCAAACCTTTATCGTAAGGACTCCACCTATCCGCACTATGGTCCCGGAAGTATTTCTTTATCCAAGTATTCTTACCGACCGGTATTATTTCATGCAAACAACAAAGAAACAATGGGATTTTGAGAAAGAAACCGGATTCCCCAGAACCGACTTGGTATATGATAAACAAGAGGACGCTATCTTTGAGTGTGTCGTATATAATAACGATTTCGTAGATCAGACACCCGTTGATATGTGGTACGAACACGGAATACTAAAGATCATCAATAACGATGGGATCGCTTTCATAAAGAAACTAGAAGCCAATGAGTTGGTGGAAGCCTACGAGAAAGGTAAGCTGAAAGGCCGATTGAATGAGATCGCGGCGGGATTGAATGAGGAATCCAATCCCGTGATTATGGTGGCCAAGTATAAGGAGTAAAAACTTCTTACTTATTGTCTATTTTTCCAGACTTGTTTTTTATTCGTACATGTTTTTCGGAAAACACGTACGTGAATTCCCAAAAACACGTACGTGAATCCGTGAAAACATGTACGTGTTTTACGGAAATCCGACAAGCATATTTATCCATCTTACTGTCAGCAAGTTATAAATCGACTTCATAGTAAGATATTATTGTTGAAAATTTACTTCTAAAGATACGGTTCCTCTCCTATATTTATGTAACTTTGCTTATAAGTCGCATAAAATATAGGACGATATGAACCAGACAATTTATCCCATCGGCATACAGAACTTCGAGAAAATTCGCAAGGACGGCTATCTCTATATTGACAAGACAGCCTTGGTCTATCAATTGGTTACTACCGGACAGTATTACTTCCTCAGCCGCCCCCGACGCTTCGGGAAAAGCTTGCTGCTGTCCACGCTGGAGGCCTATTTCCAAGGGAAAAAGGAGCTGTTCGAGGGACTGGCCATGGAGAAACTGGAAAAGGACTGGAAAGAATACCCGATCCTCCATTTTGACTTGAATATCTCCCAATACGACTCTCCGGATAGTTATATAAGATATTAAACGACATCCTGTCCCGGTACGAAGACGAATATGGGACACGTCCCTCGGAAGTGACCCTGCCCCTCCGTTTCGCCGGAATCATCGACCGGGCCTACCGCAAAACCGGACAAAGGGCCGTGATCCTGATAGACGAGTACGACAAACCCTTGCTACAGAACTTACACGACGAGGAGATGCAAAACCGGCTCCGGAACATGCTCAAACCCTTCTACGGCGTATTGAAGACCATGGATAGGGCCATCCGCTTCGCCCTGCTCACAGGTGTGACCAAGTTCGGCAAGATAAGCGTGTTCAGCGACCTCAACAACCTCATGGACCTGTCGATGGATAATCGGTACGTCGAGATATGCGGCATCACAGAGAAAGAGATACATGCCTATCTGGAAGACGAAGTGAAGGAACTGGCTGATACCCAAATGACGACCTACGAGGAAACCTGCCTAAAACTCAAGCAACGCTATGACGGATACCATTTCACCGCCAAGTCCGAGGGTATATACAATCCATTCAGCCTATTGAATACCTTCGCTAAGATGGAATTCGGAGACTACTGGTTCGAGACCGGAACACCCTCCTACCTCGTGGAGCTGCTCAAGCACACCCATTACGACTCTACGAGATGGCCAACACGGAAACTGACGCCGATGTGCTCAACAGCATCGACTCCGCCTCGAACAATCCCATACCCGTCATCTACCAAAGCGGGTATCTTACCATCAAGGGCTATGATCCTGAGT